>Ga0302186_10002349_pt1 | contig 14630 bp, 7 predicted proteins | sample II_Bog_E1_2_FD_198782 | JGI IMG/M metagenome (GOLD analysis project Ga0302186, IMG submission 198782) | Peat permafrost microbial communities from Stordalen Mire near Abisko, Sweden - II_Bog_E1_1 | ecosystem: Environmental > Terrestrial > Soil > Wetlands > Peat | place: Sweden: Abisko, Stordalen... | reverse complement strand
AGATTCTTTTTTATCCTTTTATATATTAGAAATACCAGTATCTCAGTCAGAAAAAACAAAATTGTTATCGAATAAATTGAATAAATATACGTTAGCTCTTGAAAAGGCAGATTTAAGGGAGGTGAAAGGGACAGTTGAATAGTGTGGCAGAATTTCTAGCAAACTGCACGCGAGCACGCGATTGATTTCTAAAGACTGACGAAATCAATCCAAGTTATATTTTATTTACAAAGAAACTAATTAAGATTTATCCCTTATACTTGAAGCTCAAAATTTCTAATATTTAGGAATGTCAACTGAGAGGTGAAAGCAAAAATAAGCCGCACTTAGTAAAAATTATTAAGTATCAATTTTTCTGTTATCAGTATTAATTTTTGGGGTTTGAGTTCGGACACAAATTTAAAAGATTATTAGAAAACTAACATATATTATATTGTTTTGCTACCATTCGCAAATTTTTTTTAGATTTTTTTTTTTCTAAATTACAGTGTCATATAAAACCGTGAACCGCACTTTTATAATATAATAATTCTTGCAGGAATATTCAAGATATGGAAGACATTCAGTTTAAAGTCATCCACCTTCAAACTTTAGCCCCTGGGAAAGCTCATGAACCATCGTTTTGGGATTAGGAAGATCTATGGAAAGTAAAGGATTCGACTCTCCTGACATACGAGGCTACTTGCAAGGCGCCAAGATATAATCAATTTAATAATGGCTTCTTTGGAGCCTTTTTCGAGGCTTACAACTATCATGGCGAATGTGAAGATCACTCCTGACGATGTTTGGATCACGATTATGCTTTACTTCTCCAAATACGTTAATGACAATGCAGAACAGCTCAGAAAAGCCTTCGTCTCCCATGAAGGAAGTAAAAGCTGGTCGTGATAACTGATAATTAAGTCTAATAGAGTCAGTGGGATGAGTTCTTCACTCTAATGATCGAGGCCATAAAAAAGAACACCAACGAAGGAGTTATTCAAAGATTCGAGAGCAACTTTACGACGACTGGGAGAGTGGAAAAGATCATATCGACGGCGGTTATTATGAGCACATGCCAAAAGTTCTTTAGTTTTGGAAGATGCATGACATAGTGCGGCATTCAAAATGTGCACTTCGGAGGATCTCTAAGATGACTGGAAGAGTGTATTGACTAAGACTCAAAGTTTGGTCTAATTTGACCTCGATGGTAAACTGAAAAAGTATGTTAAAGATATTGCAATTATTTTGGAGCAATTCATTGAGACATATCAGGACCAAGTGGATCTTGACTTTTGGAACAGGGTTATTCATTTTAAATAAGGTTTGGGTCGGGTAAAACGGATAAATACACTGGCTGGCTGATTCATTTCTTTGGATGCTAAGGATAAGTATAGGAAGTAAACATTCAAGCCATTGATTTGAGCATCGAAATTGACAATAGAATCACTAAAGTGATAAAGAATGCCAAATTGGTGGGAGGATTCAAAGCCTTTTCAAGCTAGGGAAACGTGCATCGCCCTCATCTATCAATGGCAATTCGGGATTCTTAAACTAATTGATGAACCAGTACAATATAAATATTTATTCTATTTATCCTTATTAATTCTGAAATCTGCATATCCCGAAGGGGAATTTATTATGTAAATGTAATTCTGAAATTCGATACATCCAGTACATTACAATAACAATATTTTTTCTTCTCATTGTTTTTAATTTTCTCCCTCTGAGCCATCTTCAGACTAAACTTCGTAAATTTGTCTGATGAAGTAAAGCACTGAAAAATTATGAATAAATAAATATATTGGTATCAAATATTCAGGCAAATAAAGATAATACAAGAATGATTAGACATTACCATTTGCAGTGTTTTGATTGCTTTGGATTTTAAGTTATGGCTTAGAAATGGGAAGTCATTCGTACATGATGATGAGATTTATTAATTTATTTAATTGCTATTTCATTCAGCTTGAAATCAAAAATAATTAATACTGTTGGGATATAACTTTACATTACTAAATTTAGATTAAGATTCATTTATAAGGAAATTTAATTCAAAGTTTTATCTTTCTTAATTTTAATATCATAGAGATTTTGCTTTGTTTTAAGATATGATCTTTTTAATATTTTATCTAATTCCTCCTTTCGTTTGTTGAGGAGATAATCTTGCCATTCTTTAGTATCTGTTGTTATTTTAAACTTTTCTTAAATGTTTGTCAATTGCTATGAAGCCCTCCATTATCGAGTCTATGCTTCCATGCATGTCTGTAAAATTAGTGAGATTAATGAAAACTCCGGAGCCAGTTTTTCTTGATGTTGTTTGATGTTATTACCTATGGATTCGATTGTTGATGATGTGGACTTCTCTAATTAATATACTTTCAGTGAACATAGATCCTAAATAGATCATCTTGGTTTAAAAAAATATCCTTAAAACAACATTTGTGGACATTGGGAGTATTTCTCAACGATAATATCCATCAGAAATTAAATATGAATTATATTAAAATTATGAAGAGTTTTTTCATATTTTTTTTTAATTTAAATTATGGAATTATTACTCTGTTTATATACTTTTTATATATGTTTTTTATTAAGTGGATTTGGGGAGAATCAAATAAATAAACAGAAATACTAGATGAAAGGTACACACAAATGAACTAACTTTTAAAGGAATATAATATTTAATCAGACATTAGTGAATTGAAAAAAGCCCTCTTGAACAATGAAGACACCACTCCTTTGATGCTCAAATATAAGAAAGGTATGAAAGGTGATGAATTCATGGAGGTAAAAAACTTTCTAAATTCCAAAGAGCTAAAACTCATTTTAAGTAATAAAAGGGAAAACGATGAATAAAAAAAATTACTGATTATTGAAAAGTTCTTTTTGTAATTTGATGTGAAATCGAAAATTCCATAAATTTAAACTTTAAAGAGAACAATTGTTAAGCAAAAGTAATATAGTGAACTCTTAAATGTACTTCGTCATAAATTATTGGAAAAGGAATACTTGAATCTATAAAATCTGCTGAAATCGAACAAATTTAACGCTTAATTGAAGAAAATAGAAATAAGCCAATGGAAGGAGAAGTTAGAAGAGCTAATGGCTCTAATTTCAGGAATCTAATTTAAAAAAATTGAATTTGCAGAATCAATACTTTTAAATACTAATTACAACAATATTCTGGATGAAATACGAGAAAAAGAAAGACCTTAAAATTTTATAGAGTTTAATAAATCAATTTAATCAGAATCATACAATCAATTTTTCATCAAATACGATTTACCAAAACCAAACATTATTAAAAAACATATCCTGTATATACATGGAGGATTGTAATTTATTATTGAGAACACTCTCTTTTCTCAAATTCGAGCAAAGTACGAAATCGCATATGATTATAAATTTTTTAACTTAAAAGATTAAGTCATTGCTGTTGAGTAAAAGTTTACAGAGCCGATGAAACTCATCAAATGTTCAGAATTCACTGCTGTTTTCCAAGGAGAAAATAAGCAGATCTCCTTACCTTATAATGTTAAACTAAAAGATGCCAAGCCTATCATTCAAAAGATTCTAAGCACAACTTTGGAATTAATAATTTTAGTTTTCAGGAATTAGAGTTCTGTTGAATAAGATGAAGAGTTTACTTTATAAACATGTAGCTCTAAGAGGCTGTTGATATCTTACTACATTAATTTGATTTTGACTTTTAATGAAGACGCCAAAGACCGATAGTATAAAGCCAGCAGTTACAAAAAAGTGATAGAAGTAAAGGAAATGATTGCGAGTGTTATGGGAATTAAAGCATAAGCTCAAAGGTGGTATATTGACAACAAGGAAGTCCTCAGCAACAATTCAACCCTTGAATCTCTCGGAATAAAAGAAGAATATTTTAGAATCACGATTATTGAATGCAAAAGTTTGGAGTATTACGGATTTACCAAAAATATTGAAATTAAAAGAAACCAATTTAAAGATTTTTTTATTGAAGACGACAAACAATTTTGCGAAAGTATTAAAAACCCAATTTTCCCAGCTGATGAATACAGTGAAATATTCAGAAATCAAATTCTTGGATATATCTTTGCGGCAATAAAAAAACACTCATTAATCGATAGCTCTCTCAATCACATAAAAACTTTAGTTGAAAGTACTGGTAAAGAAGAGGAACTCTGGAGACCGCCAAGCTCAAGGGAAAAATGTTTCTTTAATGAAACTTTTGTTCTCTACTATATTCTGAGATGCTCTGAAAAATCGTTGAGAATCGATATTCTCAGAGGAGTTATGAGCAATAGACCTGTACCTCTCGCTTATTATGATGAAAGAGGAAATTTTGTATAGCTAATGGAGGAAAACTATTGGATTCAAAACAAAGCATTTACTATTGTTTCATTTGGCTTGGGGGAAGTAATGGGAAAATCTTAGCTCTTAAATTTAATATTCGAAACCAACTTTAAAAACAGAGAAAAAATGCACAAACAATGCCAAGGAGGCATTGAAGTCTAATATGACATTTATAAGAGCTACGAATACTCTGTCAATCTTATTGACGTATCAAATGATATTGAGGAAGGTCTTAAATTGAAGTTAGCAAAGGCTAGCAATCTGATTATTATCCAAACCAAGAAAGAGTAAGAAGAAGTCAATAGATGGATAACTTAGCAATAATTTGATGTCTCTGTTGTTGTGATATTTAGAGACGTGCAGAATGCTTTTGCTAAAGAAAAGAAGCTTTATAGAGCATAATTAAAAAAAAATAATGATAAAAATGTTAAGATCAACAAATTTTAAATGATTTCAAATCCCATCAACGAGATAAGTTACTATAACTATCAAATCAATGAAGTAGCCAATGGTGTTCAATAGTTCATCCGAAAAACTTATGAAAGATCCACCGTAAATAGTCTATGGAAATTTAGTGATTTTCTTGTAAGTATGAATTAATAATATGCGAAGTTCAATGATGTTTTAAAAGAAATTGAATAATCAAAATAGAATTTAGCAAAAATATCAAATTCTTTCAATGATTATAAACTTCTTGAGTCCTAAATAACCGAAATTAAAGAAACGGAAAATACAGAAAAAATGAACAACATTAAGAATGCTGCCGTCAAGGAAGGTTTAGCTGTTCCTCTTCAGAGAATAATCAGCTTTTATCGCAAACATTTCACCCTTTCTTCTCAGATTATGGGCAAAATTAGAATATTCTTGAATTTAATAAGAAATTAGCTTTTTCGAGAGTTTAACGACCTCTATGAATTGCTGAAAGATGCTGAGAGAAGAAGATAGATAGATAGATAGTAAGTCTCCGCTTTAGCAGATCATAAAAAAAAATAATAACAAGATTTCAAAGATGCAAAGATTCTGATTATTAAAAAATTACAAATCATTAATGATCTAAAAGACTCTTTAACTACTCCTGAAGTCAAAAAGCAAATTGAAGAATTTATAGCGAATGCATAAAAGTATAAATCAGCGAAAGATTGGGAAAGTATTATCAAAAAGATTAAAATTTAGTTCGAGTTTGAAATTCAGCCCAAAGCCTTTTCTGTATAAAATTTCTGGAGATAAGTCATATCTTTAAGCAAGTTTGATCCAGAGTATGAGTTCACGGTTGACAATGAAACTATTCGGTTGTCTGATGCTATCATAAACATGGGGAGAAAAGAGGTTCAAGATTCACAAAATTTTGAGGTTATCAATGGAGATTTATTAGAAATGCCAACTGAATATCTTCGCAAGATCTTTGAGCAATAGGAAAATAAAAAAGTAATGACTGTGGCTATAATTGGTCCTCAGAGTTCTGGCAAGTCAACCCTCTTAAATTTTGTCTTGGGATGCGATTTCATGAGCAGCGCTGGCCGATGTACAAAGGGAATATATGGAACTTATTTCTAAATATCAAACAGACAGATGCCGAATTGTGACGCTATTCTTGTCTTGGATACTGAAGGGCTCTTTAGTAACTATTATAACAAAAAATTTCCAAAGAGAGAAGGATTTGACAATAAACTTGTCCTCTTTTGTCTTCAAGTGTGTGATCTTATCATTCTTAATACAAGGGGAGATATAACAAAAGAATGTCAATAAATCCTTTAGGCTGCTTATGATTCTGAAATTTTGGACACCAATACTTTACCGGAACTATATTTTGTACTAAATCAGAATGGAGGATAGATAAACACAACCCAGAGTAATTAAATAGAGAAATGTTGCGATACAATTATTGCTTCTAATCCTGCTGCAGCATAAGTTGTTTGTAAAAATCATGCTAGAGGTATGCCAATGGCCTTCAACTAAATTCCGAGAAGAACCACTGCTCAGTTTGTTACGGAGTATTTGAAGCCTAAAACACTTCCAAGTGAAAGATTTTATAAAGAAACAAAGAATTTATGCTATAACGTTATGTAGCTTATCATATCGAGAGGAAGACAAAAGCAGGGAAGAACGCTGCAAGAGGTCTTTGTAAAAATGGATCAAACTTGGTCGACCATTAACAGGTATCCAATATTGACAAAACATGCAAGTAAAAAAATTAGAATACTCGAGGAAGAGATTAATCTGTGGAAAAAAACCACGAAATAGTATTTCATCAAACTGTAAGCCAGTTTCGTAGAAGATTTAAATTTTAAGAAATTATCATAAATCGAGACATGGAGTCAGCAGAAGATATAATTATTATTTATTGGAATTGAGAAAGCTGTATCCGAATTTTAGACAAAATTTCCTCAAGTTCCTGGATAACTTGCTTGGAACACTTGCATTAAAAAAGCATCATTTGACATTGAACCAACTCTTAATAACTCTATTCAAGCATTAAAAAACTTAATTCAAGCAAAGAAATTTGAATAAGAGATCAAGTAATCACAGAATAAAGGATTTAATGATATTAATTCTGCCCTCAGAAGCATCAGACAAAGGCAAGCACAGTCAAATATTTAAATTAGTTAGACATAAAAGACTAAAAAATTTTAAGATTGCTGGCAGATTCGGTAAGAGTAAATGAAGAATAAGATCGATCGGAGGGTTCTGGCTGATGCAAATTATCAAACCACTTTGCAGATGTATAATGGCTCGCTTCAATTTGAGAAAAATAGTAAAAAAAAGATCGAGATTCCTTAAAATTGCCTCAGAAAGTAATATGAATTATAAATGACTCCTTTCATCGTAAAATTGCGGTAAAAATTTGACTATTCTTTCAAGGACTCAAACATTTTCACAAATTCAAATAATCCTCCAGTGATGAATATTGAAAAGAAGCAGGGAGACTTGAATTATAAATACCTAGACATGAGTAAATATTTTGATCCAACATCATCAAAATCAATTTATATAAAAATTAACCTTGATGTATTAGCAGAAAGCATAGATTTTTAAATTATAAAGACAGAAATTCAGGAAGGTATAGTATCAGAAAACTTGAATCATTAATTTGTCAATAATTTATGCAAAGATTTCGAAAAATTGGGAGTAATATTGAATTAAGAAAAACTCAAGTAAGTCATAGATTACAATGTTTCAAATTTTTTATATCGACTATTTAGCTCCACAAAATAATTAAGTCATAATGACATTGCTTAATTTAAATACGAATCTTCGAACTATAATAATAGAGGAAAATCTGATCGAAGCCCAATTTTTATTCGAAATTGTTCTTATTTTATTAAATAAAACAAATAACTAACTGAGGAAGAAGAAGTATAAAAAGTAAAATTGATATCAAGTCTTCAGTTTTTAAGCACAATTTCTAATTTCGAAACTTAATTTAAAAAATGTGTCAAAGCCTAATGGAAGACAAGACATCAGTAACATTCAAACAGATTGATAGCAGTTAAACTCGCCAAAATAGCCATAGATTATTATACAAAATCGTTAAATAATAAAAATATGGACTAAAAGAAACAAATTTTGGAAAATTCTATTATGAATCATGTAGCAAGAGACCTCCAAAGCATTAATTTAATAATGAAACAACAGAAAGACATTTATAATAAAAAGAAAATAATTTTCGCCAAAATAAATTAAAATTCTGAATTTAAAGATTTAGAATAGTTTAAAACTTTCTTAAGTAAATTCTCCAAGTACTGGAAAAATCACCTACTCATAAAATCATACTCATACGAGTAGTAATTACAAATTTATCCTAATCGATAATTGATTGTAGGATTTTTTAAGAGAAAAGAGATATCAGTAAAGGCTTAATACTCAGATAAACCTATCTTGAAAAAATATATTCATAAATAGTATAATGAATTTCTGACAGAAATGAAACGAAGTAATTTTGCTGAATTTATCAAACAATAACTCAAATACTAATTTATTTTTAAACATATCTATGAATTTGCAAAAAAAGAAAATCTGGAAAAGACAGAGTTAAATCAAGCCATATAAAAAATAAAAGTGTGCACTAATGAATTAATTGAAGATATCAACAATGATCTTAAACAAGTCTCACAAACCGTTAAGTACGATTTTGTTGCTGAACTACATTTCTTTTCGTGTCACTTACTCTGGAAAATGAGAGAAATGAATGAGTGGAAGAAGAACGAAAAAATTATTGCCAGTTTTAAGGAGAAAAAGGTTAAGGAATTGGAAAGATTCTTAAATTTGGCATCAGGACAGCCTCATCTTGAAAATCTGAGTTGCGCGGAAAGGATAATAGAGCTGTATGTCTAATAACTTAACAAACATATTAAAGCAGATCGATAGAAACGCAAAAATGAAATGAAAGCCATTTTTAAACGAGATTATACAAGAAATCATGTCCAAGAAAAGATTGATTAAGAGTTGAATGATATAAATATTCCTCAAATTCCTCAAAAAGACAGATAGGATCGAATCTACAGATACCTTTTGACTCCTGTCGAATATTTCAAAGAAAAATACGAATAATACTATAAAATGGAAGTGGAAAATTTGAAAAACTATAATTACGCAGAGTAAACAAAAATCATTAAAGATCTATTGGAGTCAGTCATTTAGTTTAGAGATAAAACTGAAAGCGAATAAATGTGCATTTCTGATGAAATATTCGAGGGATCAATCAATGAAATTAAATAAGTTCACTTTATTCCGCTGTTTGTTGAAGTGCTCAACAAGACCTATTAGCCTTATGTCGGTTCCTAAAACAAAATAGGCTTGAAAATAAAAACTGGGAAATTGTTTAGAATAGATAAAATTATAAATGAAAAAGAGAATAAAAATTTCTTATAAACTCTACTCACTCAAAAAATATTGATTACCAATTTGAAGATCTTTCTTAATAATTTGGCGAATATGTTGTGGGAACTATTCACATTAAAGAAAGGAATAATCATTCAATATACTTAAGAGTAAATTAATGATTTTAAACTGAGTCTAGCTGTAAATATTTGCAGTGCAACGTGCCCTTGCTGCAAGAGAAACTGTGATATCGACATGGAAGTTTTCCCAAATCATACAAAGCATAAGTGCAATTACGGACATCAAATGAGAGCCATTCGAGGAATGAGGATCGAATCATACAAGAACAATATATTATAATCTGAAGCTTCCATTCAAAGATGTGAAGATCTGGAAAATCATTCCGAATTTAATTTTAACGGAAAGGATTATAGTTGGGAGTAGTTTAAATTAGAACGTAGAGATGAATGGGAGCTAACTTTTCCAGATAAAAATACGAATGAGGATCGATTTGCTTTCTATTGGAGAACAGTGGGACAAAGAATTTGCGATTATTATAGTAAATTGGATAATATTCCTATGAATTATATCTAATACACTCCAGAAAATATCAAAAAACTCTCTAAACCTCCAAGAAGACCAACCCATTACATATTTGCGCTTGATGAATCAGGATCAATGCAAGGAAATCCATGGGATCAGCTTGTTAAAGCAATTAAGGAAAGCATTAGTGCTATTTCCTCCATAAATAAATTAAAAAATCAATACTTAAGCATCTTCAAATTTAACAGCACTACAACACCAGTCTGTGAGTTTGAGGATCCTGGTAGTTTCAACATCGCTCGAATAGTTTTCGGAAATGGTGGAACAAAATTTACACCTGCTTTTAAACTGGGAAGATACATTATTAAGAGACACCTTAATGTCGATAACATTTTTGTTTTGATTTCTGATGGTGCTGCAGAGTACCCTACCTTATAAATCCCTAAGATCCAGCAAATTCAAAAAACTGCCGAGAATCAAAAAAAGAGATTTGAATATGTGTCAATTTTAATTGGAGGAAAAAGTTCGGTTATGGATTAAATTAAAACTGATCTTAAAGGAAAGCATAACGAAGTTGCTAATGCAGCAAATGTGTCAGGCATTTTTAAGGAGCTATTGCATAAGCAACAGGGTTGATCTATATTGAATAAATCTATTTAAAAATTATTATTCTTTTTTAAATAGAAATTACAAATTGAACAGAAATATACAATTTATTTAACTTTTAAATATGTTTTTATTTATATATACCAAATTGGAAAAAAAAAAATCCATCCAGAGATTTATTCAGGTTGTATTTTTTTGTTATTTATTTATAAAGTAAGTGTAAGTATTAACAAAAATATTTTTAATAAATGTTAATGCGTAATTTCATCAAAAAAGTTCTCAGGAAAAAAAAATCTATTTTGTTAGATAATTATAAGTAGCAAATGGATTAAATCTAAGGGCAATATGTTTATGCAAAGTATAGACTCAATAAAAATTGATCTAAAAAATCGAATGATAGTTCTGTCCTAAAAAGCAGATAAAAAAGGAAAAAAAATAACTGAAATGATGCCTTGAATAAATTATATAATCATAAGTTAACTGTACAAATGGTAAATAAATTTAATGAGATAGCATATTCGAATTTGAACCAATATTTGGCTTCTACCTCATTCGATATAATTATATTCTTAATTAAGATGCTTTCCATCATTAAGGATCAATATTACAATAAAAAGCACTTTGGAGAGATATCTCTGCTTGTTTTGGTAACATCATAAACCTTTCGAATAAAGATTGGAAGATGTAAAATAATTCGTTTGTTTAATGTTTAATTATTAGTTCTTATATCATTGAAGCTCTCATTATTATTGATTTATTATCGAAGGCCGTTTTCTTTTTATCGAACTTCTTCAGATTATAGATTTTCTTTATATCAAAATTAATTATTTGCTAATTATATTGCAATTTCAATAAGGCTAGATTTGTGATCTCCGAGAATCAATTATATCTTTAAGTCTTCTACTCTTTCCAAAAATATTAAATGCTAACAAGTATTTCTTGCTCATGATTAGAATTATTTTATTTTATTTTTTAGAAGTCCCAAAGCTCTAATCTAACGAGAAATTTATTATATTTTGTATATGATATTATTTTTAAATTTTTTGAATATGATCTTTGTTCTCTTATAATTGCTTTTGAAGAGTGTCCTATTTACTGGCTTCAAGGAGTTTGTTAATTTATTTTCAATATTTGTTCATGAGACTTTTAATCATCTATTTGATTATCAGCTGTGGTGTTATGGAGAAGTGTAATTGAATCCAACTAAAAGGATATATCCATTATTACTAGCCTATTTCGAATCATCATCACCATATTGATTATTAGTTGCAATTCCCTAATAATTATTTATCCTCTCAAGTGAATTTTTATAATTTATATTTATCTTAATAAAATATTTAATTAATTTATTATTTTTCAGAATAAATGATGTGCAGAACAGTATTATCTGTAAAAATATTTAACTAAAAATTTATCAATAAACTGCATCAAAAAAGATATCCTTTTTGATATTTTATTTCGTTTAGAAGATTTCCATATTTTATAATTTCTATTGATTCATTGCATTTCGAATTTCATCAGGCTTTGATTAGTTACATACGAGCATTGGACTTCATCTATCAATAAAAATTCGGGATTCTTTGAGCAATTAGCACTGCTAAGACTAAAAGGACTATCAGAGATCTTGGGGAAAATGATCATCCATCAAGTCTATAAATATTCAATCACTTATTTTATTTATAGTTATTAATTCTTATATTTGGCTTAATATTTACATCCCAACATCACCATATATGTTTAACATTGTAAAAATAATGAGAAACCGTTTAAAATGCTATATTCTTGCATTTTTTTTTTATTATTATGGTTTTTGAGTTCTTATTTAAAATTTATTAAACAAGTCATTTGTTCAAATTATGAATTAATTCATCACTATATGAGTCAGCTTAAAATCAAAATAATTCTCAACTGTCGGTATAATTTAACTTTTATATTTTAGATTAAGTTTAACTTGCAAATAAATTTATTTCAAGCTAATGTTTTATTTTTCCTTCAATTTGAGAATAAAAAATATAATTATTACATTCATTTGATAAAATGCTGGCAGTTAGCTTCTTCCTAGTAAATTTTATTAAACGACATCCTAAATAATCTTTAAAACAGATTCTGTAGTCATCAGCTAAATATATTTTGATGATCTTTTAAGTTTTACTAATCATTACGCTTTGAATGTTAACTGTTGACTAGGTTTTTATTGTCAAATATACCCTTAAAACATATTTATCTTAAAGGTATTATTTCAAGATCGTTATTTCAAGGAGCTTAATTATATTTTTAAAACAGTTATTTCTTGATTTTATTTTTTAATTCTATCTTTTCAAGTAAATAGACCACAATGAGCGTCCCAGTTTATCGCTATCATGCTGAGCAGTCAGATGGATGGAGATTTCATTTCCCAACAAATTCTCTGTACGGGCAAGGCTGAATTTTTGATGGTATTGCTTTTCATGCACCTGATAATAGCAATCCTTATGCAGTTCCAATTTATCAATTTCACATTGATCAAAGTAGCACCTATGGAGGATGGAGATTGAATTTTAATACAACAAAGAATCCTTCGAATGAAGGTTGGATATGCGACGGAATCCCGTTCAAGGTTTTTACGAACCAAATCGATAATACAGTTCCAATTTATCAATACCATTATGATCAAGAAGACGGGACGAGATATCATTTCAGTTATGGAGAGCAACCAGCTTATGAAGGATGGACAAAAGATGAAATCGCTTTTTATGCTTATCAAGGAGAAGTATAATGAAAGAAATGATAATTGGTCATTATTTTAAGAAATTATTACATATAATTAGGTTAATTTTTTTTTAACTAAATTGACTTATGAAGGAATAGGACCGGAAGTTCCCGGTAACCTCCTAAAAGCCAACAAAAAGAAAATCAGACCATCTCAACAGCAACTTGACTGCTAACAACTATGAATTAACTCACCAGATGGTCATCATGACTGATAGACTAGAATAACTTGTTCAACGGATCTAGTATCAGGATGAGAAGAGAGTTTAAATTGAGAAGTTCATTACAAACATGGTCTCCTCTTTACCTGTTGACTTTCAATCCCATACCAACCAAATAAATCAGCTAACAGACGTCATGCATCAGCACCAAAATACATTGGCAGAACTAATTGGTCAAATACAACAAATAGGTAGTCAACCCCCACCCCCACCACCTAGATTTGACCCCTAAGGAGTAAATATTATGAAAAAAGCTGTTTAGGAGGGTCTGCCAATCAAAATAATTGGCGGTCTATAAAAGCTATAATTACTCAGTTCAAATCAGTCAAATAATAGAATAGACTAGCTAATTAATATTCAAAATATTGTACAACCACCAGTAATTGAGGTTAAGGTAAGTCCTAACTCTCCAATCATAAACTTTGCTCCTAATGTTGAAACTCCAATTGTCAATCTTCACTTGCCCCAGCAGCCAGAACCTAGCATTATTGTTCATCATCATTCATCACCAATCATCAAGCTCGATACGATTAACTTGGAACCAGTAATTAAGCTGGATGGCATTAAATTAGAACCACTGATCAAACTAGACAGCATCAACTTAGAGCCAGTACTATACACAACGGTAAATGTTAACTTGGAAAAAATTGAATCTTGTCTGCATCTCTTGACTTAAACTTTATGCAAAAGACTCATTGAACCACTCTCAAAAACACCTAAGAAATAGCTCAAACATCACCAAAACATATGGGAGTACATTCAAGCACCACTCAAGAGGAGTACTTGCTAGTCGTTTTGTGAGGCTTATACACAATCCATAAAAATGAAAACTTCCTACTCTCAAACTACTAGTATCAATAGTGCTAATGGCAAGAGACCAATCATTATCTGCAAGCATAAATTTAAAAATTATTTCCAAGCTCCTACACCTCCAAATGTCTTGATAAAACATAGTGTGGTAGTCTAAACACCTAGACCCCGCATATTTATTGCACCTACAATTATATAATAGTCTAAACAGCAGTTTATTGCAAAATAATCAATTCTCCAGGTCGTCGAATAAACCCTCAATAATAAACTAAAAAAGAATTCCAAGAGAAAATATATTTCAAAAACGGCGACTATATAAACTCAAACTTAAACTATTATAGACAAGCACTAGCCTTCCAAAGGTCTCTGGAAATCGCAGCAGAAGCTTAGTTAACAACTAAAGAAGTCAAAAATTACTACGAATGTATCAAAGAAAAAAAAATACATCCCTAAAACAACTGTAATTTAGGCACAAACTTAACCGATTAGCTTCATGTCAACGCAATAATGCTAGAAAATCATCTCTATCTTTAAAGAGATGCACTGTGAGGATTTTGC
>Ga0302186_10002347_pt1 | contig 14635 bp, 18 predicted proteins | sample II_Bog_E1_2_FD_198782 | JGI IMG/M metagenome (GOLD analysis project Ga0302186, IMG submission 198782) | Peat permafrost microbial communities from Stordalen Mire near Abisko, Sweden - II_Bog_E1_1 | ecosystem: Environmental > Terrestrial > Soil > Wetlands > Peat | place: Sweden: Abisko... | reverse complement strand
AATTGGATCTTGGAAGAAACGTCATGATTTTTATAATAAGACAAATTCTCGAAAACATAGAAAATGAGATTCAGGCACAACATTCAACTGATAAATTCAGATGCATTGTCTTGGACAATACCATCATAAAAATGACCTTAGTTGATATTATGCTCAATTCTAATCTTTACAAAAAAAAATTAAGTATTCAGTTTATCATTTGTGTTCTTTCTCTAATTCTTTATATTGAGAAAAGTACAATGAAAAGAATATATGAAGTGATGGAAAAATATTCAATTATAGGTAAGATGTTGTAAAAAAAAGAGGTCTATCAAAGCATTTAAAAGAATTCGTTCAAAAAATCAGATAAAAGAACAATCAGTTGATTCATTCAATGGAATAGAGTCGAGGAGACAAAGAACTTTCAAATACTTTTAATTATTTTGTTATTTAATCTCTTAATTAAAAAAAAATTATTTAATTAAGGACTATAAATTTGATTTGAAAATAATTAGGAAATCCCTAAAAAGAAAATTAATATCGTGGGGGTATTGCGTCGCTTGGATATCTCTTTTCCTCCTCACTTCTAATTGGCCTATTTAATTCTTCTGCCTGACTTTTTCTATACATACTTAACAATATGATAATCACAATCTATTCATATATTTTATTGAGAAATGCTGTTAAATGTACCTTTAAAATAGTGCTTATCACGGAAACAAATATGACAAACAAATGTAAATTATAAAGTCGATTCCATGTCTCATTATTTTCAGATTTTGAGGTCCAAACGCTCCCTATGGAAATCAACCAGAAGCCATCAATTACAGCCAAAACGAAATTTATAATAATGAGCTAGGAAAGAAATATTTATATTTTTTTTTCGAACACATTTTAACAAAATAAAAACAACATTCAGAGTATTTTCTTTATCTTCCCTGGAAATGAACATATAGTAGCAAAATAACGAAAAAGCAAAATTATAATCTGTTCTCACCAAGCACGCTAAGCTGCTTAACCACTTTAAACAAGGAATTAAAAATATAAAATGATTTTATAATAAACCGTTAAGCCAAGGAAGAGATATTCGATTCCTTTACCCAATTTTTGTTTTGGAGTTTCTGTCTTCTGCATATTTTGGAATTAAAATTTAAAAGCTTTTCTTTGAACCAAAATTCAAAATTTATTTTCTGATATTAAAATTTTTTTCAAATGAGTTTTATATAAATTTTCATTAAACATCAGTTTGAGAATTTTTAAAGAAATTAATGTTTTAAAAATAATAATACTGAGAATTAATGGATGACTCAAACATTCCATCAATAATGAATTCAAAACAAATTAATTTTCATTATTTTCATGATTTTTTATTTCTTTGACTTTGCATCTTTGGAGAGTTTCTTCCAAAGAGTTTATTATTTCAACAGGTGGGTAAAATGCATTTAAAAATTGGGTGTTTTGTTCGTAGAACATTGAATTTTGATTTAAAAGGACTCTTTGCTTTTTTTTAAGATTTTTCATCTTAAATTTGGCAGCATCTCTTTCCTTTTTAAATTTGAGGAAAGATTCTATGCTCTTTTCATCAATCTCCAAAATGTCAATCATAAAACATTCTGCATAATTTTCTGTTTGAAAACAATTCATTTCAAACTTCAATTTCGCAGCTAATTTTGGCAAATGATTGCTCGTCAAAAAACAATTTAGATCGGACTCTTTGATTTTGTTTTGAAGAAAAGTTTTGTTCACCATAATGTTGATGAATTTGAAATAATTTTCTTGTGTGTGAATGCAATCAGGAAAGCCTTTTTTAATAAGAAAATCCACAAAATTACTTCTATGTTCTGAGACATACTCGATAAATTTGTAATTAAAACCAATTTCTGTAATTTCCAGTCTTTTGCTGTCTGCAACACTGGATTTCATTTTCCAAGTCATGCATGGCGTTTTTGATAATTTCTTAAGATTTTCAATGTTTTGGAGTGAAAACATTTGATATTCTTTGTTGTTTTTAAGTTTTTTTTCGTTAAAAGTCTCTTTGATATTTTGAATGGGAGATTTTTGAAAAACCAGTTCAAATTTTTTTAAAGTTTCTGCTAATATAAAAGCATCTGAATTCCCCAAACTTTTGAGTTTCTTTGTGATAAGATCAACATTAGCATTTTCAGTGGGTAAATTTTCTAATTTGGTGTTTACAAGTTCCATGCAATTATCAATTATTACTTCTTGTATTTTTTTGAATTGATTTTGGATGCTTAAAATTCCTGAAACCTCGTTATTCTCATTCATAGGAATGTTATCATAAAGAAAGAGATCAGCTGGTAGCTTGTGAGCTGAAGGATCCGGAAAATATTTCAATGTGAAGATGGAGGAAAACAATGCAAATCTTTGTAATGATAGCTTATGATCTCTCCTTGTATTTAATTTTCCTTTTCCTTTGCTGACTAAAGAAAGTTAGGTTAGGAATTGTTTAAAAGAAAAAAATGTGCATGGTTTTTTAGTTTCAAAACTTGGTTCGTTCATTTGGAAAATAGGAAAATCAGAATCTCTATTTCAAAAGATTATAATTCATTCACAAAAATCAGAAATTTAAAATTCTGTAATAGGAGCTTTTGATAAAAAAAAAAGTATTTTTTAAATTTTATAAAAAAAACTATCTCATTGTTTTTCTTAAAATTCGTAATAAAAATTGCTATTCCGCAAATATATGTAGCATATTTCTGAAAATTACCGAATAAAATAATTTTTGAGAGGCTAATCTTTACATAATTTTATAAAAATTCAGACAACAAAAATTATCCATCTCATAAGAATAAAAGGCCCATTGAAATTGAAAATAATTTCTACGTCAAAGTTGGGAATTCTGAAAATATGTTTCAAAGAAAATTTTCAATATTTTGAAAAAATAAAATTTATTATGTTCGAAAAACTGAAAAAACAGAATTATAAATTTTGGAATTTCTGTCAAAAAATATTCAGAAATTGGTATCTTAAACACGAAATTCAAAAAATCCGAGCATTTTTATTCAAAATTTATTTATCAAAGGAATTTTTAAATTGGATTTTAATTATTTTTTCGAGTGCATAATCCTTTTTTTAATTTTCAGAACTACATTGAAGTGTCATTAAGAAAATTTTCATTGAGATGCGCTCCGTTTTTATCGAGTTTGTTATAAAAAATACAATAGAACCCATCGGTCAGGCGATATTGGACTCAGAAGCACCATTATCTTCATTGGCAAGATTTTAAAAAAATAAATTTCTTACGAAAAAGATTTTGTTTTTAAAGAGGAAACGAAAATCGGCTGTTCTAAAGTCAACATCAGATTCCAAAAAAAACAACAAAATAGTCATACCAAGAACGGTGTTAACCCGTTAAAAAAATATAGAAAACTTGAGATTTTATATTTTTTCTTGTTTTCCAGATAAAAGACGCCGTCTCAAAAGACAAAGCAAAGTCCCACAGTTTTCCTCAGATGAAATGCTTTCAGATTCGAAAAATAATGAAGAAAATGACCAATTTGATGAGAATATGCCTTTTCCTGAAAACCATGAAATTCATGAAAATATGGATGATTGGGATGAAGAATATGATGAAGATGATGATGAAGATCTTGGTGATATTGAAGAATCTAATCAAAATGATAATAACGAAAATAGCAATGAAGATGGTAGCGATATCTCCGTGACAGGTTATGAGAACAAAAAACTAACCAAAAGACAATGGATGAGCCGAAATACTCTCCCTGATGGCAGCGCCTTTCATATGCAGTTGCCTGATAAAAAACCACGGAAAAAAAGGACACTTTTGATGACCGAGGAGCAACAGATTAAAAAAATGGAAAAAGTATTATATTGGAAATTTTTATTGTTTTTTCTTATTTCATTTCAGTTTTTTCGAACGGGTTCATTTTAAAGTTCTTTGAAATTTTATAAATAATTATGTAATATGAAGGGTTTTTTTCAAAATAACAATAATAAATGGTCTCATTTGTAGGAAGAGAAACGCAGGATCAACACTCTCAAGCAAATTGAAGAGCATAAACAACAAACTGTCGACAAGATCCTGAATGAAACTGGTCGAATGCAAAAACAACGAAAAGAAAAGGAAGAAAAAGATGCCTTAAGAAAAACCAATCATATTTATAAGAAATTGCCTGAAGGTGATGTTGTAGTACGTTTCATTTCCAATAAAAAAGGAGAAAAATTGTTTCTGGATAAGACTATACCTTCTGGAAATTGGCTTCTGAATGATCATGAATTAAGCTTTTATGGAGGTGAACCAAAGGGCCATTTAAATAAATGTGAAAAATGCAATGGAGTTGGAAAATATAGGATAGAAAAACCCAAAAAAATTTATTATTGTGGAATTGAATGTTTTCGAAAAATTAAAAAATAGTTAATTTTTGTTTCATTTAAAACTCAAATTTCATCTATTTTAATTAATTATTTTTCAAAATTTTTGAGTCTTTTAATTTTCTCCCCTCTTCTTAATGTGAATTCCTAAAAAGCCTAAAAACGGCAAATGAAAAATAAGAAAAACTGGTCCAAAAAAGGAAATATCTTTTTAAAAGTTTTAGATCTTATTCGACCCTCGCTCTCCTTTGAAATGAAAGAAACAGAAAACTCTAAAAATGTTCTAGAAATCTTTTAAATAACAAAAATCTGAATGAAGAAAGAATGAAACAAAAAAATTAAATCTAAAAAAAGCTTTCCCATATTTAAAGAAAAAATTATTTTGAAAATTAAAAAAAAGAATTTATTAGCACAAATTTTTTTTAGAAAATCAAATTAAATCAACCATTAATTTCGTATTATTAATTTTTTTATAAGCATTAAAAACTAAAAGATATTTTTTTCCTTTTGATTCAGATCAAGCAGGGTTTTCAAAATTGTGAAATAGTCTTATGTTCAAAAACGTTAATATAAATTTTCTTAAAAAACAAAAATAAAAAAAAAATAAAATCTATGAATCCACCAGAAACTTCAGCTAAAGACCTAAATCAAGTTTTTCTTTTGAGGAAAAAAGTAGGATCCTACAAAAGCATTCCTTTGGAGATAAAATCCTCATTAATGGACCTTTTTTTGAGAGTAATTTTTTAAAACAAGTAAATTTATTAATAATATTCCAGAACCCCTATCCTCCAAGAGATGAACTGGTCAATTTGAGTCACAAACATAATGTTCCACTGATACAAATCCAAAATTGGTTCAAATATCAGAGAAAAAGGGATTTTCAACACGGCCAAAAAGCTGTAAAGCATTATCGTGTATCTTCATAATAATTAATATTAATTTCAGAATTTAATTTTTGTTTTTTCAAATGAATAGCGAAAACATAAATTCGAGAAGGAAGATCGGGAAATTTTGGAGAAAGCTTTTAGAATGAATAACTCTCTTGAAGATAGCACAATATTGCAATTGTATGCAATTTTTATGAAGTTTTTTAAAATTATATGTTTAATAGACAAAAGATTCTCAATTGTTCAGAAACACATATAAAAAGATGGTTTTATTATCGAAATAAAAAGCTTAATAGAATCAAAGAAAAAAAGTATATTTTTTTCTAAAATACCATCTCTATTTTCTTTATTTAGTCCCGACGTTCCCAACATTGCGCAACATAATTCGGCCTTTTCATTGCCCAACATTGATTGTCCCATTTCCTTTCCAGTTATTTCACTTTTAAATTATCAAAGAAATGTTTCATCTCCAAATCAAATTAATAATACTCCTTTTGATGCCTTTAATTTGTACAATAAATATATTTTCCTGAGCCGAATGGAAGAATGGATGAAAATCGAAAATACACGCAACATTATCAATCATTTACAAATGCAACAAAATTGTGAAGCTCTGTCTACGAATAGGGATGCCTTGAAAAAAGAGGTTGAGGACTCCAATCACGGTAAGAATATTATGCAAGTGTTAATGGAATACAGAATGAAACTTGGAAATCCATAATTATTAAGCAGAGAAACTTTTATTAATTAGTATAATTATGTCTATCATTATAAGTATATTCAAATTTTTAAAAAACTATGAGAAATAATTTTTTTGGGGGGAAAAAAAAATAATAGAAATTTGTAAAGTTTTTTTGAAGAGACAAGCCTTAAAAATATTTGAGAACAAATCCTTTTCAGGAAACTTTTTACAAAATCAGATTCTTAAATATTTTATTCAAAACCTGCTTTTTTTAGTTTTATGCATATGAACTAAAAAATGATATAGAAATAAATATGTTCTCCAGGAAAATAAAAAATTTGTTCAGCTAAGCTAAATGAGAAATCCTATATTTCTTCCTCGCCTTATTTTTCTTAAAGTTTCCATGAATAACTAAATAAAATCATTTCTATTTTTTTTCAAATAAAACAATGGAACCTTGCAAAAAAATCGAGATCGCCGAGATCGCATAAATAAGATTGTTAGTATAAAGGACGAGCTAAATGGATCATTTTTTAAAGGTTTCTCATATTATTTAAATTTGCCTCAATATTTAAATGAATCCAGTCTCCTTTTCCTAAAGAACATCTCAAGGCCATCAGTCAGAAATATTTGTTATCACGAACAAACAATAAAAAGCTGCAGGGTATACTATATTGCTTTATATCTCATTTGATTGTGAATTTTTTTAATTCAAAAAAGCATAAATTTAAAAAAGAAGAAAAAGCACCTTTTTTTTTTTGAATAAGTTTATAGAAAAAATCATGGATATAGGAAATCTGAATGCACTGTAATGTTTATTAACAAAATTGGACGAAGTTATTTATTTGAAATAAGATACAATAAACTACCTGAAATGCAAGGAAATTTATATTTTGAGATGGATTTCATATGGAAAAAAAAACTAAAGAATTTCTTGAAAACGAGAAAAAGTATTATTTCTTTTTAACATCAAAATATTTGTTTAAAGTGGTGAAAACAAATTGAGTTGGAAAAAATTCCTTTTAGGACAAAACCTTCATCGTTAGGGGAACTGGTTCCATAATCAAGAAAGTGAATTATAATGAATAATAACTTGACTAAATTTGATAAAGATATTTAAAAATCCACGAATGTCCAATTTTTTTCCCAATATTTTAATATTTTGGCAGAATCTGGTTTAAAAAATAATTTCAATATTTGCTCCTATAAAATTTTTTATATGAAAATTTTTTTTCCTGACTCATCAAATTCTCAAAAACAATTTCAGATGACAATCCCTACAACATATAATTTTCCAAATTTTCATGATTCACACATGATTATTCAATCGAGAATATTAGTTTTAATTTCCCTAATCAAATTTACCTTATAAAAAATGTATTTTTTTATAAAAAACCTTTTAGAATTTTTCACAAAAAAAAAATCTCTTAAAATTGTTAAATGAATTTCAAACAACAAAAAAAATTCAGAAAGAAATAATTTTTGAAGATATTTTTTTATATTGAATTAATTTTAAACTTCCTAATAGAAAAGAGTTAAAAAATTGGATATGACACCGAATTTTTCAAATAAAAAAAATATTGTTAAAATTTCAAAACATATCAAGCCTCTTCTTCCTTTTTCACGTTGACACCTTCTTCCTTTTTAACTAAAACTTCACCCTCTTCTTTTTTCACCTTCATTTCTTCTTCTTTCTTCAAAACCGATTGCATCATATTGGAAATGGTGTTTTGATAAATTTCATTCCTTTTCATTAAAAACCCATTCATGAGGGCCATATTGGGCCACATTTGATTAAAGGGTCCTGGGAATTTACCAAGCAAAGGCAAATTATTGCCAAGCAACAAATGAGAAGGAGGCATTGGAGGAGGAGGTAAATGGAAAGAAGGGAATGAAAAGGGGGTAGAAAAACTTGGAATTTCAGGTTTTTTTGGGATGTTTATTTCATCTTCTTGAGTTGCTACCGTTTTTTTGTCGGATTTTTCCTCAATGTCAGAAGGAAGAATTGATTCTTCAGCAGGGTCCTTTTCTTCCTCGATTTGAGAGGAATCCCTAATTTTACCTTTAATTTAAAAGTGATTTTGGTTTTTGATATACTTTTTATTAAGCAAAGAATTCAGTTTTTTGTTCCTATAATAAAACCATCGTTCTATTTGCGATTTTTCGCATTTGAGAAGAGTAGAAAGCTTTTTCAGAGCATTTTCTGATAATTCGTGGCTTTTGCGGAAATAAAGCTCAAGGATCTTCTTGCCTTCTCTGGTGAATTTCCTATTGCACTAAAAACGATTTGACCAAAATCTTTTTTTGAGAATATACCTTATAAGTCTTGATAATGGTCTTTGTCGTTTTGAAGTCTTTCTGACGTTGGTATTTGAACCAATTCTGGATTTTGTTTTTGTCTATAAGAGTACAATGACTTAAAAAAAGAAGCTCTTCTTTTTTTGGATAAGGGTTCTAAATGAAAAAAAAATAGGAATAATTTTTAAATCATATTAAGAACCTTCTGGAAATATTGAAGCATTATATCTCTTTTGTCATCTGGAATGCTGAAATATTTGCCAATTTTAGACCGAGTGAGAAAAACCTCATTAAGTGTTTCTTCAGGAACGTCTTCTTTGGTGATATTCATTAATAGAGTGAGAGATTGATTGTATAATTAAATGGGTTGGTTTTTGAAAAGACGGGTTTTTTCTTATTTTTTAAAAGAAATTATAAATAAAAAAGTCATTTTATAGGAATGGATCAAAAACGCACTTAGACCAATCGTAATGATTCACAGAACTCTGAGGGATTTTAAAAAAATAAGATTTTGATTTGATTAGACTGATAGACGTATTAGTTTTATTTGGATTTTTTATGAGTTTTTTTCAAGAATTGATAAAGAAATTTAATTAAATTCCTTTCTGTTTTATAAGTAAAAAACTTTATGAAAAAAATATTGGAAAAAAAAAACGTTGATTACAAATTATTTAGAATAAATATGTCAAAAATAGGTATTATAGTGGGTACTTCTCTTTATTAGGCCTTTTAAAGAAAAGTCTGAAGAGAAATATAAATTTTTTTCAAAAAACATTTTTTAAATAAGAAAAAAACTCATTCTTTTTTAATTTTCTTCGATTCCCCAAATTTGAATTTATGTCTGATCTAAAAACACAAACCATCATTTAAATTTTTTTTTTTTAAAAGACCTCTTTTATTTATATGTAAAAATTGCCCATATCAAAGATAATTTCAGGTTCTTATCAATCTTTTTGCTTTGGTGAGAGTTTTTTTGATATTTTGAGTCAGTCAGTTTTAAGGTTTTAGGAAAGAAACCCAAAACTTCCTATAGAACCAACCGAGAAAAATTTTTTATGGGAAGTGTTTTTTTGTTTTTTAATAATAAATCCGATAATGATTCGTTCTAATTTGATGTCATGAATAATTTATATATAATTTTCTTTTGAATGAGAAAAACTAAAAAAGATAAAAAAATTAAATAAAATGAATTAAAAAAAAAACAGAAATTATATTTTTTTCATTTTATTTGAAGTCTTTTTTCTTCAAAAAAGGGGGATTTTTTTAAGTTATTTTTCAAAAAAAATTCTTAATTTAATTTCTTCCAAAAAACAGACGAAAAATCCAAAACAATTTCTCAGTCGCAATTAAAAAAAAATGCAAGAACCAGCAGCATCAGAACTTATCAACACCAGAGACATCAATCCAGGTGAATATCAACTCCATGTTATTTTTCATTTTTTCCAAAAAAAAATTAAAAAATTTCCTCCAGTTATTCATTGAAGGAGCCAAAGATTTAGTTCCTCCAAACCCAGACTCTCCGTATGTTTTCCTTGAAAAAAATATTTTCAAATTTATTTATTTAGGATTATTAATCCAATTATATCCCTAACAGCCTTTTCACAAGAAAGAAGTCTGTCCTTTAAGTCTGTTTCTACTAATGATTATGTTTCATGGCATGAGCACTTTTTTTTCACTAAAAGAATTGATAGTTTTCTTGATTTCGAGCAAGAAAAACTCGTTTTTCGGTTGTATGACTCTAAATTCCTCGGATTCAAGGCTTTAATTGGCGAGTTCGAAATGATTATGAGTCCCATATATTTTGGCGAGGACCATTGTATGATGTACCAATGGATAGCACTCACAAATTCATACAAAGAAGACCTTAGTGCAATTCAAGGCTTTTTAAAATTCAGCGCAAATCTTGTAGGTCCTGATGAACAAGTCACAAAACTCGGGCCTGAAGTCCTGAATGATGAAAAAAGGTCAGACTTAAAGCCTGTTATATATTCTCCACAAATTCAAACGAAACCATTTCAAATAAAAATCCAATTGATAAAAGGAGAAAAACTTGTTAAAATGGACAGTATTGGAGGAAGCATAGACGCATATATTGTAGTGAGGTTCGGAGCAGTTAGTTTCAAGAGCGAAGTCATCAAAAACAATATAAATCCATTTTGGGGATTTGAAATATTGGTATTTTTTCAAATTTCTTCCTTAAAATTATCCCTTTTTTCTAATATAGCTTCCTTTCTCAGAACCATGCATCACATCATTTCTAGAACTTCAATTGTATGATTGGGACTTCCCAACCAAAGATGAAATAGTGGCGTCAATGTTTTTTACTAAAGAAGAGCTCAAGCGAAAAATAGTTAATTTTTTTAATTAAATTGTTGTTTTAATTTTTTAAACGATAGGATAAAAATACCTTCATTTGGCTAAACCTTTATGGCTCTCAAATTAGTCCTTCCAATGAAGAAAACGCCTTAATCATGAATTCCACCCCTTCTTTAGCTTCTTATTGGAAAGGTCGCATTCTTCTCGCAATAGATATTTTCGATCATCCTCTACCTAAACTTACTGTAGTTCCAGATCCCCTCCCTTCAGAAACCACCTCTCGTTTTCAGAAGGATTCTTTCATTCAATGGAAGTTATACATTGAGATATTTTATGGGCTCTTATTTCCGATAACTCAAGAAGCTGAATACTCAATTCAAGTTCGTTGGGCTGATTACGAAGTGAATTCAGAGAAAATTAAAGGAAAAACTGGAGTTTGGGAATATTTCATCAGATTGAATTTAGTGTGTGATTTTCCTTATTTCAACGCAGCCGAACTTCCTGATCTATTCATTTATTTAGTCAGAGTAAAAACTCGGATCTGTTTTATCCGCAAACCAGCTTCTTTATTCCTACATCGCTTCAGCGATGTTCCAAATCTTTTCTACTTTACACCTGATAAATCGATGGTTCCTGAATTAAATGATGATGAGGCAGGAATTTTGAAGCTGAGATGTGTGGTTGCAGTAGCGCAAGCTATCAGTGATTTGAGTATGGGGGGTTGGAATCAGACATTGCAGAAGAAAATACAAAGGAAAGGCTTGATTTTAGCTCATATTTATCAAGCGCAAGATCTATTGCCAGCAGATGAAGATGGGAATTCTGATCCTTTTTTAGAGGCGAGTTTTTATGGAGTGGAGGCAAAAACTCCGACAGTCAATGATACTTTAAATCCGGTAATTAAGAAATTTAAAGCGAATTTTTGGTTGATTTTTGATTAGATTTGGTACCATACAATTAGATTGGAAATTCCTTTGTTTGATTTAGCAGAAATGCCACCGATTGTTTTGAAGATGTTTGATGAAGATAATAAGAAGAATGAGTTTATAGGTAGTCATTTTGTTTATATTGATGAAGGATTGAAAACTGGCTTGATTAAATACAATGAAGGCTCAATTCCAAGTCCTCAGTGGATTCCTTTAAGATATAGTAATTAAATTGATATAAATAGTATTTTTAATGTTTTGAGAAAATTCCAAGGTAAGGAAAGCTTTTGTGGAAAAATTCTTGTTTCTTTTAATATTTTTGATGAGAAAGTAATTGTGGAAAATCAAGGATTCTTGAAGAAATTGACTATATTACCGGAAATGGATCTATTTAGAGTTAAATTGAAGGTTTTGGGATTAAGAAACTTGAAATCTTTGGGATTGATTCCAGTGAAGAGAGCTTTCCTAAGGTTTGATATTAATAGCATCAGAAGTCCTGATCAAAGACAAGCGCTTCCGGAGAAAAAATTCATCCAAACCTTTCCTAAAGAAACAGGAAATAACCCAAATATTTTGACTATAATAAAGTAAAAACAAAACATAATATAGAAATTATTTTTTCTTAAAAAAAAAATTAAGTTTCACGGTGAAACTACCCAAAGATTTTCAATTATGTCCTCATTTAAACGTAAAATATGATAATTTCTTATTAAAACTATTTCTGTCTTAGTGCATTGTTTTCGATTGTGTATTCAAAGGCCTATATCAGCCTAATCTTGGAGTATTCTCTATAGATCTAGGAAAATTCTTGGAAAAAACACAAAACAAAATCATTAAAAAAGCCCTCAAGGAAAAAAACCCTGAGAAACAAAAAGACCCACTTGAGCCAATTTTTCTTCAAGAAAATGAAAAGCAAGAGATCAGTTTCCGTCGTCATTCAGAAGAAGAGAAACTTATGGAAGGCAATGCAAATGAATCTTTTTCCTCCAAAAAAACTGGTCCTTACCAATTTCTTCCCGAAGAAAGCCCTGCTTTGCCTGTAATTATTGAAATGCAGGTAATGAGTATTTTATGAGTTTTTATTCATTCAAATTCTTTAAGGAAATCAAGGAACTTATTCCTAATAAACCACGTCCCATTCTTTTCAAAGTATTATCGAAAGAAGGAAAAATCGTGAATCAAAATGCAATTGTCATCCCTGTCGAATATCAATTCAACAAAATCAGGAAATGTCCTATGGAAGTCAATATCCCACCTAGTTCTGATTATATCCCATTAGGCTTCGACTGCAAAGCAGATCGATTCAAAGGCAATACGAAAAAACAATATCGATTTTATATTGATAAACCATTGGAAAGCTCACCTTTTCTTCCAATAACTCCGTTTGACGAATTCATATTGATGCGAGGCAAAAGACTCACTAAACTCGCAGGTCTATCAGAAAAAAAAAAAGATGGCAATGGACTTAAAGAAGTTGGGAAATTCAAAGGCTGGGTTACAGTGGAATCTGAATTAGAGAAAAATGTCGAAAAATTTGATAAAACATTAGATTTTGATCAGGAATTCATTCACAAAACTCGTTGTCTAGTGAGAGTTTATGTGATTTCTGCCTTCGGACTAGCTCAACTCGATTCAGATTCTTTATCAGACCCTTATTTAAGATTGATTCTTGGTAATACAATTCTAGATAATGAAAAGGATTATCAGACAGATAAGACTGATTGCGATTTCTTCAGTTTCTTCGAGTTCAAAGCTGATTTTCCAGGCGATACAACCCTCAAAGTCCAAGTATGGGATAAGGATTTTCTAACATCTGATGAATTGATTGGGGAAACCATAATTGATTTAGAAAATCGATATTTCTCAAAGAAATTCAGAAGTTTGAGACAAATTCCAATAGAAACTCGGGATCTTTATCATCCATTGTCGACTCTGAATCGAGGCCGAATAAGATTATTTCTTGAGATTTTTCCAACTGAGAAAATTGCAGAAAGTCCGACCCCTTGGGATATTCTTCCTAGGCCATCAACCAAATTTCAATTGAGAGTTATTATTTGGGAATTAGAGGATATGCCTGATGGAGATATAGAAGGAGTTTCTGATCTTTATGTAACAGGAGAATTGGGGAATAGTAGAAATAAGCTGAAAACGGATATTCATTTTAGAGCTCAAAATGGAAAAGGAGTGTTTAATTGGAGAATGGTATGGGATTTTGATGTTCCGAGCGAGAATTATGAGCTGAAACTTCAAGCTTGGGATAAGGATTTGGTTTCTAGTGATGATTTCATGGGAGAATATAGGTTTGATTTCAGAGAAATGGCATTAGAAGCATTGGAAACTGAAAATGAAGTGAAATGTAAGGAAAAACGGACTGTTGATTTAAAGGTTTGAGGTTTATTAATGAGAAAGATATTATTAGTTTTTGATTAGAAAGGGGATAAAAATGCTGGCAAGCTTGTGTATTCATATGAAATAATTCCATGGGAAGTGGCAGATAAAATTAAGGTTGGACAGGGAAGAGAGGAACCAAATCATTCACCTTGGCTTGAACCACCAATTGGGAGATTTGAATGGGCTTTGAACCCATTAACTTTGTTTGTAAGAATAAATAATCATTTGAATCTCAAATTAATCCATTATTTTGAAACAAGAATTCTTGCATGAGTTTGAAAATGAGAACGAAGATCTGCATGGCAGTGTGCACCGTATTGTGTGTGGCGATGATAATTTATCAGTTCCCTGTGATTCTTGGAAAAGTGATAGTGGACTCAATTATATTATAATTGGAAAAGAGGAAAAAATAAAAAATTTCTCTTTTTTTTTGATTAAGACAAGCGAAAATAAAAAACATAAAAGAAATGAATTTTTTGGTAGATAATAAAAATAGCTGTTCAGGGGAACAATTATCTTTTTCACAAAATGGTTTCTTTGTTTCTACATAAAATACTTGAAATGGAAATAGGAAAAAATCATTACTACGGAACCACATTTCAATTTTTAATTTTGTGGCTCAAGGTGAGAATAAATAAATCAAAATTTTGAATTTCAAAAAATCAGATATTTAAAAATTAAAAAAAAAAAACATTTTTTTACAAAAAAAACAAAAAATATCAGAAATTAATAGCAAACTTAAATTTAAAAAAATCTTGATTTAAAAATTAAACAAAAAAAACATTTTTTTACAAAGAAAACAA
>Ga0302186_10002346_pt1 | contig 14636 bp, 14 predicted proteins | sample II_Bog_E1_2_FD_198782 | JGI IMG/M metagenome (GOLD analysis project Ga0302186, IMG submission 198782) | Peat permafrost microbial communities from Stordalen Mire near Abisko, Sweden - II_Bog_E1_1 | ecosystem: Environmental > Terrestrial > Soil > Wetlands > Peat | place: Sweden: Abisko... | reverse complement strand
AAACCTGATAAAAATAAGATTTTTTTTAAATAACAAAAACATAAATAATTTTTAAAATCAAGCTTTAATCTTATTAATTTCCCTATTATCTTTCTTCAGAATTTCATCTTAAGTTCGAGATTTTTTCTAGGTTTGCCTTGTATTTTTTCCAAAGTATGAAACAGCGTAGGATTTTTCTTATAATTTTTCAATGCCGTGAATTCGAGCCTTAATTTTGGGGTTTGGAAATCCCTTTCCAAAGCTTCACTCAACATTTCCAATTCACTTGGGCTCCATTCGCTTTCCCAAAAAGCCTTGTTTTTCCCCAAATCAAAAAACAAGAGGTTTTCTGCTTTGATCTGATAAATTTCTCTCAGAAATTCCAATATTTCCAATTTTCCCAATTGGCATTTCACCATATGAAATTGTAGGCTTTTTAGCTTTTTAAACTTATGACCCAAACCTTTTGCAATTTGAGAAAAGAGGTCTTTGTTTTCAGAAGTTAATTTATTATCTTCCAAATCAATCTTGAAATCAGTCACTTCTTCAGGAAAATGGCTCAAAGAAGTCCCGAGATTTTCAAGGGTCTTATTAGAAAGCTGGGTTTTATGCAAATATAGCTTTATTGACTTTAAGTTGGGCAGATTATCTTTGGTTATGACCTTAAATAATCCAGAAAGATCCATAATTGTATTATTTCTCAACATCAGGCTCAGGCTTTCAAGGAATTTATTCGTTCCAATGAAATCTGCTAGAATTCTCATGGTTTTAGAAGAAATCCCAGTGGATTCCAGGTTCAAATCTAGACTTTTCAAGGATTTTAAGTTTAAAAGAAGGAAACGTTGTTGGAAATCCTCATCTTGAACCTGAAGACCTGGGATTTGAAACCTCAAATGCCGCAATTTCTCATAAGACTTGGATAAAGCTTTAAAAAAGCCTTCGAAATCATCATAGAAATTAACGATTCCGCAGTTTTTCAACAGTAATTCTATGGAATGAAGCTGATTTTTCGCTTCTATCGAATTGAGATATTTAAAAAAGTTCATTAAAAGTCCCTTTTCTTTGATATTTCCTTTGAAATTGATGTTTTCGGCACTTAGAAATATCCGATCTAATTTCTCAGAGAAGAAATTAACAGGAAGGATCAATTGGTTGTCTAAAGAAGCTACTTCTTCTATAAAAGACAAACAAAAGCTTTTCATATCAGGCAACCAATTCTGAGCCTTTTCGGAATTCAAAGAATAAAGAAAAAGCTCTCCAAATCTCAAACAATGTTTGAAAAAAAGCTTGAAATATCGAATTCTGGGTATTGATGTAAACTCCCATTGACCAAAAGCCTCTTTTTCCTTTGCAATTGAAAAATGAACATTCAGATTATTAGCCAATGAATAATTTTCAAAAACAGCATTATCAATATCTGAATCCAAAGTAAAATATAGGAAAAACTCCTCGAGTTCAGGAGTCGCTGTTCTGAAATAACTCAACAATCGAAGGTAAATCGTGAGAGTATTGGAGTTTTCCAGAGTGAATTGAAGGTTTTTGCTTTTTGGGGCTTTTTCTTGTAATTCGAAAATATTGTCTAATTTGATGAATTTATCAATAAGAGCCTCGATTTCTAAGTTAAAACAATTGAAAACCTCTGATTTTTTAAAGGATTCATCACTAAGAAATAAAAGCATGGTTTTTGACTTTAACAATAATCGCAAAGAATCGATTAATTCAGAATTCTTGAAGGAAAAAGCCTGAGTTTCTAATTGTTCTTGGGTGAAGAATTTGCATAAATCAATAGAATTCACAAGGAAAGTCTGGATTTTAGGAAAAATCTTCTTGAAATCCATTTGAAGACAATTGGATTTGATTTTCTCAGAATCTGGGTAATAACTAATTAAATTTTATTAGAAAAATGATATAATTTAAAGAAAAATTACTTAGGAATTTGAAGCTTGAAAGTAAGAAGGTCTTGAAACGGCTCAGAATCCTTATCAAGAAATATAGCTAGGATTTCCATGAGAATATAAGAGGAAAATTCGACCTTTTCATCAAATGAGATCTGTAATTTCTTCAAAACCTTTAAATCTTTCATATATTTTAGCAAATTTCCTGAGGATTTCGTGTTAAGAAAGGTCAATTTCAATGATCTTATGCATTGATTGTTTTTAAAGAGCTTTTCGATATTTTTTTCATTATCTTCATTAATCAAAGTCTCGACTTTTTGCAGGTTTTTCAATGATAAATTAAAATTCTCATCAGAAAACAAAGAAGAAAAGCTTAAAGTCAGGCATTTGAGGTTATTATAAAGCTGGTTGATTTTTATCAAAGGATTATTAGGAGCTTTGATCCAAATTTTAAGCTTTTCAAGGTCTTTGAACTGAGAATGTGGAAATATTCCTTCGAGAGTTAATTCTCTTTGTGAAATTATGATTAATTTAAGATTTTGGAGGTTTTTTGGGAGATTTGAACAAATTTTATAAAGGTTTAAAGTGCTTAAGGTAGAATCCATGATCTTTAATTTCAAGGAAATCAGGTCTTTTAGATATTGAAGCTTTTCTTCAATATAATAGGATAATTGATGGAATTGCAAATCATCTATTTGAAAAGAAATCAAAATCTCTAGAGACTCTAATTCAATCAAATCCCCGAAGTTCTCTTTCAAATAGGCCAAGAAATTGTCATAATAAAGGAGCGAATCGCTTGGTATAAAAATAAATTTCAGATAAATCTAAGCTTTTTTACTTCAGAACAACAAGTTTTTTCTGAGATTTCTCAATAAAAGTGGGCATTTTCTTCTGAGAAACATCATTTTCTTTTTCTTTTTCCTTTTCTTCTTCTTCTTTTTCCTTTTCCATCTTCTCAACATTTAAGGGTTGGTGGTTATGGGTCTGGGAAAAGGTCATATCTTTATAGAAGCCATCTTTAGAGAGGCCACCATTTTTATTAGTTTTATGAACATCCATTTCCTGGTTAAATTTCAGATTGCTGCTCGGTTTTTCACCTTCTTTGAAACTAGCTGATTCTTGATTCGAAACACTTGGCACATTTTGTGAGGTGGAACTCACAATATTTTCCTTGATTTCTTCATTAATTGTGGTGGATCCCATTTGAGAAGAAGTTGGCTTATATTCAAAATAGCCTTTGGCTGGAATCTCACCATATTCTTCTACCGGGCCCCTTATAACAAACATATTTTCCTCATCTTCCATATTATAGAAATTAAGTTTTTTCAAATAAAATCTCTGAAATTATTTATTAATGAAGCCACGAAATTTTAATAAAATTCTAGTCTTTTTAATCGTTTTTCTTCTTGGATGGCAATGTGGATATCCGTTGAGCCATCATCCTATTCTCGATCATGGGAATAAATTGGCTTCCAATAAAGTCTTTGAAAATTATAATGATATGCCTTTTTATCCAGGATATAAGCCGATAAAAAGCAGATATCGGTTATTATTCCCCAGATTTAAGGAAATCGATATGAAAATCACCCAAAATAAGCCTATTATCAAGGAATCCCAGAATTCCACATTGAAAAATATTGAAATTATTGAGGAAAATCGAGAAATCCTGAATAATAGCAATATCTCGATCCAGAGAAAATCAAGTGATTTGAAGGGAAATGATATCAGTATTGAAAATATAAATAATTCCAGCCAAAAACCTCCATTTTCTTTACCTTTATTCAAATATCCTTTGAAAACCCCATGTTTTTCTATTCAAAATCAAACCCTCGAAAAGTCTAATTTCACGCTTAATAATCGAAGCAATATACCCATTTTTCAAGAAATCCATGAAGAAGTCCCGTCTTCATATATTTCTGATGAAATGAGCGAAAAAACAGGCTTTTCTGTCTGGTCTTCGCTTGGCAAAATCCTGACTTTCCATGAACTTGGATCAAAATTTTCTGATATCAACGATTATTATCAGAAATATGTAAAGACCTTCTCTTCAGATATCCAATCGAATCGAGAACTTAAGAATCTCTTGATATTTTCCTTAGGAATTCTAGGTTTAATATCGATAATCATCTTCAGAAATTGTTGTTTAGAGCCTATGAACATGAGGATTTCGAATCTTTTGGCTAAAACTGAAGATCCTAATAAACCCTTAGAGAAATTCCTATTGCAAGGAAGAAAAATACTAAAAAACGGGAATTCACCTAATGAAATTCCTAAGAAAAATGAATCAGCTGAAAGCTCGAGTTCCTCTGATGGAAATGGGAATAACCTATCAAAAGTCCTCAAGTAATTTCGGCTTTTTTATCTATTTCCTTTGTTAAAAACTCCTTTTTCTAAAGGGAATTAAGCCTACCTGATGAAAAAGAGAAATTAACGATAATTCCACAGGAAATCTCTTATAAATTCGGGTCTATTTTTAACCATCAAGAAGCTAAGATTATAGGAGAAAATGGCATTGATAATATGAATAAAGAAGCACTTTATGAGGAACAGGAGGAATCGATAAATATCGATATTGAGAGTTTTATTCGAGAATTGGATAATAATAAGGAGAGAGAAGAAGCTGAAATTTTGAGGAAAAATAAGGATTTTGAGGAAGAGAAGAAAGCCAGGAGATTATCTTATTTGGTGAATAATCATATAATAGAGGAAACTTTGATTACTAGATGTTTGAAGCCATCGAATGAGAAGGAAAATAAGGAAAATAATGTGAAATAAAGGGTTTTTTCAAAAAAATAAAAAATAAATTAAATAAGAAAGAAAAGAAAAGAAAATGTTCTTTGAAATAAATAACGTAAGCTATAAATAATATATGTAGAAATAATATAAAGAGTTGAAATTAACAATGAAAACCCTTAATTTATCTAGATAGAAAAGCCTAAATAACACAGAAAAAAAAAAGCATTACTTAACAGTTATCTAAAAAACTCATTATTTTCATCATTTTCTTCGTTTTCATTCATAAAAGGCTCTTGTTTCATTTCATCACCATTATTCATCATAGTGATTTGGTTTTCGAAAAGGAGATCCATTCTATCCTTATCTTGTTCGAAATTGAACTCCTGTTCGGAAAAGACATCGCTTGCCAAGGAATGTTTCTCCAAAGCTTCATTCATCGTTGAGCTTCTCGCTTCATCTTTTTCCTCTTGGAACCCATTTTCTGGTTCTAATCCGAAGAACCAATTTTTATTGTTGTTTCTTGAGCCATTATTGTTATCTCCGAGTCTTTTCCTCAAATTACATAAAGTATTTTGCAATAGAAACTTGCAGGAAAACAGTTTCGCAGATAATTTCTTTCTGGAAATCTTATATTCTCTGGCGATTAGGCTTAAATATCGGTTTTTGACGTTATGTTGGGTGCGTCCTGGGAATCTTTGTGCGATTTTCGCCCATTTTCTATCATATTTGATAGCCAATTCCATGAGTTCGAGATCATCAGCATCGGTCCATTCCGTTTTCTTGAGATGAGGAGTTAAATGATTGAACCATCGTTCTCTACAATGTTTTCCTAATTTAGGGAAATAATTGCCAAAAGGGTCATTTTTATGGGCTCTTTGATTGAGTTCCATCGCGATGAAAGACCATTTGACCTTCGGACTATTAATATGAGAATTAAAGCTTTCATCATTAAGCTCGAATTGATGTAAAAGCTCAGGACTCATTTCAGAGATTAAATCCCTTAATAATTGGTCTTCTTGTAAAGTCCAATTATGCGAAACTTTGCTTGGGATGGTTTGGAGACAGGCCCATTTATATTTCAGGCTTTCAGGCTTGGTATGAGGCAGGAGTTGGGATAATGCATACCAATCTGTATCTGTGAAGAAATCAGGAGAATGGCCTGTGAGACTTTGGAAACAAGAAAGCAGGAAGAGGAATGTGTCTAAATGTTTATGACTCCAATATTTGAGCAAATTGCAAGGTTTTTGACTTCGCGATTTCCTAAATAAAATTTAAATAAAAATGAGACAGTCGAAAAAATATGATGTTTAAATTTTTACCTATGGAGAAAAATCTGATATTTTTGCTTGATTTCTTCGAGGGAAGGAACATCATTTGATAGACATTTCTGAGGTTTAATTTGGGATAATAGAGAAAAATAGATCGAGGCATATTGAATGCCTGAATGTTGGATTTGTTGGATGAAAGAAGCGAAGTTCTGGTTATAATCCTCTAGGGAAATAGAAGGATTGATTTGAGGGACTATCTGCATTGGGACTTGTCTTTTGGGAGTGGAATTAGCTAATGGGAAATTTTAAATTAACAAAAAGTTTATATGGAAATTCCAAGATAGAATAGTTCAAAATATTTGAATTCAGACCAATCAAAATTAAATTAGAAGAGCTCGAAATGGCCCATTAAAGTACCTAGTTCTTGGAATTCCGAAGGAATTTCCTCTAAAGAAGATTTTCATTGGTTTGGCGTTTGGAAGCAAGTAAAATTTCAAAGCTTTAAAAAAACATGGATAATATAAGCTGAAAATCAAAATTTTGGCTGTCTTTTTCGAAACATGAATAAAAAGCTTTGTTTTTTTTGAGAAATTTCAAAGGCTGACCAAATTTAAAACCTGACTATATATAAAATTCAATATTTTATAACGTTTTCTTATTAAAAAGCCCCATGGAATTACGAGTAGGTTCCAAATATTCCCTGAAACAAAAACTCGGGTCAGGCGCTTTTGGCGCAGTATATCTCGGTCAGGATTTCGAAGCAGGAATCGAAGTGGCCATAAAATTAGTTTGTCTTCCTTTTCATTGATATCCTAAATATCTTTTCTTTAAGGAAACTATTAAATGTAAACATCCTCAACTTCTTTATGAGGCAAAATTGATGCGACTTTTCCAAGGCGGTGAAGGCATTCCGACGCTTTATTGGTATGGAGAAGAAGGCGATTTCCGGATCATGGTCACAGATCTCCTGGGTCCTAGTTTAGAGGATTTATTCAATTATTGTAATAGGAAATTTTCATTGAAAACTGTGCTTATGTTAGCTGATCAATTCCTGTTGAGACTTCAATATCTGCATGAAGCCAATTTTGTTCATAGAGACGTGAAACCTGAGAATTTCTTGATGGGATTAGGGAAGAAGGCTGATAAGTTGTTCATGATTGATTTTGGATTGGCTAGGAAATATCGTGATGCGAGGACAGGACTACATATTCCGAATAAAGAAGATAAGACTCTCACAGGAACTGCGAGATATGCCAGTATTAATTCACATTTGGCTATCGAACAAAGCCGAAGAGATGATTTAGAATCGCTTTGTTATGTTCTCATCTATTTCCTCAGAGGAAATTTGCCTTGGCAAGGAATCAACTTGAGTTCGAAAAAAGAGAAATATGAGAAAATATTAGAAAAAAAGGTCGCTACACCTATTCAAGTGCTTTGTGAAGGTCTTCCTGAGGAATTCTCGATATTTCTGAAATATTCCAAAGCCTTGAAATTCGAAGAACGGCCAGATTATACCTGGATTCGAAGGATATTCAAGGATTTGGCTTCGAAATTGAGCTTTGAAAAGGATTTGATCTTCGATTGGGCGGTTTTGAGTATAAAGATTGAGGAGGATTTATTAGAAGAGTTGAGATTGAAAAATAAGAAGAAAAACGTGATTCTTGAAGAGCCTATAATCACCGGAGTTTTGAAGATCGATATAATAGGATGTAAGAATCTACCGAATTTCGATATGGTTGGGGCATCAGATCCTTATTGTATAATAAGCATTGTAGGGAAAAAAGGAGAATTAATCAATCCAGACCCTATAATGATGACCACTGAAATCAATAATGGTGAGAAATTACAAAGAAAAACGCCTATTATTCAAGATAATAATAACCCGATTTGGGATTATCAATGCGAAATGAAAATGAGTTTCAAAGAGAAAGAATATGAGAATTTCAAGCTTTTGGCTGAGGTTTTCGATTTCGATGAAGCCGGAGATGAACTCATAGGCAATGTCTTGATTGATATGAGGAAAATATGGAAAAAACCAGGAGTTCAAAGAGATAAAATCGAGATTTTAAAGGATAATAAAGGCGATGAATGGAAGGATTGCGAATTGGATATCAGAATAAAATGGGAAATCCTAATTTAATAAAAAAAGTCTCTTAATAATAGATATCTATAAAATTAAATATATTGAAAATGCGAAATCTCTTAAATAAAGTCTTCATTTTGCTCAAAAGCAACAAGAAAAAGGCCTTCACTGGGTTGATATTCGCAGTTTTATTAGTTCTTTGGCGGAAAAGAGAAAAAGTCTTGAATTATGACACCATTTTGAATAAATTCCAACAGAAAATCATGCGACAATTAGAACTAAATTTCAAACAACAACAGAAATTAGCGGAAAGACTTCATCAAATCGAAGCCATAAAATCCAATTTCTATAATAATCTCCCTAATCTCAAAGCCAAAGAAGCCCATCAAATCAGCCAAATGTTCCTAATAACCGATATCAAGGAAGATCTCAAGAAAAAAGACCTGAAACCCGCTGAAAAACAGCAATTATGGGATCGATTTAAAGATGAAAACCTCTTATTTAGTGTCATGATTCTCACGATATTCCCTTTGATGTCAATGATAAAGGTTTTAAAGGAAATGGTCTTTGGGAAATTCGTGAATCAACAGGATTTGCCTATAAAATCGCAGGATTATATAAGGATAATAGAGAAAATCCTGGATAATTTCATTGAACATATGATAGAAATCGGAGTTAATGAAACCTTCTTTTTCCTTAATAAAGTCCTTAAAGCCGATTTCGGGGGTTTGAAAGTCAGCAGCGATTTGACTTTTCAAGATTTATTCGATATTTTCTCAGGATTTGAAAGCCGAGTTTTGGTCTTTGTGGAGAAATCAAGAGAAATTCCTCAGAAAAAACTCATTAAAATCAATGAGAAAGGAATTTATTGGAAAAACGGCATTAGTGAAAAGGTCTCAGGAGTCGATTATGATGAAATCGGGAATTATCTCATAGGGAAATCGAAGAATATGACGCAAAAGTCTTTGAATTTCAGGTCTTTTTTCAAATTAAACACGGATCAGAAACTATCGATTCCTTCGGTCCTTTTGAATATATTAGAAGAATTCCTGGGTAAAATCAAAAGCCATGGAATGCTAAATGATCATAAATTCATCTTATCAGTGGTGAATAATTTGAAAACCTTAGAAAATCAAGAAAATGTATTGGAAGGACTTGAAAAATCGCCTGAAATAGTTGATGAAAAGCTGATTATAGAGAAAGCGAGAGAAGAAAAGCCTGAAAATGAAGAACATATAGTAACTGAAGCTATTATGGGGCTTTGTAATGAATTGATTGATTGGTTGGAATCGAAGAATTTCCAGGTTTTATATTATCATAGCATAAGATTGAGCTTTTTCAAGCTAAAGACTCGATTAATGCTTCATAAACAAAAGACGAAAGGCGAAAAGATGAAATTAGCGAATTTCTTGACTTTGATTTATAGAATAATGAATGAGGAGTTTTTGTCAGCGAATTCAGAGGAAATCAATGAAGGGTTTTATAAATCCAGGGTTAAGAATAATTTGGCCAATGTTTTTAATCACAATCAAAATGAAGCTGAAAACATTGAGGAAATGAAGATGAATGTGAGGATATTAGAAGAATATGAGATGAATTTGAGAATGAAGGAAAGTTTAACTGAGGTTTTAAAGAGGATCTATTTAGAGGAATTATTTGAGGAAAATGAAGTGCCCGCACCAAATAATGAGAAAAACGTTGAAGGGAAGGAATTCAATGATATTATGACGCTTTTAAAGGGATTAGGCTAAATTTTCTCATTTTCAATATAAATATCAATATATATAATACAAAAAAAATGAATTTTCAAGAAAAGTCCTTTAAATTATAGCTTTTTTCCTTTAGTTAATATTAATTATTTCAACGTTTTTTCATTGTTTCAATAATTCTTCGAAATCAATGTTGTTTTTCCCAATTTCATATGTCCCGAAATCGAATTGTTCAGTCAATAGTTTATTGATTTCCGAAGCCATTGATAATTCATAGGCGAACATCAATTTTTCTTTAGCTGAATCCTTCAAGGAATTCTTATAATCTTGATCCCCAGATCTAATGAAAACCATCCTTCTGCTTATTAATTCCTCTTTATATAATTCCTCTAAATTGAGATCCACCCCATTTTTCACTAACATTATTAAGGATTTCTGCTCTTGAGGCCATTGTTCTTGGATAAAATTACAAAAATAGTTGATAAAAAGGAGATATTTCTGATGAAATTCCTTGAGATAATATTCAGCTGATTTCTTAATTTCTTCATAAAACTTCGATTTCTTGAAAATTCGCCTTCTGCCTTCATTCAAAAATTGAGCAAAAGGACCTTGTTCATTCAAGAAAAATTCATTCAAACCCGCCAATTTCTTCAAAGCTTCATTTAGCAGATAAAATTGAAGGAAAGGACCTCCGTTCGCATATTTCGAAATTCTATCAGCTAAAGTTTCTAAAAACTTCACCGCTTTCAAATAATTCTCTAAAATCATCTTTATTAACAAAGCATCATTGCATGAGGCAGAAGCCTCGTTTTTTTCCTTGAAATCAGGCATATTCCTCACAAGTTCAAAGGCTTTATGAGCAAGCATTTCATTGGCTGAAAGTCTTTGTTCTGGGTTTTTTTCTAAGCTTTTCATTAATAAATTCTGAGTTTCTATTGTTAAATGACAAGGTTGTCTCAAAATATATTTCTTATTTTGGACATTATTAGCGACTTCCATATGACTATTCCCAATGAAATATAATTCTCCGAATAACATCTCATGAAACATCACACCCACAGCCCAAACATCTACTTTATTAGTATATTCCTTATTTTGGAAGATTTCTGGAGCCATATATGGATAAGTCCCGAGAGTTGTGCCGAAAAGGCCTTTTTGAGATGCAAACCCGAAATCTCCGATTTTATATATCCCGTTATGGATAAAGATGTTTTCAGGCTTGATGTCACGATGCGCGATGTCATGATCTGCCATGACCTTTAAAGCCAGGATTATTTGATATATGATGACTAAAGATTCTTTTTCAGGCAAGGTTTTCGAGGCTTTTAAAATATCAGCTAAAGTCTTGCCATTACAAAATTCCAAAATTATATAAATGTTGTTTTGGGTTTCGAAACATTCATAAATTTTGACGATATAAGGAGTTCTGATATTCGTGGAGATTTTCTGGAGGATATTGACTTCATTGCCAATAGCTTTGATGATATCAGGTCCATATTTTTGAATTCCCATTTTGGAAATTACTTTGACAGCGATTTCTTCTTGGGTATCATCAATAACGCCTTTATAGACTTCAGCGAAAGAACCTGAGCCTAACCTTTCATTAAGAGAATAGGTATAGGACTTTTTGGATGAAGAACTGGTGATGGTTTTGAGATCTTGATTGTTGTTCATTTATGAATTCTGATATTCGAAGATTTTATGTTTTTTTAATTAGAGTTTTTTTGTTTTTTTATTGCGAGATTTTTATTAAATTTTTAAATCGATTTTTCTTTCATTCGGAGGCAAGATTAGCGAAGGGGTTTTCTATTTCCTCAAAGCCTTTAGCCAATCCAATGGAAAGAAACTATTGAAAAAGGTCTTTATTTAAAGGCTTTTAGATCAAATTAAATGAATACCATAGACCCTTTAACCACTACTAAGCCTAATTTCCTGATTTGCCCTGTGATTTTATAAGGGTCATTCAGATCTTTTTATTAAAAATGAATAAAAATCCTTTGATTTTGTTAATAAAAACCTCGTAAAAACTCTATACAGCCATCCAAAACCATATTTAATGAGGTATCATAGCCTTTTAAAATCCCTTGGATTTCGCGACCTCCAATGAACTTGATTCTGACATCTTTTTCTTGGAAATTCTGAAGGTTTATTATCGATTCTTTCTGAAATAAAGGACCTCCGGAAGGTCCTTGTGATGGTTTAGCTTCATTCGTTATCATATATTCTAGTTTTTATTGATTTTCAGGCTTTTTAAGTGTATTTATATTAATGATTTTTCGCTGAAAAAGGTCTTTTTAATTTCAAATTTCTTTATTTAAAAGCGAGTTTTCGCTTGGCCAATTCAATCCAAGCTTCTCTTAAAATCATCTCGTTTTTTTCCATATTCGCGAATCTTATATAGAGTTTCATTAAAGAAGGAGGCATTAGATCCGGCTCAAAAATAAAGGCATAACCGATGAACCCACAACAAATCGCGAAAAGCAATAAATAATCAGATTTCCCAACTTTTAAGCCTTTTTTCATCAGGAAAAAACGATAAATCGCTTCCTAAAAACAATAATGTTTTTCTTTAAATTAAAGGAAAATAAAATATCTACTAAAGCTCTCGATAAAAGGTATAAAGTCAAGACAAAACGTAAAGACTCTGGTAATAAAGAAACACTGATACTACCAGCAATGGCTAGAATTTCTTTAATTTAAAAGACCTTTTTATAATGGAAAAATACCGCCTGTGATAAAATCCTGAATCCCGCAATTTTCCTTTCTAAAATTCCTCAAAAGACAAAGCAAACTTTTATTAATCAAAGGGAATAACGCCAAAAAAGCCGCAAAAGTCCAATTTTCCTTCGCAATTAAAGCATGAAATATCACTTTAATGCTGGAATTGTTAAGAAATCAGAAGAAATATAAGTCTTTTCTAATAAAATTTAACTTCTTATTGCCGCTTTTCAATTGAATCAAAGCCCCAATCAATGAAATCACGCATCGCAAGATATATCCATATTTAAATGATTTCCCAATGGTTTTCAGAATGTTTTCAATACAACCTTCGGAATGCGGACATATAGAGGATTTATGCGTTAAATAAGAAATCGGGATCCCAAGTTTCTCACATAAAATTTCTAATCTTTTATCGGTTTTGGGCTTTTGATCGTTTTCCATTTTTTTAAAATTTCCCCTTGAATTTTTTTTCTAATTAAAATCTTCTCCGAATTCAAATTTCACTTTTATAAGCTTTAAAATCCTTAAAATCCTTAAAAAATGTTAAAAACCTTAAAAAACCTTAAAAACCTTAAAAAACGTTAAAAGCCTTTATTAAAAAAACAAATCAATTTCAATTAAGGTTCTTCATTTCTCGTGATTTTCAAGCCTTCTTTATAAGTCCTATTCAAATATTTCTTTTCCTCCTTATTGAGGTTTTTCAAAGCCTTATCCTCATCATAATAAATCATCAAATTGGTCTTATTCATTGCATCTTGCATAAAAGAAATATTAATACTAGTCCTCATGATTTCCAATATTTTCCTTTTCAGTTCTGAAATCCCCAGGAATTTGTTATAACATTCCTTCTTTAAATTCAAAGCGTTTTTTATCTGGAAAGTCTTGATATCCCAAGCAGAAAGTTCTAGATCATAAGCATTCAAATCCTTTAAAATCACTATGAATTCATCTTGATGATTAATAATAATGATTTTGCCTATGATTTTCTTATTATTTTGGATTTCGCTTCTGAAAAGTTGATAATTGCGATTTTTGGCTTTATTCAAGTAAAATTCTTGGCTTTTTCTAATCGCGACCACATTCACGAAAATCATTTTTTGTCCTATTTTCATGAATTTCTTGATAAGTTGATTCAATCTGATTTTTTTCGTATTATCTAATTTATATCGAACTTCGAAAATCAATATATTTCCCAATAATCCCAATTTATCGACCATAATTTGTGCTAAATCATGATATTCATTATTTCTATGCGCTTTTTCCTTCGAAGAAGATATATGTAAATTACAAAGGAAAAGTATTTCCCCTAAAGTGAGATCAATTTGTATGAAGGATTTCACGTTTTCCTTGTTCATAAAAGCCGCTTTCAGCTCGAATAATACCTCATAATCCTCGAAAAATTCATCTTGGGAATTGAGATTCGTCACCTCGATTTTCTTCAAAGGCCTTTCTAAACAATTTATTATGATCAAATATTGTTTTCCATCACTGATTTTCGTTTGTTTTAAAATGACTTTTCGCTTTTCATTTACGATTTTTATTAATTTCTGAACTCCAAGTTGGAAATGCGAGGATTTCGATATTCGCGTTTCTATTGATTTCTTATCATTTTCTTGCATTTTCTCTGAATTATCCAATCTTCGCATCTTCAAAGCATCTGGATTGATATTTCGAGAATCAATGAAAAACGATTCCTTATCGATTTTTATCGATTTCGCTAGAATTTCAGCCACATTTTTCAATGAATCCTTTTCCAATTTCAAATTCGGGTTATAAGTCATTAAATCATCGATTTTCACATCGATTTGTATGGTTTTTTGCTTCGAATTTGATATCAAAGGCTTGCCTTTGATATTTGAATTCTGATAATATACATTAAAGAGATTCCCCTCGATTTCTTCTTGATGAACTATTTGCGCTTTATTAGCCATTTTTAGGTTTTCGAAGTCATTATTCTTAACATTTTCTTCTTCTTCTGTTAATTTCGCTGGAAATTCACTACTATTCATTCGATATTGATATTTAATGAGTTCTGGAGATTTCAAATTATCGAAATCCTCGATTTCATGATTATTGACTTCCTTTTTCAGGTTTTCTTCATGGAAATTCTCATTTTCCTCTTTGAATTCCTTCAAATTCTCATATTTTTCAGAAATCATGAGCTTTAAATTATCGTTTTCGATTTGGAGATTTCTAGCGAAAAAATGCTCTAAATCCTCACCTCCAGTATTCATCAAGACATTAT
>Ga0302186_10002345_pt1 | contig 14640 bp, 12 predicted proteins | sample II_Bog_E1_2_FD_198782 | JGI IMG/M metagenome (GOLD analysis project Ga0302186, IMG submission 198782) | Peat permafrost microbial communities from Stordalen Mire near Abisko, Sweden - II_Bog_E1_1 | ecosystem: Environmental > Terrestrial > Soil > Wetlands > Peat | place: Sweden: Abisko... | reverse complement strand
TGAGATTCATAATTATTAGGAAGTAGTTTAAGTATTTAGTGATAAAAAATAAATATTTTTTTTAATTTGTTTAAATTGTATTTTTGTTTTTTCTAAAATTTTTTTTTAGCATATTTGAAAAAACCCAAGGTATAGAATATTCAAAAATATTATTTTTTTAAAACAAATTTTTAAATTTTTGCTTCGTTTTTATTAGATTTTTTTTTTTTTTATATAAGAAGAAATTTCTCGCTGTTCTCTCTAGAATATCCCTATATTTTGAAAAATGAATTAATTTTTATTGTTTTTTTTTGAAAAAACAAAATAATAATCTATACTGCAATCTTTTTCCTTTTCTTTTTGTTTTTCCTGCTCTTTTTGAGCCTGAGTTTTGGCATTCAAACCTTTTGGAACATAGTTGTTCACCAATTCACTTTGAGCTCTATCTCTAAAAGAAGTTAATTTTTCATTTTTTTGATTTGCTTTGGGAATGTACTCCTTATCTGATGCTCCATAAAAAAAATAAAATAAAAGAACTTATATATACTCAGATTTATATTTATGTTGATGTTGGTATTGCTCTCTTTTTTTACAATCGGTTCTTTTTGAATTTTATTTTCATCTTTGAATTCCTTTACAAAAGTATCTTGAACTAAAAAGTTATTATGATATTCCTAACAAATCGTTTACAATGAGAAGGAGGATTTCTTTTAATCTCTGGCATTTCTAATTCTTTTTTTTTATCGGAAGTCTATAAATTTATAATTTTTATAAAAAAAATCAAAATTCTTCATTCTACTGAATTCGTTCTTGTCACTAATTTATCCTCATATCCATAGACATAAAATGTAATCTTAAAAAAAAAACCACAAATCATTAACTCTAAGCTTAGATATGTTACATTGCTATTCATTAAATAATCCAAAAGTTTCTCATGCACTCTTAAGTAAGTATGATGCTTCGAATAATTGTAATTTGGAGACACATTTTTACCTATCATCACAGTGGTTCTAAAACTATCAAATTTATTTTCTTCATTCATCAAGGCATATTCCACAAAAGTCTCCCTGCTAAAATCTTGGGGCAATTTTCCATTTTCTATCTTAATTAAAAAATCTAATCTTTTCCCCAAAAGGTCTTTCATCGGATCCTCAATGAATTCTCCTTCTCCTTCCATCATTTCCGATAGATTTTTCGTTCCGGATTCATCAGTCGGTATTAAATTAACCTTCAGGAATTATTTAATCTACTATCAATTAATAGAATTTACATTCAAAGTGCCAGCTGTTCCACCATCTCCAACTAATGTTAATTCTGCAGGATTATCAACCAAATACACCAAAGACAACATTTTCAAATATCCTTGACCGATCAAATGTTGTTCTGCTGGATCCCAAAAGGGATCATCTTCCTTGCTTAAAATTGGAATTTGATTCGTTTCGAAATAACGATCCAAAATCTCTTTGATGAAGAAGTAACGATTCAAGAATTTCTTAATATTCCAATAATAAATCGTTCCTTCTTCTTTATTAGTCACTTGGATTTGAATTTTCATTTTTTTGTTTTTGTCAGGAAAACTGATCAATGAAGTGACCTCACCAGAATCGATATAGAAATACATTAATTTAGCCTGAAATGACACATTTCGTTTGAGTTCTTTAGCAATTAAGTTAACTTCCAGGATTTTTGGCAAATAACGAGACAATTTATTCTCCAAATAATTTTTCTCTTTTACTTTGTAACGTTTCAAATTCTCTTCTTCCTGAATTTCCTTCTTTTGTTTTTCTCTCTCAAGTTCCCTTTGAGTGCGTTCAGCTTCAATTCGAGATAAATTTTCCTTCCATTGACGTTCTGCTTCTTTTTTTTCAAGTTCTAAATTTTGCTTTTCTTTTTCCTGAAAAAAAAAAATAAAAAATCCAATTTGATAAAAGAAACTTGTAGCATTCTCTCCTCTAATTCTTGGATTTTATTGTCAAATTCTTCCTGTTGTTTTTTCATGGAAACTTCTGTGGTTTCTTTCTCTACTTTAAATTGTTCTTCTACTTTCTTTATCTTCAATTGAACTAAAGTTTGTTATATTTAAAAAAATTTCAAATGATTTTTAGTTATTAACATTGTTTTTCTCTTTCTTTTTCGATTTGTTCCTCTTTCTTTTTCTTTTCATGGTCTGCCTTGGCCATCAACTCCTTTTGGATATACTCCCAATCAATTTCATCGAAATCTTTCTCTTTTTTAGTTTCCGCTTCTCCGTATAATTCTGTTTCTTCTTGAGGGATCCTAACTTTAAAACATGCGGTCCCACCGAAAATTAATCTATCCTTATCGTGTAGTTCCTTTTTTCCTAATACCTTATCTCCATTAATGAAAATGGTCTCTCCACATTCAGCCTAAGAAATTTTATATTTTTTAGAAACTAATTTTTTATACATCACAAGGCTCCACAAATAATTTCCCCATTTCATTTTTTAAAATCGCATGATTGGGTTTTATCCCGATGCTTCCTTTTATTTAAAATGTTATTTTAAAATTAATTCGTATTCAACCTAGAATTATTTGAGGAACTGGATTCCCATTTTTTTTCCCGACATATGTGAAAGGTTCTTTTAAACTGTAGATAACTTTTCCATTCAAAAGAGGATCTTCATTAATATTGATGAGATGAGCAAAAGTCAAATCCACAGTGGCTTGCTAATAAAAAACAATCAATTTTGAAAAAAACTCAAAATTAAATTTTCAAACATCTTCTTCCATTTCTTTGGATTCAATTAGTTTCTGTTGGAAAGAAGTTTCATAATCTTTCATCAATAAAGCATTTGCCTTCAATTGTTCTTCCATATCTTTGATTTTATCATTGTATTTCTCATCGTCTTTATAACCTTTTTGCCAATTTAGAAGAAAATTTTTATTGGAATTACTAAATGAGCTTGAATTCATCATCATTGTCATGCCACCAGGTCCTTGGAATTTGGAAAGTAATTCCTTAAGCTTGTCGTTTTCTCCCTGTAACTCTCTAATCATTTTATCCTGTTCACTTTCATTGACCACCGCACAATTCTTAATTTTTTTCGCCTGATCAGCATATCGTAAAGTCGACAAAGTTTCATCATAATTATTTGAAGCAGGTGACAAAGCGCATATCATCAAAGTTTTTGAATTTCCTCCCAAAGCATTTTGCAAAATTCTAGTCAACACTGAATCTCTATAAGGAATTACAATGTTTTTCCCTTTCCCTGTTGCTCTTTCAGCAAGATTAGATATGACAATTCCAAGCACAGTCAAAGATTTATTAATTGAGCATCCTATTATTTAGTGTTAATGGACATTTTAAAGGAAATTTAATTCTTACCTTCTTTCATTCGGTCACCAGTTGCCCCTGTCTTGCTCAATTTTTCACTACCAGCAAGATCCACAAGATAAATGATCGATAGTTTCTCTGTTTTTCTCCCATTAAGTGTTTCAATCTGTTTGAATTCGATGGTAATAATTGTATGAGCTCTACTACTGCATGCGTTCATCAACGTACTTCCTATGGTTCGATTTCTGTTCCCTACATCAGTCAAATGAACAATCCCTTCATAACTATCAACAGGATGTTTTGATAAATCCTCAACAAAAACACCATGAGTTTTGTGCTCTCTCACTTTCAACCCGCCTTGGGGTCTTTTGTTGATGGCGACTAACAAATCTTGGATTTTTTCGTTATAGATCTCCAACATGGAAAATTGAATTTCAAAACTTTTGTTTACATCATTATTACTTTTGACTCTTTTGAAAATCTCCTCGCAAGATATGGGCACGATCCCTTTGTTGGGCCCATACCCCACCATAGAATAGCTTTTTCCTGATCCAGTTTGCCCATAAGCGAATAAACAACAATGGTAACCACTCCAAGCATTTGCCAAAACTTCCTCTCCAACACAATCGAACACTTTTTGTTGATCAGCATATTTGTCGGAGGTAGCAACATATAGTCCTTCTTCGGTGGTTTTGAATTCATCATGGGACCAAAAACTATAGTCGAAAGTAAAATCTCTGGTATTTCCAGTGGATGGGTCCCTTAAAGTTGTGGTGTTGCCTTGCATCTGAACACAATTGTCACCCTTCAACTCGATTTCACGATTGTTGAAAGGACGAACACGAACGGCGACTTTCACACTCATTGAAAGATGGGAGGAGGAGATAATTTATTGCTTTGGAATTAATTTTTTTGAAAAACAAACAAAAATAGTCAAATTAAAAAAAAATTTAAAAGAATATGTTAGTTTCTATGATTTTTTTGTTCAGTTTTACCTCCAGTCCTCTTTTAAATTATAATTTTTTTTTTTAATTACCAACAGAACGCCTAATATGAAAAAACCAATGGCATTTTTAAAAAATTATGAGTTAAATCCATTTTTTTTAAATATTATGATAGTTTTAAAGAAAACTTGTTAATGTGGAATTATTTATTTTTTTTTCGTTTTGGGAACTTGCTTTTCGATTTGTTGAGGAGCAATTTTTTTTTCTTTTTCTTCTAAAATTTCGTTTTCATCCCAGAATTTTATCAAGACCATCATGCAAGAAATTATCACCAAAACCATGGCCATGTACATCATTTGGTTTTCAACATCCTTGAGTTCGTTCTAAAAAAGCTTAAAGCAAATTTAAAAAAGATATTTTTTACAAAATATGAGAGCAACCAATGAAAATGGGTACTAAATGGGGGGGATTTCGTCCAAGAGAAATTTTTTAAACAATACATTCCCTTCAAAACACCGAGAGCTAAAAGAAGATAGATTGGACAAATCACTAAAGCCAGTGAGGAGATTCCCAAAAATCGCAAAATCCCAGAATGTTGAAAGATTTTCATTTTTTTTTTAAACTTATTAATTCAAAAGTTTATAAATTTTCTTTAAAAGAACAAATAATAATATATGTCTAGAATTTTTTTATTATAAAACAGGTTTTTCATAAATAAGATGTGCATTAACACATAGAGAATTTGGTGATTTAAGTCTTCTTTTTAACTGAACTCAGGTCTAATTTAAATTTATTGGGAATTTTCATTTTGAAATTTGTTGCAAGTTTTTTCTCTTTTTCGTTGGAAATTGATGCTTTTTTTCGATTCCTATAAATATGAGAATTATCTAAATCTTTGTTCTCTTGGACTGATATCGTATGGCCATTCTGTGATAAATTGATGCTATCTTTCCTATTTCGATATTTATCAAGATCAATGTAATTCGAAGAAGGTATGAAGGGAAAATCATTTCTTTTGAGTTGTTCATTGAAAATTTCTGGTGTTTGTTTTGAGGAACAAGAATCTCTTTTTGGTGGAAAGTGTGTGAAAAGTTTGCTTTTCTCCTTTTTTTCAGCCACATATTTGCCTATGAGATAAGTAAGAAGTTATTCATATGATTCAAATATTTTACTTTTGTAAAATTGTAACTCATTTTTTAAATCTTTAAACATTTTTTCTTTTTCCTGCATTTTTTCTTTATGCATATTTGATAAATTGAGAAACTAAGAAAAAATCACTTTTTCAGTTTTTAAATAAAAAAAATACCTCTGCTTTAAAGAAATAATTCTCCTTCAATAAAATTGTTTGTTGTAAGTCATTTGTGTGACAGTCATTTGTGCCACACGATGAAGAGTAGTCCTTTTTGACCAGGAATTTCTTTAATTTTTTAACAGTGCTCCTCACTGACGAAATTGAGGTCTTCAAATTGAAAAGTTCTTTGGCCTAACAACATATTTTATGAAACTTAATAAAAGAAAATTCTAATTTACTGTTGATTCATTCATATTTGTTTTGAGAACCAAATCTTCGAACTTTTTTGTAATTTCACCAACAATTTCTTCTTTCATCATAAATATCGATTTTAATACTACAGTCAAGAAATCAGCTGAGTCAGAATAAATCTAACATGAATGAAATTATTAAAACAAGAAAAAAATATTACATCATTTTTTTCTTGAATTTCCTCATTTGGCTGAAATAATGCTGGATCTGAGTTTTCAAAGTTAACAAAACTCCCTGATTCTTTCAGGTGCTTATTCCAGTGTCCCGAAAAAGCATAAATCGGAGGAATGGAAGTTTTTTTGTTCTCCATAAATGCTATTGACTCATTGAGGTTTTCCTCATAGCGAACATTTTCCTTCGGAATTGAAGTGGAAATATTTTTTAAATTTTCTATAAGACAAATCATGATACTATTAGAGAAAATGTTGATCAACCTGAGAGTGTTGTGCTTTTGTTGGACATTTGGGTAATAGCTTTACTTTAAAAGAAATTAATTATTAATAACAAAAAAAAAATATTATTTTTTTAATAAATGATTCATTTTTTGTTTTGTTTTGGGGACGGCCTAGCCAAAAAATTCAAAAAAAAATCCAAAATTTATTATTGATGAATGATTGCTAAATTTTTTCAAACGATTATTTATTTTTCCAAATAAGAATTTAACGCTAATTCATAATAATTTAGATAAAAAAAAAAATTTCCTATGTCTTTTGCTCAGAAAAAGACGATTCGAAATTTGAACAGTTCTTTGGATAAAAAACAAAACAGCGCAAACTCTTTAACACAAAGTCGGACTTTCTTCACAAAAAATTGTCAAAATAGGTCAAATTTAGGCCTAATTGAATCTCCTGAGCCTCCTCTAATTAGACTTGAAAGGATTGAAAATAACCTCGCAAAAATCTGCAATCAAAATGAGGTCTTAATGCCATTGTTAAATATGACAAGCTCTTTACCCATATTTTCAAAAACTGAAAAAGATGTGAAAGAATTACAAAAGAAAATCGCTGAAAATGAAAGATCCTTATTATATTTTGAAGAAGGACTGGACAGATATAAGGAATATTTCGAAGATTCAAAGTATAAATTTGAAGTGCTCTCAGAGGAAAAAGTGATTGACAATCAGCAGCTGGAAAGACAAATAAAAATAACCAATAACCATTTAAACGCTTTGCACAGCAATTTGAAAGATGTAGAAAATACAGTCGTGAATCTCCAAACTTTGTTGGATAAAAAATTTAACGAAGAAACAAAAGCAATTAAAGAAACAGTAGAATCCAAATTAAAGAAAAGCAAGAAAGAAATACAATCTTCTCTGAAAGAATCGGAAACCAGAATTAATCAATTTTTTAAGGAACATGAAGAAAATCTGAAGAAATATAATTTATTCAAAGTTTTTTTTCATAATTATTTTTTTATTATTATTTGATTTTATTTTTCCTTTTTGTAGGCTCCCAATAAAGCTTTAAATGATAGAGAAGAATTGATTGAAGGTAGTTTTTAATATATCATAAAAATCAAAAAAATTATAGATATTCAAACAAATATTCAATCTATAATGGAAAATGATGTTGAAAATTTACGGGCTTATTATCAAAGAGATTTGAACAATCTATATCGAGTTCTAGATTTATTATTATGGTAAAAAAAATTGTTTTAGGAAATTGGAATAATTCGATGTGAATTCGATCTTATTTATGAAAAGAGAAGAAACGAAAAAATAAATTCGCATATGAGTCAAACCCCGAAAGACGTCACTTTTGTGGAAAGAAAAATGAAATTAAATAATATTCAGGAAACAATATTATTAAGTTTCTTTAAATTCATACCATTTTTTCTTTATTATTTTATAAAAGAGGAGGTGGAAGAATTCAATAATGATAATAATCAAAGGATGCTTTATGAAATTAATTCTTTTGAAGAGAAATTGGATTTCTTATACAACAACATTTTAAACATACAAACCAAAACAAGGGGTCAATTTATTTGATATTTTGAATAAATGACGAAACTGTGTATTTTTTAAGATGAAGCGGTTTCTTTACTTCAAGAACTGGAGTTTTTAGATGATAGAAATGTGGATCTGAAACATCAACTAGAGGGAGCGTAAAAACTATAATAAATAAAATAAAAATAAATGATTTTAAAGCAAAAAGAAGTTTTACTTCGATAGTAAACATATTGATGATAAAATGGAAAAAATACTGGAGATCAAGGAGTATTTTAATTGTTTAAATCATCTAAAAAAAAACAACTAATAGAAATATATCACAATCTATGGAAAAATATCAGAAAAATCAAAGAATAATCAGTTTTGAATGCAATAAAGTCAATATATTTTCAGAAAATGTAAATTTATTTTAAAAAACATGAGAATTTGTTTTTCCTAGATTCAAAAAATAAAAGACAATGTAAATAAAAATTTTGACAAATGCAAAGAAAAAATGGAAAAACTGGAGGAGAAGTTTAAAAAAAACAAGTCTTTGTTAAAGCAATCAACGTTTTTATAACAAAATAAATTTTGGAAAAATTTTCGTAAAAACTTTAACAAAAAAAAAATTATTTATTGATTCTGTCTTTTTCTATTTCAAATAATAAAAAGGATTCTAGTTTTTTTAACAATTTTTATAAAATAAAAATCCCCTTCAATAAAGTTATTTCTTTTGACGAGTCAAATGTTCACCGAAAATTTAAAAAGTGAATTTTTTCTTTTTATAATAACTTTAATACAATGAATTTATTAGATCCTGAAAAACCAACGATGTTGAGCGTAATGCAAAAAAAACAAAGAGCCCTTGAATTTCAAAAAAATGAAAGGTTTCAAAGATTTTATTTATATTATGGAAAAAAAATTAAAGGCTGAACATCCTCAAGAAAAAAAGAGATTTTTTCCTTAATTCCATAGAGCTGGATACAACAGTTAAAGTCGAAGAAATTTCTGATGACAATTTTAATGAAGAATTTTCAAATGTTCTGAAAAATCCAAATTATGTTCATATTTTCCCCTTTATCAGGAGAATGCAAGTAAAAACTTCAGAGAGACTATTTGGCCTTGAGAGATTTTTGGAATGCGATCAACTCATGATAAAAATATTGCTTGACTTTTTATCAAAGGAAGATTTACCGATAATGCAATATTACATATGTTGGATTCTTTCCAATTTATTGGCCTCAGAAAATTCCATTCCTTTTGATAGGATTCTATATGATAATGGGGCGTTGGATATTTTATTGAAAATAATCACAACCAACAATAATAAAAGCGAAGATTTGTATATCCAAATAATATGGGTGTTGGGGAATTTCTTCGCTTCGGAAAATATACCTTTTGAAGAAATAACTTCAAAGATATACCCTTTGTGCAAAATAATTATAAACAACATAAATGTCGAAAACGAAGAAATGTCAATTTGGACAGTTGCCAATATGTTGAAGGGAAATGTCCCAATAAAGGAAACTGAATTTAACGAGTTGCTGATGGTTTTTCTCAATATCTTATATAAAAATGAAAATGATAATGTAGCTTTAGATATCTATTCCTTAATTTCGAAATACATTTGTAAGGAATTTTCTTTTGATTTTTTAAAAATGATTTTTCTTAGATGAATACAAATCAACATTGGAAATTTTAATGAAATATGATGATCATAAATTCTTCTATTTTATAATTGAAAAGTAAGAATATAAATAAATCATTTTAAATCTAACATAATTTTAAGATTGCATCTTCCTCATATCAACAAAAAAGACATCATATTAAAATGCTTTATTTGCGAAATTTTAGAAACACTTTCACAGCATGTGGTTGTATATGAGGTATATATATTAATTTTTCTTATTAATATGTTTAATTTCTTTCTTAATAACAAGTCGATTTGGACCAAAAAAATAGTTGCTGAATCGCTTCTCACAAATATTAATGAAAAAAATAATAACTCTGTCATTCAAAAAATCTTTTGGATTATTTTTAATCTTTTAAGCTCTCCCTTGTTTTTAGATTTCTTCATTAGTTTAAAAAATTTTCATCAAAACATCGTGGATTTTGTTTTCAGGCGGACTGATTTTGCAGATGATGCTTTAAGAATATTTGTTGTGATTAGTAGAAAAGCTAATTACTATCAATTAACATTTCTCGAAAATGATGCCAAATTAATAGAATTATTCACCTTTGTAATCAAAGAGATTAGAGAGACCAAGCTCTTGAAACTTGCTTTAGAGGGACTTTATAATGTTTTTCTTTCTGAAAATCAAGAAGTAAAGGAGAATTTCACTTTAAGAAACTTTGTTTTGAAATTTGAAAGCTTAAACGGTGAAAACGCCTTGATAGAATTGCAACATTATAATAATAGTGATGTTTATAATCTTGTATTTATGATTTTTGACGATTTTATTCAAATAAATCAAAATTAAAACACATTCTTAATAAATTTTGAAGTTCTTAAAAAAAAAATCATAAAAAACCTAAAGCTTTTCTAAATATTTATCAAAATATTTTCTTTTTTACCTAATTCTTTTTTTTTTAAGTAAAAATATTTAGAGAAAAGTCATCTTTATGAAATTTGCATCTTTGCATTTATTTTTCTAAAATATATTCAAATGCGTTGCTAAATTCAGAACTATGGGGCTCTGAATTGTTTTTAGCTTTACATTGAAATCCACATACATGTCTTTATCGAGTTATTGAGTTATTTTTTGTTTAATGGGGAATAATAAAGTTTCGAAGCAAGATATCCTTAGGGATATGAGTTTATGCTTTTGAATTGCATTTTTAAATAAGTTGTAATCAAAGAAAAGCTCAGAATTTTTTTTATTTTTTGATGCAACATCCAAAATTAATTAAAAAAAAAATTAATCAAATGTGATCGTTAAATTTCAAAGCAGAAATCCTAAAATTTGTTATTTTTTAATCAATCAATAAATTTAGTCAAATTTGTTCGTTAATAAATTTGTTCGTTAATTTTAAGAAAACCTAAACACCAATATGAAAGAATATGTAAACCCCTTTAGTTTGAAAGATTTAATTATATTTAATATTTAGCGAGAACTACTTGAAGAAAAAGATGAAAACCAAACTGCCAAAACAAATGGTTAGTTAACAGTCATTTATGTAAAAAATAAAATCCATTTTATTTTTAGATATTGTTCCAAAGAAGAGCAAAGAAAATGAAGACAGTGGTAAATAAATATAGAAATAATGCGTCCTGAGATTTTTTTCACAGATGTCAGGAAAAATGATCAGAAAAAAGACATTTCTCTGGCAATAAAAATACCTACAAAAAAAAACACTGCAAATGCAAATCAAGAGAACGATAAAAACTTTTCTTTTGCAGAGCAAAAAATGAATGAGTCCTCTTTTTTCTTTTAAAAATAATATTGATTTCCCCCTAGACCAGACTCAATCGCTAAGGAATTAACAAGCAAAATTCAATTTAGCGCGCTTATTAAATCCAAAATGTAGATGAAATTTAAAAATATCATTTGTTAATAAATAAAAATTCATAGGCAGTTCTCTAAAAATAAAAAAGTCTATTCTGATACCTTTTTCGCAAGTAGGAAATTTAACCTCGAATTAATTTTTAATATTTTCAATTCTATAAAAAGAATATGCATTGAATCGACTTGCAATCAGCGATATTATTTCTATCAATATAGACGAATATAAAGCCTATCTTGAAGAATCCTCTGAAAAAAACGGAAAAGTAGGGAAACTCACTAAGAAAATCCATATCTATCTTGAATGGTACCTCCATAAAAACATCTCAGACATCCTTTCGAACCAAATGTTCCATGAATGTTTCTATGTCCTTGAACGAATTCAATTTTCCCCAGATGTTACGAAACTTGCATATTCAACTTTTGATCATTGCATCAGAATCGACAATTTAAACAGTGAGGGCAAATTTGAGCAAAATGATTTGATTTTCAAGTATCATACAAAAAAAATTATTAAAATAGAGTTTTCCAATGACGGGACTAAATTGGTCACATTGGGCATGGATAAAAACCTAATATTTTGGGATATAAAGGAACAAACATTCCTTTCGAAGATTAAGCCAGAAAATGCGAATTTCCGATGCGTGCGATTCTCAAATAGTGATAAGTTATTCGCAGCAGGAACAGATGATAGTTTGTTGATGGTTTGGACATTAAATTTCGATGATAGGAAGAATACTTTACTGCATTTGTTCCAAGATCATAAAAAAGCCGTAACAGCCCTGGATTTTTCCAGTGATGACAACTATTTATGCAGTGGTAGCGAAGATAAAACGATATTGATGCATCAGGTGAAGTCAGGAGAACTATTGCATTGTTTCCAGGAGCATTATGACACCATTACAAGTCTGAGATTTTCTCCAATTTCCAATACTTTTGTTTCAGGCGGTCAGGATAGGAAGGTGATTCTGTGGAATGCGGATGAAAAATGCAAGATCAAGGATTTTAAGAGCTGCCCTGAGGAAATCACTCACATCTTTTATTCGCCTGAGGGAACTCAGATTTTTTCAGTTGATAAAGATTGCAAGATCTATGTGTTTGATGAGACGGGAGAGTTAAAGCTGGGTCCATTAAAAGAACATGAGAAAAAAATAGAAAGTATAGGTTTCATGCTTGGAGCCGATAACAGATATATGTTAGTGACTGCGAGTCGAGATAGATACATAGTGAGGTGGAACACATTAACAGGAAAGATAATAAACAAGCCTTTGAGCAGATATCCTATGAAAACAAATAACTCTCAATCCATCATATCTCCTGACTGCCAAAAAATCATTACTGTGATGAGCCCTCCACCCCTTTACATCAACACGATAATGACCAAATGGAAGGCAGGGTCTGGAATTTCTGAAGATAGAATGGAATATGAGAACATAATCTTCACAAAATGCACTTTTTCAACAAATTCAGAATCTTTTGCTGCAGCAACCAAAGATCATCGGATCTATCTTTGGAAAATATCAAATATCAAAGCACCAATTCATATTATCGATCACATTGAGGAATTGGATATCACATATCTAGCATATCATATTGATAAGGCAAGTGAAATTTTAGCTGCAGGATCAAACAATAAGAAATTGAATTTTTGGGATGCAGCCAAAAACAACAAAATTTGTGATGAAAAAGAAGGTCATGAAGGTCCAATATCTATCATCAAATTTTCGGCTGATGGCACACGAATGGCGACATACAGTTTTGATTTCTTGAATACAATTGCTATTTGGAATCCAACACAGGGACAAAGACTTTTTGGATTGACCGACCATGGTAAAATAGAGTTGACTTCAATAAGATTTTCGCAAGATGGAATGAAAATGGCCTGCGGAAATAAGCAAGGCATAGTGTACATTTACAATGCCTCAAATACAACTACCTCGAAATGGAAGCTCTATAATAATTTGCTCTTGGACCAGATGCATGGACCATTAACAGCGCTTGCCTTCTCCAAACATGATTTTAAAATTGCAACTGCATGCAAAAAAGGCACCGGAAATGAAATTAATGTCTGGGACTATAGTACTGGCAATCTCCAAATAGGTCCTTTAGTTGGTCATCATTTTGAAATCAACTTATTGTCCTTTAGTAGAGATGACTCAGTGCTCACCTCTTTCAGCAAAGATTCATTGAAAAGCTGGCGCTTTTTCAACAAAAGCTCGTTAAAAACCCACCTTGTTGATGGCAACGATATTTATGATGTAAGTATTGATGGAAGCAAAATCTTGGGCAGAGGAAAAGATAAAAGTGATATTTGTGTTTATAGCTCAATTGATTTCCATAAAGAATTCGTTAAGATGGAAAATCCATCAAAAGATCTCACCTTTCTGAGTTTTTCATCGGATGGAATGTTTTGTTTGGGTGGTGACAAGAATAGCTTGACAATTTGGTCTGCCAAAACAGGTGAAATCAAAAAAAAGATAAAAAATTCGTCCAAATATTTCATGTGTGGAATTTTTTCCGAAAACGATGAAATGCTAGTCACAGGCAGTTTTTCAGGATCCATCACAATATGGAATTTGAATAAAGGCGTTGAAAACTTTACCTTCAATGAAAAGCATAAAGGAGAGGTGATTTTGCTCAGTTTTGCTCCCAATGACAATTTCGTGGCCTCTGCAGATATTAAAAATAAGATCTATGTGTGGAATATTGAGAAACAGATAAAAATCTATGAGATGGCTGAACATGAAGATAAATTGATTTCCCTGGAAATTTCCTATGATAGCAAATCCGTTTGTTCCATCAGTGAAGATCGAAATATAAAGTTATGGTCCTTTTTGGGCTCTGACAATAAAATGAGAGATCTGGAGAAATCAATTACCAAAAATAAAAAGCTAGCTTTTTTGAAATTTACTTATGATTGGAACATGTATTGCATTATTATGGAAAATAGGAAAAAAATAGAATTTTATGACGCTAGAGAAAAAGTTCCCATAAAAGCTCTTGAGTTTCAGAACCCAATTATTAATGTCTTTTGGAGTAAAAATAATGATGTTTTCTTGGTCTTTCAACAAGAAGTAAAATGTTACATGCATTTCCTCAATGGAGAATTGCTTTTTTTAGAGAAAGGCTTAGAGATTTGTGAATTTTACAAAGACCCAGAAAAATTCAGCAGTTCTGAAATCCAGAAAATCATTGATGGAAATTTGGGGAAAGTGATGCCTTTTTCTTATACTTTGTTGCAAGTTATAGCCTATTCTAATGATTATAAAGGGTTTTTCAGTAAGCTTCTACTTCTTATGAAGCAACATAAAATCCAAATCAGCACGCATGCCTTTTTCGATAAAGATATCCATGGAAATTCCTGCATGGACATCATCCTGATGAAAAAAGAGAAAATCATCATCAAAATGATCTTCAAATATATCATTAAACATTACACAGTACGTGAC
>Ga0302186_10002342_pt1 | contig 14659 bp, 20 predicted proteins | sample II_Bog_E1_2_FD_198782 | JGI IMG/M metagenome (GOLD analysis project Ga0302186, IMG submission 198782) | Peat permafrost microbial communities from Stordalen Mire near Abisko, Sweden - II_Bog_E1_1 | ecosystem: Environmental > Terrestrial > Soil > Wetlands > Peat | place: Sweden: Abisko... | reverse complement strand
AAGGCTATACTAAATCTGCAACTTTCTTATGGAAGGCGCTGCAGCGACTGGAGACAGATCTGCTCCTAGGGTAATTCTAAGTAGCTATTCCTTCAGATAGGTCGCATAAAAACAACGCCAAATCCTGATTCTCTAAGATCGAATGCAGATCATTCAAGAGGATTAAAGAGGTACCTTTTCCCTCCACTAAGAGTAAGACGCCTAAAATAAAAAGAATAACGAAAGCAGCAGCGAACAGGTCATTAAAAACTATCTGTGTAATCATAGAAATTGCGGGAAAAGTTTTGAACGAGAATCTGGACTTAAAATGCATAACCTGCTGATGCATACCCCAAGCATGAAATGGAAATAAAATCAAGTTTTCAAGATCGAAATCGGTCCATAAGAAAGTGAGTAAGAGTGATATCAATGTCAATGCATTTCAGCCATTTATTAAAGGCGTATCCTATTTAAATCCTTCATTAATGATTCATATGAGATTGGGTAAATCGAGTTCATCCATTTTTGAATAATAATGTCCAAAGGCCCCATCGTTCTTATGGATCACACCTACCCCTTCGGAGCACTCACCGGCTCCCCCTCCACTCAAAAGCATCTTGTAAAAAAGAAAATGCCGAGAGGAGACGAGCAGCTCGAAAGAGCCAAGATTCTCGAATCACTGAAACACGATACTCTAATTCGGCTGTAAAATTTGCAGGAAGAAGGAAATGAGTGTTGGCTATTTTTCTAATACATACCGCAGTCCATTGACAAGTGGTCGGCTTCAGTGAATAGGTAGTTTATCGAAAATTATTAGCAGCGGCTCATCCTCTTCTCGCGCTACCTTGCGGATAAAGGTATAATAGTGGTATTTAAAAGAGAAAATATGGGAGTAAACTTGGAAGGAGACGCCAAATATTTTGTGGATACTAATTTTGAGATGGACGCCAATATCGATAAGTTAGCATTAAAGAAAAAGTACAAAGAAGAGATAAAACAACTGCTGCAGTTGTATTTGGATAAAAAAAGTCCAGTAAAAACAGCCGCGACGACGAAACAGCCAGCAGAAAAGAAGTAGAGCAGCAAACTCTTTAAAATAATGGAGGCAATTGAAAAAGGAAAAGCTAATCTATGTACTTAGCCTAAAGAAGTATCAACAGCATTGGTTGCGCAGCAAAAAAGTGTGAGTGATGGGAAATACTGCACGAAATCCATTAAAAACATTCAGAATGTTACGATTCAAAAATAAGTAAACAAAATTAATAAAATTCAGTTGGTTGTGAACAACAAACCCATTGATTTGCTCCAGCAAGAACTGAAAAAGTAGTACACTTCGTCGTCAATGTTTATCAATGGAATTCCCACAGCCAAGATATAAAAAAGAGGAGAGTCGCGAAGACTCTTCAGTCCCAACGATAAGTTAACCAAGTTTTAAGAAATCAAATTCAAGGAGTATAAAAATATTAAAGCTTCTGGACAAGTCTATGTGCAAGACTTTCTAAATGTTTTATAGTTCGATAATTCTTAAAAGTTCGGCTTGCATGGATCGCCCCGTTCCACTTTTAATGGTTCTCCAAGTACGTCTGCACTCAGAGGGTCTCCTAGAAATACGATGGTTCCCTTGCCACGAGCGACAATAGAGCCGAACAAACCTAAACAAATTGAATCACGAGAGAAAAGATAGAAATAATAATAAAACGAAGAAGTTCTCTCAAAAATGAGCAGCAGCGCCCCTGATGTTGAAATGATGCCTTTGAGTGGGAGGATAGTTCACACAAGTCCTTCTTCAAATCTAGCGATTAAACATTCCTGTCTTTTAATGGGAACAAATTCGATGAATAAAACAGTGGATCTTCAGAAGAAAGTATCAGAAGCAATTGCGAACAGTCTCAGCGCCATAAGCAAATTCAAGCGTATTAAAAATGAAACTACTGTGTGATCTATTCTACTATTTATTTACTTATTAAGTAATAGTTAATGTTATAAGGACAACATGAGGCTAAACAAATATGATGTTGTTCTAAAATGACAAAAGATTCACCAAATAAGCTGAACAAATTATTCAATTCATCAATAATTACTACAGATTTACAATATGGATCAAAGATGGCTGTAGAGATCGGGATACAGCAGCATTTTCTTCCTAAAGGATTGTACATCAGGAAATATTGTAAAAGAAGGGTCAGATTTCTGACGTTCTGCTCGCAGTTATTTGGTTTGGTCAACGCATGCATGACTAATTTGATGCATCTCGAATATTCTGGTGTTCTAATAAAACAAACTGGTTAAAAACCTAAATAAAATCGCAAATACCTTTTGAATTATTCCAGAGAGACTTTCGGTATAGCATCTATCTCCTGCTATTTCCGAGTAAACTCATATGAATGCCTGACTATTTATCCCCAGAACCGCGCAGCTTCAGAACCAAGATTTCTGTCCTTTTGTATCTTGGTGGTCTATAGTGCAATCTTATACTCCTCAAATGTTTTTTAATCAAGATTGTTGATCTTTTATTTCAAAATTTAGTTTACAAATTTACTGACATATTTTTGCAGTTCGTATGTATTCTTAATATTGCTCTGCACGAGGATAGAAAAACCGAGAACTCCTCTGTGGTCATCAGGCAAGCACATCACTATATAACCTAATTGCTATTTTGTTCGCAGATAATCAAAAGCTGGCTATTTCACGAAGGATAAGGCTAAATCCTGTAAAATTTTAGTTTGAAGACTTGTGGCTTCATATTGGTAATGGACGATCAAAGAATTATTTGTTTAATCTTTGCTGTGCAGAGTCTGTTCCACTGCGCATACTTTCCCGAGAGGAAGAAAAATGGGCCGAATTGTCCCTATTTCTGATTTTGGCAAAGGTTTGCTATTGTTCTTTATCAAATTTTCCACTTGATGGGCAATGCTGGTCGCTTGCTATTAACAGAGGTTGCCAGTCATATAGAATTATATATACAGTTTATCCTTCCACGATTTGGCATAACTGACCAAATTTTCAATACTGATTGCGTCAATAACATGCAATTTTTGAATAGGAGAGGTAGAACTACCTTCCCTCAAAGCCTCAATGATAGTATTGTAGGCAAGTCGATAGGGGTCATTCAAAAAATAGTTCGAGTATTATTTTCTTTGTTTTTCTTTAAGAGTTTCAAATAATTGGCGATCTGATGGAACAAATTCTATAATTTCCTTGAGATATGAGCTGGTAAACCTATCAAACGAATCACGGAAGCCAGCAATAGCCAATGATAAAGTGAAATATGAGCTAAACGTAAATTAGGAGTCCAAATCTGCCATTTCAGCCATATACACAAATTATCTTAACTTTTCACCTAGCATCTTTTCATAAATAGAGCGCACAACTTACTATTTAGCTGTATTATGCCCAGCAAAATACAATCGAATATTTAACTCCGCTTTAGGAAGCGAAAACTCATGGTCCATCTTAAAGAATGCTTCAATATACTCACTACTAAACAGTTTTCTCGGATGCACATCTGTGCCTAAAGGCAAGATAGATAGATCATTAGGAATGAAGATGTTACGAGCTGGCAAAGTAACTGGACATTGGCGAGGAGTAATGCTATTGATAGATTCAGTCGTAAACTTAGATTGATAGATGGGCTCCACTTGATTGCAATCACCTTAAAATGTTTTCGACTCTACAGTAACGATAAGATTGTCAGTGTTAAGCTGAGAAATATAGCCAGAGATGAGGTCAGGTCTGAAATCCTCCATGAGATAGGGATATATTAAAATTTCCTACATTTTACGCTTGTGCAAATTTTTCGATATTGCCGAACAATAGTTCATGCCCTGTCTTTTTTATACAAAATCAAACTTCATTTTATTGACTCTTTGTATTTATTCTATGACCCATGCTTCGGGTGGACTTTCTTTGAGGAGATTGATGAAATGAAAAATGTATCCGATGATTTCTCTAACTTGAGTAATACCTTTATCGGTGAGATTGACTCCAATCTAAAATTCAGAAAAGCAATTGTAGTTATCCGATCCCCCAGCTGATACTCCAGTGGCTAGTCCTTGAGAAATTAGGAAAGATAAAAGTGAGCCCTTTCCTTCGTGGCCCAAAATATGAGAAACATATTTGGCAGGAGAGTGCCGATATTCTGCTGACTGATCCTTAAGTATCCAGGTGAGTTCCATATGTTTTTTATCTTTCACAGGCACCACCTTAATTATTTTGCCAATTGTCTTCTAGTCAAAAGGATGCTCATTTAGTTGGAACTACTTATAATTTTTATTTGCAACTTGCTAAAATCTATTCAAAACCTCTCTCGTCAAGGTTTAGACATCTGCTTGCCCGTAAATAACGAGTTTCATCAAATTGGCCGAGTAATTGCTATTGTAAAAATTGAAGAGCATTTGCCTCAAGTTGGGGTTCGCCAAAGAATTACGGTCTCCAGTAGAAAACTTGTTATAAGGATGGCCTGGCTTGGCCAAATGTTTGCTCAACTGATATTTTCGCCACAGATCATTTTGCAAATTTTTTGAATGTTCGGAGTGCACCGCATTAAGCTCTCTTTCTGACGAGGAATCCAACATGAGGGGATCAATAAAAAAGCGAGAAAATCTGTCTAGAGTATCAATGAAGGATCCGTGTGCAACTTCGAAGAAAAAGTTAGTCTCATCGAGAGATGTATATGCATTGGAAGAGCCAGCATTTTTGCTTAAAAACTAGATTAATCATAAAGTACGTTCGAATAATCATTTTATTCGGGATATTTTGCAGTACCCATGAATAGCATGTGTTCCAGGTAGTGAGCAATGCCCTGGGCCTACATCGGATCCAAAAAAGAACCGATACCTACACTCAAGGAGGCTGCTGATTTCTGTGCATCTTTATCAGAAATGATCAAGCACTCTAAGTCATTTTTTAGAAAAAGCGGCTTGTAGATACGTTGATCGCTGATGCTTTTGATAACTTTGGCTATACTCATTAAATTGACTGAATTAATGCTGGTAAGCAATATTAAATATCTGCAAAAGTTGATTAGCATGATTGATTCGACAAACAGGTCTTAGGGGAGCAAATTTTAATATTTTTTTAAATAAGTCTGGGTGGTACTTAAATACTCGGGGATATAGTTAATTTTATGAAAGTCAATGTAAAACAAGATAGAGAAGATATTCAGCTATTTCGGCAATATCAAGAATTAGCCCTTCTACACAAGCTGCATCTCTCAAATCATTTAAATATATGAGACCAATCCAGAGTCCTTGAAGTTCATACTCTACAACCTCAATCAACTCATCTTCTCCAATTGCAAATAGGTTCGCCTTCGACTCAAACACAGGCTAATTACGGCCAGCCTCATTTCTAAACTAAACAAGATATACGTGCAGAGAGTCAAACAGTTTTTAGAGGACAAACTCAATTTCGAACTTTAAAATTTTCAACTTGACAGTCAACCTGAAAAACTATAAGAAAAGTAAAAAGCAAGCACCCGCAAATGGGAGGAGATTGATTTGCTTAAAGTGATTGAAACTGAAGATCTCTTGCATTCCAGCGACAAAGGCAAAGGATAGGCCACGGCCAATGACAATGCGGAAGACTAGAAAAAGGTGTTCGACTCCTTTCTAGACATGAACCACGCCACAATGCTCAACATAGAAAACGCTTTCAAGGACGTATAGACTCAAAACGAGGTGACTGATGAGGCCATTCGTAATGAAAAGCAGAAATTTAAGATGAAAGTGTAAAAAATAAACAGCAAATCTAAATAGGAAATCGAATCTATTTAATTTACGATTTCCAACCCTTTCAACCTGATGTACTAGATCTGCATATCGAATATGCTCAATACTGAGTGGTAGCTTAGACATCTCTCCGTTCTTATCCTCAGATAACTGCTGCTTCACTCCGAGTTTCTCGGGTTTTCTCATAAATTTTGTATGACTAAGTTGGATGGTGCTAATAACAGATTTTAATTTTTGTCAAACACTACCAAGGATCTCCTCCGTAAGCATGTGTCTGATGCTCTCAAGAAGAAGCAGCTATTTGATGAAGTTATTATTAAAACGTTGTTCCTCTTATCACTGGATAGATTTGCTGACTACCAAACTGATGAAAGCGTGATTCTGGTAAGAATGGTAGGAGGAGAGATTCTTTCTATATGCTTTCGAGCTCTTGAGCCTGGAAGACAAGCTCAGTTAATCAAAATGATCCGACGTGTCTTTGAGAAGGAATCTCCATTCAACAACAACAAGTCTAAGTTCACTTGGTAAGTCAAGCATTCCTTCCTTCACTTTTTAACTGTTCTGCTTCAGAATGATCGATCATATGGAAAACTTCTATGTGCCCAGTTAGAATAGTGCCTAATCAAAATGCTGGCCAATGATCAAGTCGATGAAATAACTCTATGCATTTGCCAAGTTATAGAAAGCTTTATTGGAGAGCCCTACTTCACAGCAGACAAAATAGACAGGACCAATCGGCAGATCTGGAATATCGTTGAAACATTAGATGATATTTCTATCTCGGCCAAAGACACTCTCAAACTCCTTTATAAACTATTCCCTTACTTTAAACTCAATGAAGGTGCTTGCATCGATCGCCTCAAGAAGTTTTTTACCAGCAAGATTAGCTAAGTGAGAGGCGAACTCTATCGACTGATAAGCTGCCTCTACAGCAAGAAAAAGGACATTCCCGATGCTAAAATTATTTAAAAGAACTTGGTTCAACTCCTTCAGGCAGGACTAATCTAATATGAAACTGACAATTTCACTCAAGTGGTGTTAGCGATGCCCCACGTGATGCCCTACATAATAAAGGTGAAGAACATCCGGAAGATGGTATAATTCATAAACACTTGCGTGACTCCCAATCAATATACTGAATAGATTATTGTAAACAAATTTTTAATGGGGCAGTAGAAATAAAAAAGTGAATATACCTCCAACGAATATTTGTACATCTACGAGCATGAGAATGTGCATTGTCCCATTAGCGCCTACACTGACAAAAGAGTATGGAAGATGGCCACTTTACTCATATCATTTTTCAGCAATAGCTCCGAGGGGTTGGAAGAATTACTCAAGGGTATTGAGAAGAACAATGAGAAAAATCATCGGGCAAAGATACTAGTCTATCTGCTGTTAACGCACCTTATGCCTCAATATCGCAAACTAAAGATATTTGATGAATATAAGGAGCAGGCGGTGAAGCTCATATTGCTTGATTTTAGCGAGATCATTGATAATGAAATCACCAAATTCTACATTCCCTAACTTGACAAACAGCTGAAGAGTATCCTTTAACAAGGAAAATTTGTGAATGAACAGAAGAATAACGATGCTCTGGTGATAATTCGATAAATATGGTAGATTTTTAAGAAGAGTGAGTATAATCTGAAGAACGGAAGTGATATTGCCAAAAAGCTATCCATTCTGTACAGTCAATAGCTAGACCCGATTTTACTAGGAGACATCTAGATTATTCTTAGAATAATGAATAATATCATGAAGATTCAGCGAGAACTGGCTAAAAATGTGAAGATATTCGCCGTCCAATACCTGGTGCAATATAACTCTCCCAACTAAGTTCAGAATTTAAATGTTGTCATCAAGTCCATTATGGATGCTATCAAGGAAGATAACTATGGCTTCATAAGCGAAGCCACTGCCAAGGCGGCTATGGGTCTCTCTCTCAGTCTCATCAAAACCAAAAAAGTAGTGTATAATAAGTTCAACAGCAATCTTTGCTACTTTGTTTCCACCAGCTACGTGCCAAGCGAACTAAAGCTGGGAGAGCACGCGGATTCCATCCAACTCTAAGGGAAATACATGGGAGGACTATGCAAGTATATCTAGCTCATAGGCAACACTTCCCCAGACTATCTCAAGGACACATGGAAATTTTATCTGATGTAAAACATGTAGAAAAAAGATGGCAAAGTCATATAAATAACAGAAGAGTATAATCGCTTGCTAATACTGTTAAGCGGAACCAGCTGCACCCTCCTCAAAATTGACAAAGTGAAACTCGATGAGGAAGGATACTTCATAAACAAATTTACCAATAAGATATCTCTTATCTTGAAAAATTCAGAGAACACCCCTATGGCAGAGACTATACGAATCAAAGTCAAAAAGATACTTTCTGACTGTCTCATTTTTCTTAGTGATAACTACACTGAAATCTCCAACATCTTCTTTTAATGGTACTTGTTGGAGCTGGGCCATGAAAATACAATTTTCTACGAAGTACTTTAAAAGATTAGCAGTGATTATATTGTCAAACTATCTTCCGTTTCCTCGCTGTTTATTATGCAGATCATCAAGTCAATCACCAAGGAGAGTCTACGTGATGTATCTATGAATAGCTTGTCCAACCTTATCGTAGGTGTTTATACAAACATCGCTAAAGTTAACTTCTCTCCTGCTTTGACCAAAATTTCCGAAGAGGGGATCGAGTTCATCAAAAATTTCAAAAATACATCTAATTTTAAATATGAATTGACGGTGCCTTTATCGAAAGATATTGAACTTAGAAGCTATCAAATCGAAGGAATTACGTGGATGGGATTCCTTACTCGATACAATCTTAGTGGTGCGCTTTGCGATGATATGGGATTGGGCAAAACCCTACAAACTTTAGTTGTGCTCGAGAACGAATATAAGAAGATGATAGAAACATCAAGTTCTCGGGGCTATTTGCATAGTCTGATCGTCTGTCCAACCACGTTAATGTAGCACTGGGCGTTTGAGTATCATAAATATTTTCCTCAACCGCTGTGCGAAGTTATGATCCTTGACAACAAGAAAAAAGTAGGCGATGTTCCAAAGAAGTAAAACAGCAAGCACCCTATTCTTTTCATCACCAGCTACAGCATGCTCGAGAAGCAAGATAATCTGTTTGAAAAGTATTCCTTCAAGTTTATCATCCTTGATTAGGGGCACATTATAAAGAACACTCGAACTAATAAATTCAAAGCGGTTCGCAAACTCAAAGGTCTACACAGGTTCATACTCACTGGCACTCCAATCCAAAATAGACTCATCGAATTATGGGGACTATTCGATTTTCTGATGCCAGGCTACCTCTATGCCGAGGATATTTTCAAAAAGTATTACTAAAAGCTTTTCGAGGTGAATCTAACCACCTTCCACGAGGATGAACTGTTGTTTTCGGAGGGACAACGTAAGACCCTATAAAAATTGCATTTCAAAGTGATGCCCTTCATAATGCGACGCATGAAAGGTGACGTGCTCCGCTAATTACCATAGAAAATAATAAATGATTACTATTGCAGCCTGAGTGAATCACAGACTCGCCATTATTAGAGATTATAACAGAAGATAAAAGAGCAAAGTGATAACAAGGAACTCAATGTGCTGGGTAATTTGCATGAAATGATCAAAATAGTCAATCACCCCTTTTTAGCTGATCTGGAACCAAAATGTGTCTGGGAAGATTCAGGCAAATTCGTAGCTTTGGGAGAGCTTTTTGAGCAGTTTGGATTTACTGAAGATGACAGTATTCAACACAATAAAGTAATAGTTGTTACATTTAGGTTATCATCTTCGCGAAGTAAAAGAACACCATTGATCTAATCTAAAGATTCCTTAAAGAATGCTACAAACCAGTCAACTATCTAAAACTAACTGCCGACGTCAAGATCGGAGAGAGATTCACAGTTGCTCAGACTTTCAATGGGGACAGCGACATTAAAGTGCTTATTGTTACTAAGGCTATAGGTGGCGAAGGTCTCAATTTATCCTCAGCAAATTGTGTGATAATGTTTGACAGCGATTACAACCCCACAGTTGACATGCAGGCCATCGATCGAGCACATCGTATCGGACAAAAGCGAGTGCTGAATGTGTATCGACTGATAACTAAGGATACCTTGGAATAAAAGATAATGGGTATCCAGAAATTTAAGACAAATCTGGCCAACGCTATCGTTAACATTGACAACGCTTCCATCAAAAACATTCAAGAAAGCAAACTGCCAGAGCTGCTGGAGAACGTTCGAGATTTGCAGCAGAATTCGAAAGAAAGTGAGACGAAGATCAACAACTCGATGTACGGGGCAATCATCGCAGAAATGGAGAAAAATGCTATCTAAACCAAGTAGTTCCTTCAAAGATATTGATTCGCATTCATAGATCATTATAGATCACTTAAGCTCCAGCGACAATTCTATCGGGCAGTGGTCGCTCCCCATTATATCATTGTTTATTGTTGAGTCCAAAACTTGAGCTACTGATTTGTCGTCCACCAAAAAATAGTCGAGACGCCAACCGATGTTCTTGGCACGACCCCCTGTACGCATACTCCACCATGAGTATTTCACTGTCTCAGGATAGAATTTTCTGAAGGTGTCGACCCATCCAGCATTTAAAAACTTTGTAAAGCTGTCCCGTTCCTAGATTGTAAATCCTGCTGTCTTTTAGTTGCCCTTCGGGCGAGCGATATCGATTTATTTGTGGCAAACATTTAAATCTCCACAGATGATGACTGTCTTTTTGGACTTGAGATCATTGCAGTATTTCTGGAAGGCCACATCGTACTCCTCAGTACGATACTTCAGCCTATCTAACTTCTGTCCAGCGTTTGGAATATAAGCGGTGATCAGATAGAATTTTTCGAATTAAATGGTGATTGCTCTACCTTCTTGAGAATGTTCCTGCTCAGGTAAATCTTCTTTTGTACTCAAAGGTAAATATTTTGAGAAAATAGCCACTCCCGAGTATCCAGAAGAACACTTGCAAAAGTTCCAGTATCCATGATAGCCTGTAATAGTGATAGGGTCCTTTTGAAAGGTGTCGTGATCTATCTTCGTCTCATTAAGGCAGAAGATATCAGGCTTGACTTTTTATACGTAGTTCTGCAAGTCTTTTCTGTTTAGCACTGCTCTGATTCCATTTACATTCCATGAACTTATCAGTAGTTTATTAGGAGTCTTGCCGTTTCCGTATTACCATAAGTTGGAGTGATCGATAGACTTGCCTATTTTATCGGTCGGACTTGAACTGAATTGTTTTGATCTGCTCTTAGCAACTTTGGACGATTCTTATGCCACTATCTATTTTGAGAACAGTTTGGTTTGCTTTTCAACTGACTGAGCCTTTTCAGGTTTTTCTTAAGCTTTCTGGGCAGCTTTTTTTGGAGGCATAATAAATATAATGGCGCCAACGTATCTTGATTATCTATAGCTGATTGAGTAATAAAATATCCTCGATGAAATGGCTTCCCAATTAATACGATTGCAAGCTTTTGACAAAGAAATGATGATCAATGATCATATTCATATATTCATAATGTAGATATTTCTTACCAAAGTGATCACCTCAATATTTATATACGGCTGAATACCAACCATAAATCAAAGAGAAATAGAGGATGTAAACTGAGTTTGGGAAGGTGGGGGAATCAAATTTTTGTGTTAATTCCATTTAAATCCTTCTTTCTGGCAGCGATAGAAGATTTGTATAATATATCATTAGATAAAATTTCGAAGGTTGCTGCAATCAAGGAGAACAATTAGCACACTAAAGACTATTTGGCAAATAAGAGAATGAGCTTTAGTATAATGATGATTCTAACTAAAATGACATAAGGATGTGTTAAGGTAATGATTAGTAATAAGCATAGTCTGAGACTATAATTGTGGATTAGACGAATTTTAAGGGCTATTGTTTTGAATTTTCAACAAATAATAATGAAAATATAAAAATGTTTGGGGATATTGACTAAAATAATGAGGAATACTTTTAGAATAATAGCAATCCAAGAGAAGAATAATACTAAGATTATTGCAGTCGGAATGATTCAAGTGAATAATAGTATCATGACTAAGACTCAAATGATAGTAACTATTCATTTGAGCAGCATCCCGACTCAAATTAAAATCAACCTGCATTTATTGTTTAAATTGATGGATAGGATCCACATAATTTTAGCTTTGAAACTGCGACCGATATTTTCGGCTTTACAACGGACATATTTGAAGGTTTCTATCCTCCAGACAATTACAGAGTTTAAGGCTTAAGCTAGAATTAAATGAATCAAATTTAATAAATAGAATTGCCTCATTAGACATTATTATAGGGTTCATAAAAGTGTTCAATCTGTATTTAAGACATCTAAATTGGTGATAAAGTAATGGTATTGGAGTGTAAACATAAATATCACTCTAATTGTTTGAAAATATGGCTGAAGGATAGGAGTCTATGTCCAAACTGTAGGCACTCTTTAAAATGTATTGGCAAGTGATTTATATTGATTTATGTAAATCTTAAACCATTATTAAAAAGTAGTATAAGCAAAGTAATAAGTATAAATAATAATTGAATATCGCTGAAAACAATTTATTATGCTTAAATTTATAAATAGGTTATTTAAATTTGTGGTTTAAATCAAACAGCCTATTATCAAAGCATAAGTATTTAAATGCAGATGCAAAAGTACGACCAATAAAGCTTGGCTGATGTTTAAAAAGAATATGAGCAAGGTGAACTTCAAAAAGAAAAGAAAGAAGCTCCACATCCGGACCTAATAGAGATCTTAGGTCATCTGAAAATAAAATAAAAATATCCCTTTGCAAAAAATATTGCCGATTTCTATCGATAAATACGGGGCTATCCTGGAAATCAGTTAGAATTTAGACACACTATTTACAACCAGACAAATGAAGATTTAAACTTTATTATTTCCCTTTTGAATAGGGAGGCTCGAAAGGAAAATATTTCTCAATAAAGCAGATATTAAATCTAAAATGTAGCTATCATATGTAAAGAAGCTCTTAGAAAAAAATAATACGATGAATAGAAAAAAAAAAAAAAAACAGGAAAAATACACGTACTCTTGCTGATATATTAGACTGAGGAGTTAGCCTCCGCCGCTTATTTAGCTTTAACCGAAGAAAATTTTCTAATCAGAAAAAAGCAATTCAGTTCCCTCAAGAACAATCTGGTCCTTATTTCGTTTTTAATTCTTATTATTAGCCTTGGTATCAGACAAGCCAAATATTATGACTATGAAAAAAAGACCACGGCATTAATCAACGACATCAACTCGTCAATCATATCCGTAATCAATTTAACTTTTAATGATCCAAAAAATGAGTTAGCAGCCTAACATTAAAAAGCCTCGTTATCCCTTAATGCAAAAGACTTAAGATAAGGTTAATCAAACTCCACATCTAATGAACCATAAAACATTAATTCCACATCCAACTAAATTTTAAAAACCTAATTATTTGATTTAAGCAGCAAGGTCATAGAGTTGTTTAAGTGGTGTTTGTCAGTAAAAGATGCTATCCCATTTCAATGGTTTTGCATAGCAATCTTGTCAACGATTTTCATTGTCTAAGTTGCAGAAAATAAGCTTTAACGAGACTTTTTAGATCTAAAAACGACACTGATGATTGGTTTAAGTAATGGAAGAAGGGAGACCAAGACATAAATAAAAAAGGATTAGAAGGAGACTCTGATTGATAAAGAACGAAGTGATTGATTCCCATAAATTCATTTTATAATTTTCAACAGCTATGAATAGTTTTTTACTTTTAGATGGAGATTAAATTAACCTTCTAATTACATCGATATTTATTTGTCCCTTTGACATTCCTAAGCTATTTATTCTCATTATTCGTAGAAAACAAAGAGAAAAGGTGATCTGCAATCAGATGCCAGGTTTATCCCGAGATAAGCCACATGATGGTAAAATGTTGATTATTTTATCGTTTATATATCGCTTAGAAATGATTCAAATCTTTAGTTTGGTAATTAAAGTTTAATATTTAATTGAGGCATGTCCAAAAAATATTACGTTCTCTATACTCTCAAAGAATTCTTTGCTCCTCGCGTTTTCAAGACCAAGGCAACCATCAAAAAGTATATCGACGACAATCACAAATATTAATATGAACAGTTCAACAATGAAATAGAGGCGGAGGAGTTTAGCAGAAGGATTGAGAAGAAGTTAGAACATAAGTACAACTTAAAATTTAGTCGAGAAGAAAAAACACTAATAGGATAAACGAAATAGAAAGGTATTAAAAAAGAAAGATTTATTGAGTCTAAGGAAGATGAAAAAAAGGAAAGCAAAAATTAAGATAAAAAGCTATTAAACAACTATCACTAAGAAAATAAAAAAATAAAAAATCATAAGAACATACTAAATATTATAGAGAAAAACATATCAAATATAGAAATACAAAATCAATAAAAAGTAAAAACAACAAAGAAAGTCGAGGCAAATAGTGAACAAACTGAATTAAAGGAATAATAATAAAAAAGATATAATACAAGAATGAGGTAAATAATGATAAAAAAATAAAAAGAGAAAAAGTAAAAATAATTAAAATAAACAAAAAACAAGAAATAGGATAATTAAGATAGTAAAATATTAAAAAGAGAAAAAGAAATAGAAAAGTTATACAAATAATAAAGGAAGGAATCAAAATATAACAGATTATCATACAAAATGTATTCTAATCAATAAATAGAAAAATAAACAATTAAGAAAAGAAATGTTTAAAAATAAATTATAGGAAAAGAGAAGAAAGAGAAAGATATCATAAGATAAACAAAGCCTGAGAAAGAGATCATATTATAAACAATGCCTGAGAAAGAGATCACACTAGAAGCAAAGCCTGAGAAATAGATCATAGTAGAAGCAAAGCCTGAGAAAGACATCA
>Ga0302186_10002339_pt1 | contig 14675 bp, 12 predicted proteins | sample II_Bog_E1_2_FD_198782 | JGI IMG/M metagenome (GOLD analysis project Ga0302186, IMG submission 198782) | Peat permafrost microbial communities from Stordalen Mire near Abisko, Sweden - II_Bog_E1_1 | ecosystem: Environmental > Terrestrial > Soil > Wetlands > Peat | place: Sweden: Abisko... | reverse complement strand
ACACAGTGCTACTCATAATCAAACAATTTTGGGCCCACCAGTGATCTGTCAATGTTTTGTCTTCGACTAATGCTCCTTGTCCAACAATTGCGGTTGATACTGAGTTTACAGTATCCATGATATTAATTGTACCAGTCGTGTCAGCATATGTTGATAATCCATTGAATACGGTATAAGAAGAAGAAACTGAAGTTCCACCAATAAAGAATCCGACCGTGTTGGTTGCAACAACTGGAGCACTTATTGTCATACCAAGTCTCAAATAAGCTGGAAAGAATGGTTTTACAATGGTATCGGCAATACCAGATACTGATGTTGCTCCTACATATCCATTCACTACGCTAGTCTTCACAGTATTATAATCAACTAAGCCACTGATGACATAACCATTTATCAGACCTGGTCCAGCTGCTATAGTGCATGTTCCAGACGACGAAAGTGCTGAACAACCTTCTTCAACAAGGTACCATTTGCTTGTGGTTGTTTCCAAGGGCATTCCAGTTGAAATTGAAAGAGCAGAGTCCTCGTAGCTATTAACCTTTAAACAAACGATGAAGTCCAAAACATAAGAATCAGCATATAAAGTTGGATATTTTGTGATTGATGTGCCGATGAAACTAATAGCACTAAAAGCAAGTGCGCCTGATGTAGTGGAATAGGCTGGTGAAGTAAAACATGCATCTACTAAAGTCTTTCCTGCACCACCCTTGCACATAATATTGAGATGCCAGAAGTTGGGAGTGGATTCAAAAGATATCATGTTTCCACTTGCAGTGTTTCTGGTTGAATCATAATCAAAAACAGAAGAAGCTGTACCTGCAGCACCAGGGAATATGGTACCAATCACTTTTGCTCCATTATAAAAATTGCTCGAGCTTATCCCCAAAATTCCATTATTGAAAACAATTGTAAGCATACTTGCTAAAAGGGGGGTGTAGGTAGAAGAACCAGAAGAACAAGAGGTAGTTGAAGTAAGGGTGACACCATAAACAGTGCCAGTAGTAGCACAAACTGCACCTTCGACAAAGGATAATTGAAGTAATAAAGCCTGAGTTCCTGATGATCCGATTTTGGGCCATACAGCTGCTGTAGCTGAAACAGTTCCGGCTGCATTATTTGTACCAGTCATTCCTAAGAATTTTGATTGAAAAAGGGCTTGAGCCAAAGATGTTGTTGTGGGTGCTGCAAGGGTTCCCCAATTGTAATTAGTAGTATCATCAACATAATACGAGAATAGCTGATTGTAGAGCTTAAAAGCTCCATCTCCTGCATTTGCAATTCCAGTATCATGGTATTCCATGTTTGTCCTGACACCAATGGTTGTTCCCGATATAGAATAATATGTTACTGCTCCATCTCCACTCTGAATTGAAACAGCTCCGCATGTTGGACTGCTAGGACTGGCAAGGGTACTGAGAGCAACATATGCATTTGTCACACTTAAGGAGAACTTTCCTCCAATGATATAGGTACTTGCTGATAGGCTGCTGAGGCCTTTAAATGTGATTACCGAACTAGCACCATTAGCAGCTGAGGTATCAATAGTATATGTTCCTGGCATAGTGGTGTAAAGAGAATTAATGATTACCGAATCTATAAGAGCCGAACTAGCAACACTGATGGTCCATAGAGCTTTAATGTAAGTGTCCTGTTGCATAGCTGTGATGGCAGTGGTTAATGTAAAGCTGGTCTGCATTGAATTGTATACTTTAATATTGGCACCGGAAGCAAAAAGCGAAATAGGACATCCAGCAAATCCTGACAGTCTAGTTGTAAAAGTTGAGCCAGCGGATGAAGGAACGACACCCCACATTAATTTCACAGTACCACTGACTGTAGTTATTGTAGTGAAAGCGGTGACCAAGTTTATACCGTTCATTGTACCAACTGCAACGTTGGTAGTTGCGAAGATGATTGGGGCCTTTGCTGATTTGAAAACAGCGGTTGGAGGAATATGAGATTCAACGTATTGGAGAGGGGCTTGAACAGTGGCTTGTATTCTGGTGGTGATGCTCGAATTGACTGCTTGAGTCATGGTAAGGGTCAGGACATTCGATGAAACAGCACAAGTGTACCCAGTTGAGGGGAGAGCTGTCAGGTTAGTTGAGATACAATAGTCACCAGCAGTACCATCATTGTTTAGACAAGCAATGCTGCTGCAAGAACCTGAAAAAGTGAATCCTAAGTTAGGTGATGTGACAGGTGGCAATGTGATGGTGAAGACAGCTCCAGGCAAGTCAACATTTTTGCTGGGAGTGATATCAAAGTTGACACCATAACTACCTCCGAAGGCGGTGTAGGTGCCGCTGCTTGCATAGAGGGTATATCCTGTGACCACGAAGAGGCCTGATGTTGTGTCAATGGGTGGAGCAAAGGACAAGACATCAAAGCATCTGTTCTCATCATAAGTGATGTAGTTGTTCAGCCAGGTGGAGGTCGTGGCAAACCAAACACAACCTGCAACTCCAACAGCTTGGTTTGCACTAGCAGCAGCTGTTGTGATGTTGATTTGTGCTCTATACCATTGGCCTGATGACAGGGCTGCATTCAGTGAGTAGTATCTGGTGTCGATTGAAGTGGAAGGGGTAACACCGTTAGCTGCATAGGCAGTCGTGGTTGCTGTGGGGACCGCCCAGACTGTGGTGTCTAAGGATGAGTAGACAGCCGCAGTTGCTGTCTGGACCAAAAATGGGAATTTGATGAAGAGGCAGTCTCCCATTGCCAGTTGGGTCTCAACCATAAAGAAGAAGTTGAACTGAATGGCGGATTGGGCGTTCTGAGGGAGGATTTCAGAAGATTGTGAGTAAATGTGTCCACATTGATGCAGGGAAATAAAGAACGAGCTAAAAAAGGCAATGAAAATGAAAAGGTTTTTCATTTTTTGAAAAGGAGTTATATTTAGTTTTAAATATAATTTTCAAAACCCCGATTTATATATCAAAATTTCTCGCCTGCGGACCTGGGTCGTCATAATTTTTCAAAGATGACGAATTTGAGTCTGAAATTTTAATTAGAAAGGTATCAGAAATCCCTGCAATTTTATTAGTCTAAAGCCCAAAAGGACATAATTTTATGCAGTTTTCCGATCAAATGGCTCATTTTTAGACTGCTTGATGCCGAGTCTGAAAATCCGTTTTAAAAAAATACATGTTGTTTTTTTGCTGTAAAAAAATGCATGTTTTATTTTAACTTAATGAATAAGATCCTAATAAAAATATAACCCTCCCTCTTATGCCTTTATCCCCTTGCCGGTTATTAGAACCTCCACAACACTCCCCCCTCTTATTAAATCTTCCCTTTATTACCCCCTTTCATATTAATTCATAATTATTACCATATTTCTTCTTAATTAAAAGATAAAACCCATTAAAATAATGAATTGCCCTGCCCCTCCCCCCTCCCCGTGATTTTTTAAACTTAATTTCATTAAATAAAGTATCCCTTTTGAATAGGTTAGAAATTTTTTAAACTTATATAATTCAAATCCATAATTGATTAGATTCATAAATTTCAAGTTTCCCTATATAAGAAGTCCCTCTCTCCACCCTTGCAAATTTTTATTTTTTCAAGCTTTTTAACTAACCCTTTTTCTTTTAACAAATTTTCATTTTTTCAAGCTTTTTAGCAAAGCCTTTTTATTTTTTAAAAACAGAGTAGTTTTTCATTTGACAAAAAATCGATTTTTTAATTATCTGTTCTTCCAAATTTTAAATTTGAAATTAAATAAAAAAACAAAATTTTCAAAAAAAAAATGATAGACTTTATCGTAATTTATTTATTGTTCACAAGTTTTATAAAATGTCAAGAAAAAAAAAATTATAAATAAAAATTATAAAAATTCCTTCTCCTGAAAAATTTCCAAATATAATTTTTTTTTAATCTCATTCTAATAATTTTTTTTCTCTCAGGGAACTCTTATTTCAATTATAATGAAAGAAGCCCATCTTTTTGAAGCAACAACTTAGAAATCTTGCGGAAAATGAATAAAAATTTCCGGAAGGACCTGAAAAATCTTGGAGGATTCGATAATGACTTTTTTTGTGTCTGCAATGCGAATTTCGTGGTTTTTAAGTTTTTTTTACACTTAAACAAACCCTTGTTTAAATTAAGCATAGGTTAGAATGTGCGTTTGCTATCCAACAAGAGAAGAAGTCCTTTCAAGAATATGAAATGGCAATGCCTCGCAAGTAAATAAAATTAAAAAAGCTGACCTAAATGTCTGTTAATTCACTCAAACAATAGTCCTCCTTTCGATTTGGATCTTTCACTTAAAGGCGATAAAGAATATCCATTAATAAAAACATTAGAAGTTTTTTAAAAAAAGACATTAAATAACAAAGGTTTTTATCTATAGTTTGGCGAAGATTTCCCTAATTTGTAATTGTTGTTGCAAATATAACACAGTTTCATCATATTCTCCAAATGGTTCTCTATTGTGATGATGTATATTTCTTTCACAAAATACCCCCTCAATTTCTCCACTGTCAAATCTTCTTCCTCATCAAATGGCAATACTATTGGTCCTTTTTCTACAATATCTTCTAATTCTTGATCTCTAACCTCATCGAAATATTTATGTTTCACTATTTCAGTGATATCTAATCTATCATTCGGGTTAAATCTCAACACCTTTTCCACTAAATCTATATCATCTTTGCCAGGTTTCGGATACAATTCTTTAAAATCCTGTTTTTTGGTCGCGGGGAAGGATTTTATATATTATTAGGATCACTAATATAGTCTAATTCTTTTTCATTTGGAGTCCCTAAAACATTAAATATTATGGTCAATTGATCCTTTTTTCCTTTGGATATCTTGCTGTTTTATTCTGGATTCTTTAGGTGATAAAGGGAAACATGAAGTGCCTGGGAAAAGTGGTCCACGACAAAGATAGTTGTCATTGTTTTCCTTCAACATCTCTTGAAGTTCAGCTGCTATGCATCCAGCGGACCAAATATCTATTTTATTGGTATAGTTCTTCTCTATCAAAATGACTTCAGGAGCTCGATACCATCTTGAAACAACATGTCTGGTTAACTTCTTTTTGGTTCTTCTAGGCACTGGTTTATTGGTGTTCACCGTGCTACTTACTCATGGTCATATTGATTGCTTGTATGCTAAGCCTGTATTTTCTAAAGGCGAATTAAGACCAGGGGATCCTGTTTCATGAGCGACATATTTGATCTTTCCATCTAATTCCTCAGAGCCAACCCCTCGAGCCAATCCAAAATCACAAAGCTTGATCGAACAATCATCGTTTATGAAGTATCATGAAGATATAGCTTCTTTGGCGGTGTTTTGGCGGTGAATGGAGTAGCTCTCAGATGGTTCCATTCAAGCAAAAATTTCAGACATTAGGCTTTTTAAGTTGAATGTAATTTTCCAGAATTTAAAAACCCATAAAAAAAAACAATCAAAAAGTCCTTTTTTTTCTAGTTTTTTCTCAATATAATTCAAACAATAAAATTTATTCTTAAATCAAAAGCTTTTTGTCCCAACGAATTAAAAAAAATGTTCACTCATGCCTTTTATGATAAACTTTCGCCTCAATCTCAATCCCCTCCCCAGCTTCTCAAGAAATCCATGAAGCCGCCTTTCGATTTCCATGAATCGAGACTTTCTTCCTTACGACAGGTTCTCCAATCGATTTTCACAAGACTTCTTGAAGACCCGATGTTGAAAATCCTGAGTTCTGATAAGCTTTCATCTGAATTCGTGAATTCAAGGGTAAATGAGATATTTACTGAGGTTATTGATAATGAAAGAGAAGGATATTATTCTTCATTATTTGAGAAATATGCAAGGGAAAACCTGAGTTTAAGAGAGGAATTCATGCATGTATTTTTAATAAGAATTTTTCTAAAGCTTTTTTTCTGATAATTTTATAATAGGCACTTGAGAAATCAGAGATGAAAACTAAGGAAATGATTGAAAAAATAGAGAAAAATGAGAATTTGTTGGAATTTGAGAAGAAACAAAATGAGAAATTAAGCAAAACCTATGCGGAATTAATGAAGAAATTCTCTGATAATTCAAAGGATTTCGATATGATCCTGCAGAATAAAGAGTCTGAATATGAGAAGAATCTCTTGGCTTTGAAATTAGAAACCAGTGATTTAAAAGGGAAAATCCTAGATTATGAGGGTATTTGTGAGAAAATGGATAAGGAAATTGAGATTAAATCTCAGGAAATCAAACGAATGTCTTTTCTTTTAGATAAGACTTCTTTAAAAAGCAAAGAAATTGAGAATAATCTCATGTCTTTGAAAGAAAAACTTAAAGAAAAAGATCAGGAAATCGATAATTATAGGCTAGAATTAGACAAATGCATGGAAATGCAAAAGGAGAGAAACGACGAATTTCAAAGGGCTTTTAAAGAAAAAGAAGGACTTTTGATAGAAAGTCTAAGGAAAAATGAGGATAATATGGATATGAAGATAAATGAATTAGAAGAGGTTCTAATAATATAAAAAAAGGCTTTTCTTTTAATTTTTTGGTTTTTCTAAGAAATTCGCAAGATCTGAAAAAGAGGAAATTAGGAAAATTCAAGAGAAAATCAAAAGAAAAAAGAAGAATTTTAAAGAAGATTTAAGGAAAAAAGAGGAAATTATACAGGATTTGAATGAGGAATTGGATCGTTTAAAGGTCAGAATCGAGGATTATGAGAGAAATAAAGAGAAGACCTTCGAAGAACAAAGAGGACTTTTAGAGAAAATGAAGGCTCGAACTCAAGAGCTTCTTGAGGAAAATAAAGAAATAACGGTAATTTAAGATTTTTATTGAAGATTTTAAGCAGGGAAATTGAAATTATTAAAGCGAAAAGCACAAATTGTTGAAAAAGAAAAAGTCCTGGCTTTGGAAATGGATTGGGAGGAGAAAATGAGGCGGAAAATAGACGCTTTAAAACAAGAATATGAGAAAAAACTGGAAAGCCTTAAAATTCAGATCCAAATCATTGAGCCAAATAAGAAGAAAACAAGCCAATTATCAGAAGAGGATAATAATAAAGGATATAAATATATGAGAAAAAGCCATTTGATGTCAGGAGAAAAAGAAGCCAGTTATAAGAAATCGATTTTGATAGGTAATTTGAAGTTAATTTTCTTTGGTTTTTTCATTATTTCTATAAAAATTTTGGACTAATATTAAAGAAAACACTATGGCATCAATGCAAATTCAACAAAGCCTTGAGAATTTCGCTCAGAAAAACAACGCTTATGAAGGTTTTTCTTTGACTTTTTAGGGGTTTTCTAATTAAAATCCTTTATTAATAAGATCAAATCAAGACTTTAAACGAAATCAATTTTTCTCTTAAAAAAGAAACTGAAAACCTCAAATCTGAACTAAAACAAACTAAAGACAAAAGCCTCGCTATTTTAGAGGAAAAAGACTCATTAGAACTAAAAGCCTTGAAACTCTCGAAATCGCTTGAAGATCTTACGAAATCCTCAGAAAAACAGCTTCTCATTTATCAGAAAAGACTTGAATATCTCGAAGAGGAAAAAACAAAAGGCCTTGAGAAAAATCTCGAGATTTCGCATCAATTAGAAGAAAAAAACAATGATTTTCTTCATTTTCAAGAGGAAATCAAAGAAAAAACCGAGAAACTCAAGACTTTTTCGCAACAAATCGAAAGACTTTCCAATGAAAAACTGAATCTCGAAAAGGATTTGACTAGATTAAAGTTGGAATATCAAGAAAAAGTCCAGAAAAATGAGAGGAAAAGTCTCGAATTCGAAGAAAATTCGAAGCGTAAAACCTCAGAAATCCAGACTTTAGAAGGGGAATTGAATGAAATAAAGCGTTATTTACAGGAGAAATCTGAAGAAGCCTTGAAATTCAGTTTAGGAAAAGAACGGAATATCTCGGATTTAGAAAAAGCCCTGGAATCCCATAGAAAAGAAATTGAAGATCGAGGTTTCCAGATAAAGAATCTAGAGAAATCTAAAGAAGAAATAGAAAAAAGCCTTTTGATATCAGAGAAAGAGAAAGAAAACCTCAAGAATAAAGTCCTCAATAATAAGAGATCTTGGGGTTTATTGAAGCGGAAATTGAAGAATTTGATAGGGAATATCGAGACTTTAAGGAAGGAAAATGAGAGATTGAAGGAAAGCCTGAAAAAGAGCTTCTTAATAAGATTTCAAGAAACTTATAAGGGTTTTCTTGAAATTCAAGAGAAAATCAAAGAATCTCTAGAGAAAATATATGAGAAAACTCATAATAAGTTGAAAAAGGCCTTAGAAAATGAAAAACGGGTTTATGAGGAAAATCTCAGACATTTAAAGGAGAAATATCAGGAAAATGAGAGTATTTTTAAAGAAAATCTCAATAATCTCAATCGAGAATTAAAGGATTCACAGGAAAACCTCCTGAAATCACAAGAGGAAAAAAGCCTGATTTCTAATAAATTCGAGGAATTTTCAAGGATTTCGGCTGAAAGTCTCAAAAACCTCGATATTCGTTATGAGGCATCAGAAAAAGACCTGATAAAATCGCATGAAAACATAGAGAAACTCAAAGAAAATCTTCAAAAAGCCTCAGAAAAAGAAATAAAGGCTTATGAGGAATTCCAGAAATTGAAAAAAGCCTTTTCAGAGCTTCATGAAAAACATCAGAAGGTTTATGAGGAAGTTTCTCAGAATATAGAGAAATTGAAAGAAAATCAACATGAGGAAATAAGACAATTAAGTCTAAATTATGAGGAAATTATAGAGACTTTACAAGGCCAAAATAAGAAATCTGATGAATTCCAAGAAGGCTTAAAAGCCCATATTCAAGAAAATGAGGCTAGGAATGAGATATTAGAAAAACAAATCATGGAAATTAATGGAGAAAGAGACTTCTTACAGGGGGAATATGAGGGTTTGGCTATAGAAAACGAGAAATTAAAGAGGTCTTTGAATAGAAAAGATGAGGAATTAGGCGAATTTAATAAGAAAATGAAGGATTTCGAGGGTCTGATCAAAGAAAAAGAATATAAAATCCAGACTATTTATAAAGAAAAAGGCGTTAAAGAAGAAAACCTTAAGGAAATGAGACTTATGTTCGAAAATCTCAAAGAAGAAAGGACTTTAGGCGAAATAAAGGAAATGAAGGAAAGCGAAGATTTGAGTTCTGGAATAAGAAAAGATGAGTTTTTTTCTATAAGATCCATTAGAAGAAGAAAAACTCCAGAAAAGATCGAAATTGGGGAAAAAGAAAGCAGGAAAAATCATGAATTATTGAGATCTTTGAATGAATTGAAAAGTCTGGGTAATAAAATGGAGAATTCCTTTGAAAAAAAAGGACACAAATCAGGGAAAAATCATAGATCAGGACCTGTGAATTTATAAATGGAAAGAAAGTCTTTTTTGAAGCTTTTAATTAGAGATTTTTCTTTGTTATTTTTATTAGAAGAATAATTAAAATCAAGGTTATTTTGGTTTTAAAAAAGGGAAAAACCCTGAATTAATCAATCAATTAAAATGAATTGAGCATAGTTGAATAAAAAAATAGATCTTATTCTGGATGAAGATTATTTTATGCGTGGGAAATTTTTTATAAACAAAATCTTTTATATTTATAAAGTAAAAAAAATATAAAAACAATCCAAAGAAAGAAAGAAAGAAAATTATTATAAAAAAATTTTGATGTTTGCATTTTTTTTTTGTAAATTTTTTATTTAATTTTTTTTGGGGAAATTGATGAATTTCTTTTTTAGTTTAAAAGTACTTTTTTTAATTGCTTTCTTATTGGGTCATTTTATTTAGTTAAAAATTTGAAAAATGTTATATCAGACCATTGAATAACGGTTTTTTTACTTAAATTTACTTAATAAAATTTAACCAATTCCTTTAATTTAGTAAAAAGACCTGCTTCTCTTATAAAAAAAACTGTTTAATATATTTATATTTATTAGAAAAACAGTTCATCATTATTAGACATAAAACTTTTGTTCAATTTTTTCGCATCCAAATTCTCAAAGCTGACTTCTTTGATATCCAGGTTGATTTTGCTCAAAGGACTATATAATTTCCCCAGGACTTTCGCATGATTGGCCATTAAATATCCAGTTTCTTTCCCTCTTTTGCCGTTATTATTGAAATTCGTCAAAAACGGGTTTTGGAATTTATTCATTATAAGGATTTCTCCAGTTTGTGAGACATCATTGATGTTTTCATTAAGAAAACTCATATTAATATCTAAATCATCTGATTCATGAGATATTTTACTGAGATTAAGGTCTTTTCTTTCAATGATTTTTTGTTGAATATGTTGTCTCAAGGAGAGGATTTCAAACAAATCAGTTTCAAAGTCTTCATTTATTAAGATTTCGCTGTTATTCCGAAAGAGTTTCTGATGACTTTTAGCTTTTTGTAGGTATTTTAGTTCTAAAACGTTGATTTTTTTGTTTTTAAGTTCTTTTTTCGCCTCTATATATAGGAAATTCTTGTTTTTATCAAGAAATTCTGCGAATTCATTGGCGATTTTCTTCAAATAATTGAGATATTTCTGTTTTTTACTGATAGAAATCGTTGGGTTTTCAATAGAAAAGTCCTGGGCTAGCATTTCCTCTATTTCCTGATTCGTTTTATTGAAAGATTTCGATTTCTCTTTATCTTTTCTAGCCAAAGCCTTGACTTTTCGATCTAAATCTTCAATATTATAGAAATCCTCTATATTCCCTCTAGGTGAGGTTTTTGTTAAAGGGAATTTGTTCATAGAAATTTCTTTTTTAAATTCATTTTGGCGATTTTTGGGTAAAAGACAAAGGATATTGAGATATTTGGAATAGAGGTTTCTATAGAAATTGAGATAATGAGAAAAAAGCTGCATTTTCTCAGTATATATAGTTTCTGCTTTTTTCAAAGTTGTGATTTCTTTAGAAAAGGATTTGAGTTTATCATTGAGATCATCGTTTTGTTCTTGAAGAAGCTTGTTTTGGAACATTTCTTTTTGAAGCGTCATTTTGCATTTTGAGAGTTCATTATCGAATCTAAGTTTTTAAAATCAAAAAATTACTTCAAAAAAGAATTTTTAAGGCTTTAAATTTTTTTCATTACTTACTGTTTTAACTTCTCGAAATATTTGGCTTCATTTTCCTTATTCTCAGAATCCTGATTAAAATTCTTCCTAGCGTTTATTTCTTGGATTTTTTTTGCTTTGGTCAGATCGAGTTTCGGGACTTTTGGATTATTAGTGAGGATGCTGATGTCATTAGGCTTATTTTGTGAGATCATTGAGAGATCACAAGGCTTTTTGAAGATTTTATCAGGTAAAGGCGAATTCACTGGAGAAAGGTTTTCAATGTTATCATTTTCAGTTTCTTCCCAAAGTCTTTTATGAACTGAAAAAAGGCTTTTTAATGAAGGAAATTTCTTTCATTACAAATTTCTATTGAGCTGATATCCATACTGTTATGAAAGAAGTTCTTTTGGTTTTGGGGTTGGTTTTTCAAGGTGTAGATTTCATTAGAAATGGCCTATTTTTAGAAAAAAAAAACTTAATTTATTAGACATTTTTTCAAAAACAATAACATAATTAATTTGAATTAATTCGATGTTCTTAGCCTTGATTTCCTGATATTTCTTAAACAATCGTTTCATGATCCCCTTCATTAAGCAAACATTTTCTGTCATAATGACCATTTGTTCATTAGGCTCCATCACATATTTATAATAGATGTTATTTTCATGATTGTTATTATCAGGAACTTTCTGTTGAGAGAGCTTTTCAAGGTTCTTGATGTAATTTTCCTTGTTATCTATTATTTGAGTCAGTTTCTTGATCTTCTTATTATATTCCTCGATTTTCTCAATATCTTTTCTTTGAAGGTCTTCAGCAATTTGTTCATTAATCAAAGCCTATTATTAGAATATTAAAGATTATATTAAGGACTTTTTTACTTTGCTTTTAGCTTCATCTCGTTCATTAGAAACCTTTTCCAAGAGCTCATATAATCTTTGATTTTCATTATAGATGTTTTCCATGACATTTTGTAACGTTGATTCCTTTAAGTTGAGACCCCGAGGGTTTTTCAAACTACTCAGATCCAAAGAGGAATTTTTGGTTTCTTCAGGGAAAATCTGCTTGAAATATTCATCCTTTTGTCTAATAAGCATTTGAAGATCAGAAACCTTTCTTTTAAGATCTGAGTTTTCCTGAGAAAGATAGTTGATTTTTAATAGAAATTGCTTGATTTGGGGTTCGGAATCTTCGGATTTTTTGAAGGGATTAGAAATTATTGGAAGAGGAACTTCGACAATGGTTTTGGTTTTTTTTCTCATGATTTTGTTGGATTTTGTTTATAATTGTTAGAAATTTAAAATGACCGACATTTATCTAATTATGTGATAAATTAAATAAAAATAAGAGTTTTTTAATAAATCCATATTATAACTTTTTAGTGGTGATATAGATATATAGCCCCCTATATTTTATATAATTACACTCATTTTATCAATATTTTTTTATAGAATAATATATATTTTCCATATTTTTCACATTTTTATTAAAATTATCAATTTTTAAAGTAATATAACAGTATTTATTTATAATTATATTTGAAGCCAATCTCACATTTATCTAGAAAAATCCTTAGTTCTTTCTAATTATCTCATAAATTTATCTCTTTCAAAACCACGATATTCTCTTTAGATCCTCTCATCATACTATTTCTTATTTTATTCAATTCCTTTGACAAATTTTCATTTCGATCCAAAGATTCTTTTAATTCGAGTCTTAATTTATAGATTTCTTGACTTTTTTGATGGGTTATCTCAGCAACTTTTTCCGAAACCTCTAATTCCATCCTTTTTCCTTTCAAATTCTCGATATTTTGTTTAAAATCCTCTATTTCTTTCAAATGTGAAGTTTCCAAATCCTCATATTTCTTCTTCCAAAGCCTAGAATTGCCGCTTTCATTCAATAATCTCTCATTTTCCAGAGTTTTAAGCAAAAAGTTGGCTTCAAGCTCCTGTTTTTCCAGGATTAATTGTTTATTATCGGATTCTAATCTTTCAATGATTTTCTCTAGATCTTTCCTTTTATTTTCTTTTTGGAAAGTCTTGAAACTCGGCATTGGATCCTCGTTTTTTCTTTTGATTTCTGCTTTTAATTTCTCTATGAAAAGGTTCTTTTCCTCGACTATTTGTTCTATATTGGCTTCAAACTTCTTATATTTATCCTTGATTTCCATGATTTCCTTCGAAATCATTTCGATTTCTCTCAAATAAGCCTTTTCTTTCTCAATGAATCCATCTTTAAGTCTTTTGTTTTCTTCTTGTAAGGCTTTTATATTGATATTTTGCTCAATTTTCTTATTATTATCCTCAGATTCAAAGGTGAAGTTCTTGATTTCCTTCTCATCTAAATAAAATCCATCAACCTTATTCTTTAGAAATAAGCTCGTCGAATCCTGGGATTCCTTCATAGAATTATGAAAAAAAGCCTCGATTTTATCAAGAGAAGGATTTGGTTCAGCCATAGACCGTTTCACAGGGTTTAAATTAGGGAAATGATGGGTTTCGAGATAAGCATTTTTGGTCAAAAGCTTGGTTTTTATGTTGAAATTATAACTTCTGTCCATAGGAAAAGATCTTGAATTTAAAAGACTTTCTTTTTATTTTTTCTGTTTTTTTTTCATTTCAAGGCTTAAAACTCAGGCTTTTTCTAACAGTTAAAAAACATCGTTTTTAATAAAGGAGAAAAAACATGCATCAAAAGGAAAAATCAATGTCTATATTGAAGGAAATCGATGAGGCCTTAGCAAAATCCAATAAGCCAATAAGTCCTATGCTTCTAGATAAAAGAGAAAGAGATAGGACTTCTATGACTTTTAGCGAAAATAAGAGCAAAATCCTTAATACTTTTGATAATTTAAAGAAGAAAAACCCTACAATCCAAGATCAAATCAATAATTCCTTTAAAAATCTCTCGATTCAAACGATAAATACCTTAATAAGTCTGAAGAACGATGTTAATAATAAGCAGAATTCCAATAAGAAAACTGAGAAAATCGATAAAAGTCCTTATAATAATAAGAAAAACATGATGAAAAGCATGAATGTTACTGATTTAACCAAAGAAAAAAGGAATAGGATCAATGCTCAGATAAAGAACCTACAAAGCAATAGAAGCCTTGATAATCTAATAGAGAAACTACAGGAAAAAATGAAGACTTTTCAGGATAATTATCAAAATATCAATGAGAAAATAGAAAATTTGTTGGTGGAAATGAAGCCTGAAGGAGAAAATAGGAATCAAATCAATGGAAGTCCTTGGAAAAATAACATAATTCCTTTGATTAATAGGGAAGATGCTAATTATTATACGTTTCAAAAGACGAAAAAAGAAGGAAGTTCAGAAAGATATGCGAAAAAGAATATTGAGAGGTTTCAAAATGAATGACGAAATTGAAGTTTTTTTTGTGAATAAAATTCAATAAATGATAATTTTTTTGTCTTTAGAAGACTTTTTATGAATTATATAAAAGGACTCTTATTACATATAATAAAAAAAAGCTTTTTTTCAAATAGCGAAGTCAAACAAATAAAATGAAAATTCAAATTTTTGCTTTGATCTCAATATAAATTTTTTTTTCATAAATATTTCTTGAATTAAAAAAATAAGTTAAAAAAACAAAAAAAATCTAAAAAAATAAAAAATGATTTAAAATCAGAATAAATTTTTGTTTT
>Ga0302186_10002338_pt1 | contig 14681 bp, 18 predicted proteins | sample II_Bog_E1_2_FD_198782 | JGI IMG/M metagenome (GOLD analysis project Ga0302186, IMG submission 198782) | Peat permafrost microbial communities from Stordalen Mire near Abisko, Sweden - II_Bog_E1_1 | ecosystem: Environmental > Terrestrial > Soil > Wetlands > Peat | place: Sweden: Abisko... | reverse complement strand
GCAACGACAAAGAAGACGACAAGAAGATTAATACCATTAAGTAATGGTAGAAGACAAGTATTTAATTTAAAAAAATATAACAACGACCACGCAACGACCATACAACGACAACGCAACGACCATACAACGACAACGCAACGACCATACAACGACAACGCAACGACCACGCGATTACATGATTAAAGTGACTGGATGAATTGTCCAATCACGATGAGGATATAAAATAAAAATATAATGACAAGGTGGTGGATCACGACGACGAATATAATTCATTAGGAGTGGTTGAGCTAAATCTAAATGATCTGTATAAAATTTGGTATGATCAGCAATTTGTTTTAAGAATCGAATATTAAAATGATCTTGAAATACGTGTTCTTCTCGTCCAAATGATCGAATATAATCCAGCAATTGAATCTTATCATCATCTCCAGTGGTTTCATTTAAACGAGCACAAAATAATTCAAATGTAGAATCATCAATGGTTGAATAAATATGGGTTAAATATGAATTTACAAAATCATATAAGGATTCTGGATGGATTTGAGAATCAACTAATAATTCCATCAATACAGAACGAATTGTTGATGTAGAACTGGTTGGTTCCGTTGGAGTAAATTCTGGCGAAGACCATTCAAATGATACTCCTAGTGTAGATAAATCTTGATCCCTAATAAATGAATCAAAATCATTTAATGGTGGCATAGACAAGGATGCTGCCGAAGAAGGTATTATTTTTTTTGGTGTACTAAATGGAGTAGTCCATGATGTAATTAATTGAGGAGGAGTATGTAATAATGAATGTGTTAATAATCTTTCATTAAAATCGGAATTATCATCAATAGTTAATGAGTCTGATGGAATTTTATCGTACAAACGAAACACTAACGATTCATTTGAATCATTTAAACGCATATTGATTAACCAAGAAAAACGACCATAGAAATTACATCCTTTCCAATCTAAAGTAACTTCCTTTATATGCTTAACATATCTTCCAATAAAGAATTCTAAACAGCTCACATAATTATCATCCATATTAACTAATTGATATACGGTTGTTATAGATAAAATAATTGGTTGTACTCGATACAATTCTTTATCGTCAATGTTATCATCCCCACCAGACATTAAAAATAACGGAGAACAAGGAAGATGTTGAATAATCGTATCCCCAGAATCAATTTTGTCTTTAAATAAAAATTTTCCATATGGATTATCTAAATTTAACTTGATAAAATCTAAGAATGCACCTGGATCATTACCACCATAATTATTTCTTAATTGATTGATAAAATGAATGATAAAAACAGGATTTGTTCCCATCTCTAATAATTGTAAATTAAACCAATATTTTAATTGAGATTTAGGATCCTTCATTCCTTTTAAAACATTATAATGTTGACGCATGGGCTCTTCTTGTTTACATTTTTTTAATCTTCCTCCCCCTGTGTTTAATCTTCCCCCCCCTGTGCTTGATCTCCCCCCCCCTGTCTGTGATCCTCCTTCACCTTTTTTTGATCTTCCTTCACCTTTTTTTGGTGGTGTTGCTGCTGTTGTTGTTTCTTTTCTTAAATGTTTTGATATATTTGAATATTTTTTTTTTATTGCAGCTTCTGTTCTTTTTGATGATAATTGAACATCTTTCCATGTAAGACGTTTATTTCCACGCTTTTCTTCTCCAAATTCAATCAATTTTGTGATATCCTCTGGTGACCACTCCTTTGCTAATTCTTTTGACATTTTTTTTTTGTTTTGTGACGTGACTCGAAAAAAAAGGTGTGCACTCGATCGAAAGGGGGGTCATCCCGTATCGGTTCACTGAGCGGGGAGGAGTACAACAGGGAGGGAGGAGGACAACAATGGGTTTCACCGGACGGTGAAAAAATGTGTGTACTAGATGCGATTTTCGTAGGTCTCCGTACGAGGGAAGTATAAGAAGCGATTATTTTAAGACTTGTAAACAAATTTCACATACAATATTTGCTATCATCTTCACCATATCTGGGTTCATCAATTGCTTTGTAAACACATGCTCCTGCTCCGTAGTAAACATATTCACCTCTCGTGTCAGTGCTAGACGTGAAAACTCGATTAATCGCTGAGCTGCTTGATCATCCGCTCTCTCCATCCTCGTCAATTGATCGTCAATCACTTGTCTTGTCGTCACTCGATCGTCAATCACTGGTTTCACTCGATCGCCCATCACTGGTTTCACTCGATCGTCAATCACTGGTTTCACTCGATCGTCAATCACTGGTTTCACTCGATCGTCAATCACTTGTTTCACTCGATCACCCATCACTGGTTTCACTCGATCACCCATCACTGGTTTCACTCGATCACCCATCACTGGTTCTGCTTTATGTTTTTTTGTCAGATGACCAGGCAACATCGCCACATCCTCATCAGCAACACGTCGTTTCAATGGTTGTTGATTTCCCTTTGTTAAATTTGAATATTTCTTTTTTATTGCATATAGTGTTCTATTAGATGATAATTTGATATCTTTCCATGCAATTTCTTTTACACTGCAATTCTTTTCTTTTGCATATTCAAATAATCGTTTAATGTCTTCATCTGACCATCGTTCGGACATCCTATTTTTGTGACCGGAGTCACAATGTGACGTGACGTGACTGGTGGGTGTGTGCTGGTGGGTGTACAATAAGAAACGATAATGAGATAGCAATCGTCACGGATGATTATTATTATGATTAAATTCAACTAATATTTGTACTACATCATTTTGTAAGGATTGTTTCGATTTTTTTAAATTTGAAAATTTTCTTCGAATAGCTCCTTCAGAACGAGGTACAGATAATTTTAAATCATTCCATCTTAAAGTCTTATTAACCTTTTTTCTTGCAGCAAAATCAATCATTGCATTTAGATCATCATCGTCCCATTTACATACTCTTTTCCTTGGTTCTGTCATTTGTGTTTGTTCTCCGTCACGTCACGTCTTGTGTCGTTTAGTATTCATCCTTAGCCCAGATAAAGAGATTCCAAAATTATCTATATATTTTTTTTGAATTGTTTTATGATGAGCCTTCAAGACTTTGGTCGTATTTTCAATAAAATATCCAATCATTAATGCAGCCTCAAGTGAATCTGGGTGAAACAATCCAACCTTTTTATGTTTATCATCCTTAATTGTAAATATAGTCCTAAGCATATCCATTGTTCTTGGATCAAATAATGTAGTAGTGGTGGATAATCGTTTTCGTTCATCATAATCTTCTTTTTCTTTTTTCTTACCCTTACCAGTGCTCTCCACACTAATTTCCCACCATCCACGAACAGAACGTGGATTAATCCAAATTACGGTGATGTGTGGATATCTTAATTGAATACCCTGATATAATAGATTAGCAATCTGTTTAATTATTGATACAGATTTTAATTGTTTTTCAATACAAACATATTCTGTTTTATTAAAGTAGGATTCCATCTTATTAGATGTAATAAATTGATGAATTACTAAATTAACATTTGATGTATTAACTAATGTTGGATCTTTAATTTTCTTTGTCACCTTGGTCGCCGTTGTTTTCACATTGGTCGCCACTGCTTTCACATTGGTCGCCACTGCTTTCACATTGGTCGCCACTGCTTTCACCTTGGTTGCTTTGACAGGAACAAAAATTCTTAGATTAAAATGTATTAATTCAACCGTACCAGTAGTTGGATCATAAACCGCACAACCTTTATTTAATTCACCCGGATCAAAACCAATAGTTAACATAATGACGACAACACAACCACCGACGGCAACACCACGATTTGTAAAAAAATGGACCACTGGTATCACTACTAATACTGTGGATGTTGAACCAAAAGTAATCAAAGATAATACGAATGTATCTACTAAGAGATATAAACAAAATATTCCAATTAAAGCAAGTCAACAATTATCTGTTGCATGTAGACGCACTGCCCTATATGCATTTATGAATAATTGTTGTGGTAAAGCTCAACTTACAATAGATGAATGTTTAGATCAAAACGTTAAATATGGCCCAGATACCCCATTAACATACGATAGATTAACTGGTGAACTTAGTTGTGCTATTACCGATGCTTGGTTTACGTTGAAGGAATTATGTACGGCGAATCGAATTTTTGTAATACCAGAAGAAATTGAAATTATTAATGATCAAAAACATAAATATTATTATGAATTTTTTAATTTAGTCGTAGCATTCATTATAGTAAATAGAGTTTGGAAAACAAATCAAACCGTATCGGTTAGGAAGGATGGAATCAAATTCGCTTCATTAAAAATAGCAAAAGATCGAATGGTATTGGCCATCTGTCGTAATGATTAATAGGACGACGACGAGGCTAATAGACATTTAAATTTTTGATCAACTAATTCAGCTATGGTATATGATTCCGTATCGTATCCTGCTCCATTCCATATTTGTCTATTGATTGTTACTGTTGTTAAATCAATCATTAATGATAATAATTTATTTTTGTAAATAATTACCAAGTATGCTTGATCATCCACTAATCGATTGTTTAATTGTAATAATTTACGATATACTCCCAATTGAAATGCATATCTGGCAATAGATGAATCATAAGGAATGGTATGAATTACTCTATTTAATTTTTTAATATTTCCTGGATTATGTATTACTATATCATTTGAATCCAACCAATATTCCTTCATTATATAATCAGAATTCTTATAATCAACTAAAGTAAGTTTACCACCTTCTTCATCAGTAGACAATGAATCACCATCGTCATCACTGATTGACATGGCATCGTCATCGCTTTCCTGTTCGTCATCGCTTTCCTGTTCGTCATCGCTTTCCTGTTCGTCCTTGCTTTCCTGTTCGTCCTTGCTTTCATGTTCGTCCTTGCTTTCCTGTTCGTCCTTGCTTTCATGTTCGTCCTTGCTTTCCTGCTCGTCATCATCTACTGGTACGCGTTTCCAGAATACAGCAGGAGCAAAATCAATTGTTCCGGCAACTAAATATTTTTTTGATGCAATTGCTTCTTCCACCATTGATTGATCGATATCAAACGGATAGAGTTTGCGAACCCTATTGATATAGAGTTGACATACTTGATCTTCAATCTCTTCTGCACAATGATAACCTTCTTCTCCTTTAATTAATGCTTCCATATATCGATGTAATAATTTACCATTTTCCTTTTTATTTTTAAGCATAATTTCTGTTACTGCATTGGAAAATACTGATTCTAATTCATCAGACACAATATGAAGTGGACCAGTTTGAAACATTGTATTATGATTACGATGACGCTCAGGAAATAATCGCTCTCGTATAATCTCCTTATTCGGTGTAATATCGGTACCCGCATGATAATTTACTATCATTAATGCTTTAATTTGATCTATTCGTTTTTTTAAAAATACATCATTGGCCATCCTCGCCTGATTGGCCATCCTCGCCTGATTGGTCATCCTCGCCTGATTGGTCATCCTCGCCTGATTGGTCATGGCCTTGCCCGTCCTCGCAGGGGGATTGACAATCGACAATTGAATTTGATTAAATGCACGTAAATTAATATAATCAAATATAGATTCAATTACCTCTTTATCATAATATATCGTATTATAATATTTTGGATTAGTAAATATTTCTTTTATTCTTGAAATAATATATCTTGGATCACATATCGATATATCGGATGGAAGAGGTATGGGTAAATATCCAAAATATTCTAAACAACATTTTCCAATTAATTTCATCTTATTTCGAGTATCAATTACATTAGGTTCTCTCACGCGAAATGGTTCACACCATAGAGATGATGCAGTATTTATTATTTTTGTTCCATTAGGGAGAACATAATAATGCTGATCATCAGTATGAATTAATTTGGGTGTTGGAGTGATATCTCTTTCATCTTCATCTATTGAATTTTTATTCCATTTTATTTTTCCAAACCAGGTCGTCGTCATTTGTCGTTGTCGTCACGTCAACCACACAAAATGGATATTTTTAAAAAATTAAAATTACTGGAATATTATCCATTGTCAGCCAAACCAATATATTTAATAAGATTGGTACAGACAATGATTTGGATGGATGAAGGGAAAGAAAATAAACCAAAAAAAGATAATAAATCATTATGTTTTATAATTTATCACATGATGAGCCTAGATTCAGAAGATATTGATACTACTGGAATTGATGTTGTTTTGACACAATTTGGTGGTTTTAAATCGAATATCGAATTTGTGTGTGAATATCTGAAACTACCAGAACCGTTTCGGCTGGATTTTGAACCAATTGATTACTATAATACCCATGGAGAAATTCAATTTATGTTATATTATGGTATCGACAGCATGGATCACCAGGACTGGGCTTATGAGGGTGACTCGAATGTAGTCAGTAGAATATCAAGTCTACTGAAATTTTTTTCTTCATTAGATATTATCATACACTCACGTGAACGACCAATGTTATGTAATTTTAAACAAATTAATGATGGATTATATCATACAGATCAGATGTGTGCAAAAAATTTTATGAATGATATTTCAATTCATTTAGCATATCTGGAAATGATGTATTTGGATTTAATTAATTGTAATGCTCGCTATCGTTCAGCTGGACTGGATAACAATCCATTGACTCGAAAGGATAAAAGGATGATGAAGAGATTTATTGTTTTTTTTAAAAAACAAGTACGAGCTGCTGTTGTTCCATTAAATCTCTATTTAAATTGGTCTCACTAACGAGTCACAATAATGTTGTTGTTGTTGTTGCTGTTGTTGTTGTGTGTCGTCTATTCGTCAACCATTACCGTTGAATTATATAAGGTTCGAAATGATGCAAATATTATCTTGTTATGTGACGCAACCACAGAAATATATGCATCTACTCTACCTACTAATATTACTCAATATTGTATGACAAATACGATTCCTTCATACAATGGATTTACTTTACATTCCGTAATGATAACAAATTTTTCTTTATCAAAAGAAATGGAATTAAATACATCACCAACAGAATTAAATTTAATGTTAACTGATTTAGGATTTTTTACTACGGTTGGTGGACAAGTAACAATCATCTCACCAACTAAAAAATTTTTAATTGAATTAATAATATCAAGTTCAATCAGTATTACAATATCTCTTCTTACTGGATTTCTTTTATGGTGTTTTCTTCTTTAACGACCTTTGATTTCTTTTGTTGTTTCTTGGTTGATCGGGGGGGGTCGGCGACGACGACGATCACTGGTGTATCGGCGGCGCCGACTGTTGGCTCGACGACAATGGTCACAGGTGAAGGTGGTGGTTCACCATCATATAATAAAAGTGAGGATGTTGGACCTTTTAATATATATTGTTCTTTAATATGATATTTTCTACTATGATCTAATGGTTTCATTAAACGATATTCTGAAAATGATCCCCAATATGTAAATATAATATAAATAACCATTGGTAATACTTCTCTCCAAATTTTTGATACATTATTTTTATCTTCCCTAACCCAAATAATTGATTGATAAAAGAATGTTCCAATCGCAGCCCACCACATTATACTATTAAATAATCGTGTAGTCCTTGGATAATGATGTCTAATTGGTAATACAATTGTTTCTAATCCATGAATAACAGAAAATAATGTTACCCAATAAGATATAATATGAATATATTGACTCATTCCACATCCAACTAATATTGCTACGATTGGAAGTAATGGAACTAAAACATCAGATGGATTACGTCTAAATTGTATGAACGTACCAATCATTTGAATATAAAAATAAACATATACTACATGATTTTCTAATTCTAAATAAGGAGTCACTGAAAATATCCTAGCCCAACTACATTTAATGATTGATGGTAAACAAAAAAGTAAATTTGTTAAATCTTTTGTTGGAGTAATATAAGAAGATTCATCACCACCATCGTTATCAACACAAAATTGTAATATTGTTCTAATTGCGATTTCAATTATTGGAACTAATAATAATAATTCTTCTGAAAAAAACATTATTTTGTGGTCACGTCACGTCAATCACTCACAAATGGAATCTGATACCCCAGTCGATGGGATGGATGAAGTGAGAGTACTACAATCCGTCACGAGTGCTACTCATAAAAGATTTGATGCAATGATTGATACTCTGATATTCGCATATAAAGACGATCACGAGATGGTGGAAAGACTTGAAGAACACAAGAAACAATTTGATAGATTAGTGAATTCTGGATTTACAGAATTACAAGCAATGAGAGTACTACAATTCTGCATGAGTGCCGCATGCATGGAGACACCAGTAGTCGTGGAGACACCAGTAGTCGTGGAGACACCAGTAGTCGTGGAGACACCAGTAGTCGTGGAGACACCAGTTGGCACCACGGAGACACCAGTAGTTGACGTTGGTGCGAAAGTTGAATATCTTCCATCTGTTGGTAAAATTGTTGAATGTCTTCCATTTGTTGGTGAGATTGTTGTTATGAGTGTTATTGTTATCAGTGTTGGTATTTTTTTGAAATGGTATCTACAATCAAAAATCTGTTAAGGAACATTGAAATGGTATCTCTGTTAAGGAACACGTGTCGTACACAAAACGTGACGTGTCGTGACTCATTCACACAACAATGGACAATGATGATTTGACGATACGAAAAGAAAAATTACAGCAAGTGATAAGAGCAGAGAGAAGCGTTGATAGCTTTGTTACGAATATGGAAACTGCAACGAGTGATCGTAAAGAATTGGTTCGTATTCTGCATCAGCTTATACAGGATGAACGCAATCAAAGGTCTGATCTTCGACAATATGATTTAATGAGAGATCAATATCGATTAATTAAAGCTCAAATAGAACAACAACCAGCAGCACAACAACCAGCAGTACAACAACCAGTGGTACAACAAACAGATTAAGTGGTATAACAAGTACGTTATAATAAAAAATATTTACTACTATTCTTTTGTTTTCTTTGTCTTCTTCTTTTTACTATCGCCCCCATCCTTGTCATCGCCCTTATCCTTGTCTTCCTTCTTTTCTCCATCGTCTGTTTTTTTTGTTGTCTTTCTTTTTTTCGGTGCTCCAACATGTCGATCACATTGAAAACTATCTCTTAATTGTGATATAAGTTCAAATTTAGCCCATAAATCAATCTTTTCTTCCTTTGAAGCATCTTGCCATTTCTTATATGCTTTTGCTGCGTCATTTGCAAATTCTTCATATTTTTTAGATTTTTCCATTGTGTGTGTGAGAGCGAGTGAGTGAGTGACGGGTGTAGTGACTTGACTTATTGTAATAACCAATCAACAAATTGAAGAATACATGCAAGAATGCATGCACTACTAATAACACATACAATATCTAAACTCATTCTCTTCCATCTTATCATTCGAATTGTATGATATAAATCAACAATCATTCCATAATATGCAACACGAATGGTCTTTTTAAACAATGATAATGAAAAGATACAAATGAATACAATAAAAAAATATAATCCTATTCGTTCAATTGCTGTATTACGTGTATCAGTCAATAATGATGCGATATAAAATAATCCAGAGACTACAAACAATGTAAAACAGAGTAAAATATATAATACTGTAGTGAATCTATCATTTGACACGAGTACCGTAGTAATACTACAGTCTACTTCATCCAGTGATGATGGTAATAATTGTTTTTCTATGTCCTCCATAATTTGTGTGAGTGTGCACAGTCACGTCACGTCCCACACAAATTATGGAACAAGAGATTAATGATTGGATAAACACAAGCCATAAACATAGTAAATGGTTAGCCGATGATAAAATGATGATGTATGTTCGTTGGTGTAAAGTAAAAGGAATTGATTCAATGGTTATTGCAACGGTTGAGGTTAAAGAAGAATATCAAAATAAGGGTGTATTTAAAGGTATATTGGATTATTGGGAAAAATTAGCTGCATCACATGGTCGTCTTGTTGTGGTTGAAAATGTTCATAATCATATATTGTATGCTTATCTAATAGAAAAACGAGGATATTACATGATTGAAGGAACATCGTGTGCGAAAAAACTTTGATATCTTATATGTATAACAATCAATTTACTTCCACAATGGGTACCGGCACAATGATTTCTTCTGAAAATTCAACATCAGTCACGATTGGTTTAACATCAGTCGCAATTGGTTTAACATCAGTCGCGATTGGGTTGACACCAGTCATGATTGATTTAAGATCAGTCATGGTTACTTCAGTTGGTGTGGTTACGGTTACTTCACCTTCTTCTTTCTTTTCTGATTCATCGTCTGATTCATCGTCTGATTCCTCACTTGATTCATCACTTGATTCTTCCTCGTCGTTTGATTCATCTTTGACGTCATCTTCTTCTTTGACATCATCTTCTTCTTCTTTGACATCATCTTCTTCTTTATCTCGTCTGATACGTTTTACTGATCCTCCTTTGCCTCCTTTTCCTCTACCAGCCATTTTTTTTATTTGTGTTTGTGTTTGTGTGGTGTCACGTGATATGATGCGATAATCTTATATGTATAGCAATACGACAACTTATTCATCACATTACGATGACAGAATTTGATTTCACAAAATATAACTATATTTCAAAAATGGGAAATAAACAAACGATAAAAACCAATCAACAAGTTGTCTTGACAACTGACAACAAGAATTCTGAATTAGCATCTAAAATGGATTTAACTTATTTTAAATTTCTTGGAGGGATTGTAATTCAAGAACAACCAACTAGTATTAAAATGGAAACGTCCATTACCTTATCGGATAAAAGAAAAACAGCACCAAAAAGTCAATTCCCACGATTCTACTAGCTCATTCAATCCTACTTTAAGGTTTGAAGAGTGGCCTTTATCATATTTGATTTAATTACTTGTTTACCATACGATGGATGCTGTAAAATAAATTGATAAGAATTTAATAAAATCAATGTAACATGCCAATCTTTAAGTTGTAAATTAAATCCAATCTTAAGATCACTTAATCGAATATATAATGTCATATCACCTTCATCCTTTGCTTTTTTTAATTGAAATCTAAATTTTGTTGCATCTGAAAAAAATCCATGATATTTAATAACTGGAATAACTCCCTGTCCTCCAGGAACTAATTCTTCATATGATAATGGCATTTCCCATGGTTCACCATCGACTGTGGTAATTGAGCAATCTTTAAGTTGTTGTTTATAACAGGAAATTGAATATTTAAATGCTTTGATTTTTCGTTGATAAGGTCGAATGGATGAATGAATAATTCCATTCTTTTCATTTTTTTTTGTAATCAATCTGGTAAGAAATTGAATTTCATCTTCATAATATTTAATTTTATCTACCAATGATCTTCCATCGTTGTCGTCTTCGTCTACACAAGATAAATCCATTGTAATATTATCATTCTTATTTGCCATGTGAATATCATACCGCAACAGTTGAATCCTTTGATGATTACGATTTGGATTACCTGTTTTATCTCTTTGAATAAAAAATATTTGTAATAATTTATCTCGAACATATTGATCACGATCTTCATTTGGCATTGGTGTAAAGGGTTGAGGTTGTCCTGCCAATAACATTTTATTTCGATGTTTTAATGCATTAATTAATATACATGGATCTTTATCTGGATCAGTACATGTTTTTTCTAAGATCCAAAGTTCATCAATACGTTTTTTATTTTGAATAATTTCATCTTCGGGATCCATATTCATCACCAATGGGGTCGGTAATTCATTTGGAAGTAAATGATATACGATCAATTGAATATTATCATAAAATTTACGTTTTCTTTCTTTTAAATAACCAATTGGTTCTCTACATGGGATCCATCCATCGTCACCGTCATGTCGATGACGATATAATTCTCTAAAATTAAGATATTCTTCTTTTTCTATTTCTTGATTCGTATGTTCTATCATAAATTGATTATATTTAATTTTTTTCATCCATCGTTCAAGGGGCTGTGGTTTTAATTCATTCCATCTTGTTTGAAGTAATACAATATCTCCAATAGCACCTTCTAATTGAACTTGTTTAATTCTTCTTGTATAGTATGCAAATAATCCTTCAACATCAGGTGGTTTTGGAATATTAATTATTGGTTTACGCATACGAATTCTAATTAGTCTACGATGTGCTTCATGAATTCGTTTTATTTCACCTTGAATAATTTCATCATTCTGATAAACTCCGATCTTACATCCTTCAATAACATTCATTCCAGCTTCACGAATATCTTCATATTGATTTAATTCATTTAATTTCATTTCACAATCCATAATACGATGTCGAACCAGTGCTGATGTCTCATCTAATAATTCATATTCTAATTTAATTTTTTCAAAATCAATATGACATGATTCTTTACGAATGATATCATGTTCATAATAATATTGATGTATGCTTAAATCCTCATCCATTTATTTGTGACGTGACGAGTACACACCAGGAGACGAGCGAGTGGAGAGGACAACACAACACGACCACAACCACCACAATGTTAGCTCAATTTAAATCATTTATTCAATATTTTTATCTTGATGGTGTTTATCCATATCGAAATCAAACTCGTCAATTAAAGGTAGATTTAAATCATTTATTAATGTTTGATGAAACCCTTACAGAAAAAATTCGATCTTCACCTGATACTGTATTACCTATATTTGAACGTGCTGCTAAAGAAGTAGCTGGTGGTGTCAATGACGTTCATGTTCTTCTTTATAGTAATGCAAATCCAACTTCAATACGATCTATTCATCCGGGTGATATGAATAAATTAATTGTTACTAATGGAATTGTCATTCGTGTAGCTCCACCAGTATTAAGATCAACTTCCGTTGTGATGTATTGTAAAAAATGTAAGAAACAAGAGACCATCATGTTACCATCATCCGATACGCCGCCACGTTGTTGTAAAGAGTATTGTGTTCCAAAAACAGAAACTATCACGGCTATTGATGAACAATTCATTAAACTTCAAGAAACTTCTGTTCCTACTGGTGAAATTGCTAGATCGATCACACTGGTGGTAACCCGTACTTTAGTGGATACAATTCGTTCTGGGAGTAAGATTACTGTTACTGGTTATTTATCATATGATAAATTAAGAGTAGTTGGTTGGGTATCAAGTATGAAAGTATCGACGATGTCGTCGTCCCCTGAACAATTCATTGCATTTTCCCGTTTGTCTGATGTATACGATAGGATTGTAGGAATGATTGCACCATCTATTACTGGTAAATATGCTATTGATATTAAAAAATCAATTGCTTGTTTATTATTTGGTGGTACGAGAAGATTATTACCAGATGGAATTAAATTAAGAGGTGATATTAATATATTACTTATTGGTGATCCATCAACAGCAAAATCACAGCTCTTAAAGTATGTTAATGAGATTGCACCAATTTCAGTCTATACGTCAGGTAAAGGATCATCAGCAGTTGGATTGACTGCATCAGTAATTCGTGATCAACACGGTCAGTTTTCATTGGTGCCTGGTGGAATGGTCCTAGCAGATGGAGGAGTAATTTGTATTGATGAATTTGATAAAATGAATGAACAAGATCGTGTAGGAATTCATGAAGCAATGGAACAACAAACAATTTCAATTTCAAAGGCTGGAATTAATACTATACTTCAATCAAGAGTATCAGTGTTAGCCGCAGCAAATCCAGTATTTGGTTCATTTAAAGATAATAAAACAATTGAAGAAAATTTAGCGGGTTTGTCTTCAACAATCTTATCTAGATTTGATATGATTTATGTTGTTCGTGATGTTAAAGATCAAACACATGATCGTTTATTAATTCAACATCTCTTACGGGCTAACGCTACTGTTACGAGTTCATCGACTGGATTTGATTTAAAAGGATATATTGCATATTGTAAATCAAGATGTGCTCCTACTTTATCAGATGATGCGACAAAGAGGATTCAAAGTTTTTATGTTTCAATTCGTCAAGAACATCGTAAGGCTGCATCACCAACAGTACCGATTACAGTACGTCAACTTCAATCTATTATTAGGATTGCTGAAAGTTTAGCTAAAATGAGATTATCAGCCACAGTAACGGTTGATGATGCAAAAGAAGCAATTCGTTTATTTAAAGTAAGTACATTTCATTCATCCCAATTTGGATTAAAGGTTGGTGCTGCAGCCGATACTGATGTAATTGATTCTATTCGTCAATTAGTGACAATTAGTACTACTGTTCCAATCCAATTATTATTAGATAATCTTAAAAAAAAGAAACACACGATTGAAACTATCCATCATACGATTGAATCAATGGTAAAACAAGGTGAATTAGAATTTATTTTTCAACGAAAATTTATTAAAAGATTAAGATAACGTTTATCACTCACTCTCGTTACCCTCAATCACTCTCGTTACCATCAATCACTCTCGTTACCCTCAATCACTCTCGTTACCATCACTCACTCTCGTTACCATCACTCACTCTCGTTACCCTCCACATGGGTCTAGCACAGCCCCAACGAATAGAGGAGTGTGAGTGGGTCGTTGTGATCGACACATATCCTTACTGTCATATAGTATACGTAATTTAATTGCACATTGTTGAAGATAACAATATATAAAATTCTATTTTTTGTTGTTCGTTGTATGGTATTAATTCTTTTTTTTGTTTGTGTTGAGTGAGTGAGTAAGTGTATGCTGCGTTA
>Ga0302186_10002335_pt1 | contig 14694 bp, 12 predicted proteins | sample II_Bog_E1_2_FD_198782 | JGI IMG/M metagenome (GOLD analysis project Ga0302186, IMG submission 198782) | Peat permafrost microbial communities from Stordalen Mire near Abisko, Sweden - II_Bog_E1_1 | ecosystem: Environmental > Terrestrial > Soil > Wetlands > Peat | place: Sweden: Abisko... | reverse complement strand
TGGTATAAAGAATATAATTGGCGGATCAATAATAGCATTTCCACTTGCGACCAGTTGCTTATGATTATAGTTTCTAGCGTATGGTCCGTACTCCAGGCAACTGTTGAGACTCTGAAGACGTGAGCAATCCGGTTCAATGCTATGGTACTTCACAAGGTTAACTCCATAACGCTCGATAAATAAACCAGCGCTAATAAGTGCAAAGATGATCAAAATAATCTGTAGGGGACGACGTATCTTTAAAAAGGCACGTCCAAAAGCTTTCCATAGTTCTTTTTTACCAGGTGTTCGTATGTAAAGAACGAGGAGGTAGAGAATAACTGCAAGAAAGACTGGCAGGAAGGCGTATTTAATTAAGCTAGAGAGCCCACCAACAGCAAGAAGGAGTATAAAACTTACTGGAGGTATACTTCTCTTCTTATCTCGAAGTGCCTGCGCACAGGTCAATGCTAACCCGGCAAGAACAGGGACCATTAGGAACGTAAGGTTATCATAATTAATTGTTGCTGCCAGGAAAGGCACGATAGGCACTAATATGAACATAAGGAATGAAAGATTACTAATTCCCTCCGAAATATGAACCCGTCTTAAGAGTTTACGGAAGAGGAATAGGCCTCCGACGAATAGGCCAATATTAATAAAACGAAGAATAATTATCTGTACTATTTCTGAATGAATGAACAGCGTAATGAACCTATACGGGAAACTCATCAAGTAGTGATACATATAGGAATCATAACGAGTAAGATTGCCATATATACCACTTCCTGGTGGGACCTTTGTTATGAAAGGTAGCCACTGGTGTGAATAGATTTGAATAATACCAAAGTGATAGTTCTCATCAAAGGCCATTGGATACTGCGCAGTAAGTGCGAACCAAGCGGCCTCGACAATAAAGAGACCAATAATGACAAGGAAGAACCTTCTCGAGCTTAGCACGCTATAAATTGTATGAAGGATTCTTTTTAACATTAGCTACAGTGCAGTATGAGTAGGTTAGCTTAAATTTAGCTGTTACTATATTTCCACAGACTCAATTACTATGGGAGAGTAACCGTATACTGCCTATCATTATAGCGAAGTAGCTACATTAAACCCAACTAAAAATTATTTGTTGCCGTATTGGATTTCTTTAATACGTTCTAGTTGGTCTTCAACTAAGATTCGGTTAATACGAAGAAGGTCAGATATACCAAGCAGAGCAAATGAGAGTAATGAACCCACAAGCATGGCAGATCCAAAGATAAGTGACTGGATGTGACCACGTGTGTCACCTTCAAGAACGTGTACACCGAAGTTGATGAACGGAATAGCTGCTGCAATTAGTAACACGACACCGATGAAGTTAAATAGGACATATGGACGGAACATAAGGTAGCTACGAACAATAGCCGCTCCAGATTTAAACATGTGATGCCAAATGTTCTTAAAGAGTCGAGATTCTCGTGTTTTTGGATTTGTATCAATTGCGATACTGGCTAGTTTAAGTCGTTTATTACCGGCTTGGATAATTGTTTCCATACAGTAACTAAATTGTGTAACAACATTAATCATCATAAGTGACTTACGTGAATAAGCTCTAAATCCACTTGCTGCATCAGGTACGTTTGTACCAGCAGCACGATTAACAACGAAGCTACCAAATCGTTGCATCAGTTTCTTAAATTTAGAAAAGTAGGCGATTTGATGTGTTTGTCTATCACCAATAACAATATCTGCTTCTCCAGAAATGATTGGTTGCACTAAGTCTGCAATACGGTTCGATGGGTATTGGTTATCGCCGTCCGTATTAACAACAATATCTGCACCATGGGAAAGTGCATAGTCGACGCCATCACGAAATGAACGAGCAAGACCCATATTGCGCCTATGAAGTACAAAGTGGGTTACTCCATACTTTTTTGCTACTTCAATAGTTTTGTCAGATGAGCCATCATCTATAATAAGAATTTCAATTGAGTCAATATTTTTTATCTTTTTGGGAATAGACTCGAGAACTAGAGAGAGGGTTGCTTCTTCGTTTAAACAAGGTACTTGAATGAAAAGTTTCATATTATCTTCCCACTCCTATGTATTCAAGACCCGCAGTACGTACATCATCTGGATTAAACGCATTCATACAGTCAATAAATAAGGTCCCCTTCATAAGGGAGGTATATGTTGATAGATCTAAAGATTTAAACTCAGCCCAGTCGGTAGCTACAAATACTACATCGGTGTCTTTTAGCGCATCCCCAAGACTATCAGAAATAGAGATGTCCTTACTTAGTTGGTTGCTTGAAAGAGCTTCTTCTATAGCTGCTGGGTCATATGCACGGACTTTGGTATCCGGAAGCTGACTAAGGATACTTGCAATTTTAATGGATGGTGATTTTCTTACGTCGCTTGTGTCTGCCTTATAAGAAAGTCCGAGGACGGCAATAGTTTTTCCGGCAAAACTACCCCCGATTGCTTTCATGGCTTTCTCAACTATATAGCCTGGCATTGATTCGTTTTCTTCCGTAACTGCATGAAGGACATCTATCTCTACACCGTATTCAATAGCGGAACTAATAAGACCACTGACATCTTTTGGAAAACAACCTCCTCCAAATCCGCGACCAGCATTGAGAAATGAACGCCCAATTCGAGGATCCGCACCCACCCCATTCATAACTTCTACAATATCGGCGTTGGTTGCATCGGCGAGCTTTGCAATAGTATTAGCAAAGGTTATTTTTGTGGCAAGAAAGGCGTTGGCCGTTACTTTTATAAGTTCGGCACTATTAACACTTGTCGTTATATATGCACCTTTGTTATTCGCTGTCTTTGATTCAAGTCCTAGCGTGTTAGCGATAACCGATCGTCGTTCAACCACTTGTTTGTATATATCAAGAACTTTTTCATTTGCTTCTGCATTCTTTCCTCCGACAACAATGCGGTCAAACCATAGGCTATCAGCAATAGCGCTTCCTTCACGTAAGAATTCTGGATTTGAAACATAGCTAATATCGGATTCACTCTTCTTAAATAATGCTTCTATTTTTTCTCCAGTGCCGACAGGAACAGTACTTTTCTGTACAAATATTTTTTTATTATCACCAGCAAGCTTTATTATAGTTTCAACAACTTCATATACATATGTAAGGTTTGAACTACCGTCCGGGTTATCTGGTGTACCAACACAGGAGAAGACAATGTCACTTTCGGCAATTGCTTGCTCATATTCTAGGGTAGGCGTCAAAGAACCATTAGCAATGGCATTTTTAATGAGTGGATCAAGATTTGCTTCGTGGAAAAAAGATCGACCAGATTTTATAATATCTATTCGTTCTTGGTTCACATCAATTGCATATACTCTAAAACCACTATTAGCAAAGATTGCTGCATCTGTCAGGCCAACATAACCTGCACCTATAACTGTGATTACCATATTGCCTTATTATACAGCATCAAATGTATCTCCTGATCTGTTTGTGTGCTAAATATCGTTCGTAGTGTATCGCTTATAACTTATGATTTACTGAGTATTAATTTAATTAGTTAATGTGGTTATCACTTACTATCTTACGAATCTTTGTAATAAAAAGACTCTTATCGAATCGTTTTGCCTTACGACGCAGGGTACCTGGTAGAAAGGTTTGCTTCTCTGCTCGTTTAATCGCTTCAACAAGTGATGTAATTGTTTGTTCGTTAAATAAGACACCACTTTCACTATCTTGGACGATATCAAGTGCACCACCCTTTGCATAGGCGATAACAGGAGCGCCGGCAGCAAGGGCCTCAACTTGCACAATACCAAAGTCTTCTTCGGCCGGGAAGATAAAGCCCTTAGCACTATTAAGCGCCTCAGTAACCGCTTCATCTGAAGCACCTGTCTCTCGGTTGTTATAAAAGATAACGTTTGCTCCAGCTATTTCAGTAAGTTTCTGATGTTCGCTTCCATTTCCGTAGACTTTCAATGGAACGCCAAGCTTTGTAGCGGCTTTTACTGCCAGGTCAATCTTCTTATAAGGAACTTGTCGGCCAAGAGCGACGTAGTAGTCTCCCCGTACACGTGCAGGTTCAAAACGATCGACATCTACCGGAGGGTAGACAACGGTAGATGGTTTATCATAATACTTTTTTATACGCTCCTGAACGGCTTCACTATTAGCTAAAAAAACATCAACTTCTTGAGCTGCTGCGTAGTCAAGTTTCTTCTGGTGAGGCATAAATAGGGGAATTAAGAGTTTGATGATCCAGTTTAAATTGCCAAAACCAGGATCTTTATAATATTCAGCCTGATGGCTCCAATAGTAACGGACGGGGGTATGGCAGTAACAAATAAGTATTTGCTCTGGGCGAGTCTTACGAACGTGTTTTGATTCGGCAATAGTACTCGTTAAGATGATGTCATATTCAGAAAGATCAAGTGATCGAAATGCCCATACTCTAATGACGGGAAACCATTTATAAAATCGCCGAATAGAATGAGGGAGTTTTTGGATCCAAGTCGTTCTAATATCTGCACCTTTTAGTGCATCTTTTAGAGACTTTTCGGGTTCGTAAACAGAAGTATAGATAGGGGCATTTGGAAAAGCTTCGTGCATCGCAATAACGACACGTTCAGCGCCTGCCATAACCGTTAGCCAGTCTGCAACAATCGCAACTTTTGGTGCTGACACTATTTAGCACCTCGTCGTCTTAGGACGACACCAACTGTCTTAAATAAGATCTTAATATCTAACCAGAATGTCCAGTTTTGAGCGTAGTAGAGTTCAAGCTCAACTCGTTCTTCAAACGATAATTCACTACGTCCTGATACTTGCCATAGTCCTGTAACACCAGATTGAACGCTGTGTAGTAGTGCCGCACGCCCTTTAACTAAATGGACTTCTTGAGGAAGAATCGGGCGAGGTCCAACGAGACTAAGGTCTCCCTTTAAGACATTGAAAACGCCGGGCAGTTCGTCGATTGAAGTGGCACGAAGTAATCGCCCAAAGGCATTAACACGAGGATCGTGCGATACCTTATGGTATTTTTCATATTCAGTCGCTAAGTCTTCGCGGCCCATTGCTCGATATTCAGCAGCATCGTCAACATTGTGAGAATCCCATCCGACCAAGTGTGTCATTGAACGAAACTTAAGAAGTTCAACTGGTTTAGAGAATTGTGAAAGCCTTTCGTTTTTGTAGAAGATCTTTCCTGGATTGAAAATCTTTTGCAGAATAATAACTATAAGGAATAGCCAAGAGAACACGATTATTAATACAAGACTTACAGTGAAATCGAAGATGCGCTTAATGATTGCTCCCCATCCAATAAGTGGTGTTTGGTAGACGGTAATCATAGGGTACCCAAGGAATATATCGATACTATTTTTTCCAGAATAGAACTCAGACTCACTTGGGATGAAGCTGTAATCAATGTGGTGCATCTGCGCAGCATTTAGAATCTTTTGATTTTTCTCTGGAGACTCGTATAAGTCAGTTTGGATAATCCCCGTGATTTCATTAAGCTCAATTTCTCGTAGTGCTGCATCAAGGTAAGAGTAATGATGCGTAGTAATTTCATCTGGTAGAATCTTTTTTGGTCCAGCAACAGCTACAATCTCATAACCACTCTTACTCGTGTTAGCGAGACTTCTTGCTATATCACTCGTAACTCCCGAAGAGCCAATTAATAATACTCTTTTAACACCTTGACCATACTTGTAGCGGTAGCTTCGGATAGCTCGAAGTATTTCACGCTCAATAAGGATTAAGATAAACGAACCGATAAAACCATACACAGCCACCAAACGTGCCGGCAGGATACTTTTATCTATTGCGTATTGCCAGCCAATAACAAGTAAAATCCCTATAAATGTACCAAGTAAGATTTTTACCCACTCGACGAGTCGCCGATTATAGGTACTTGCCTGATACAGTCCAAGAGCAGCAAAAATAACGATCCAAAAGGGAATAATAAAAATAAACCAACGGAGGTAATCATAGGCATGGACGTTGCTTAGAAGAGGTCGTGTGTCGTATTCGACACGAGCGACGTAGGCTATCGAGAAAGTTGCCAATAGCACTATAGTATCGATAATAATCAGAATGAGGCTGTAAAACTTAGTATTCTTACGGGTCATAAGTTCCCTCATTATAGCATTTTTTGCGTTACACTAGAGAGGATGAAACATATATGGAACAAAGTCACACTAGGTAGAATATATGTATTTCTTCTTCTTTTGATTTTTGGAGGGATTGTTCTTCAAGGTCCGATTAGCGTAGGACTTGGTAGTCTGTGGCCTCATTACAGCCTAATCATAAAGGCTTGGGCTGAAATAGGTATGGCTATAGCGAGTATCCTTTTGCTCGTTCTGCTTTATAAAAAAAGACAGCTAAAGCTTTTAAAAGATCCTCTTATACTTCTTGGTATTGCCTATGTTCTTGTCCATCTCATTTTGTTACCAGTCTCTTGGCAAGGTAAAAAAGCTTCTGTTTCTGGTCTTATTATCGATCTTCGTTATATCGTCTTCTTCGGACTCACCTATATCGCCTTAAAGCTTTATCCAACGTATCGGTCCTTGTTCATAAAAGTCGGCACTGCTGGCGCACTGGTTATGGTCGTATTTGCGATTCTCCAGGTAACTATACTTCCGGCTGACATCCTTAAATATATCGGTTATAACAACAGCACAATAGTTCCGTATTTAACTGTTGATCAGAACCATGCCTATATTCGTATAAACAGCACACTTCGTGGTCCAAATCCGGTTGGAGCCTATGCCCTCATTATCCTTACAATTCTTACTGCAGCACTATATAGAAAAGCAGTTGTTCGAAATAGGACACGTATTGTAATGGTCATTCTAGCTGTCGGAGGAGTAATCGCACTTTGGGCTAGTTACTCGAGAAGTGCGCTTCTTGCGGCTATCTTCGCCGTACTGATCGTTGTCCTAACGGTTTCATATAAACGAATAGCTCCAAAGATATGGATTGGAGCACTAACGGCGATTATTGTCGTTAGTGTCGCAGTCTTTGCTGTTGGCGGATCAACCTTCGTTTCAAACATATTCCTTCACGATAATCCAAATGGGGGAAGTGCTACTAAGTCAGATCAGGGTCATATAAGTTCACTAACTGACGGTGCAAAGTTAGTGATTCATCGGCCGCTAGGAGCTGGGGTAGGAAGTACGGGTTCAGCATCTCTTTATACTAAATCGCCCCTTGTTATAGAGGATCAATATCTCTTTATTGCACACGAAGTAGGGTGGATTGGCCTTATTGCCTTCCTCACACTCTTTATTTGGATCTTAAGAAAACTATGGCAAAGGAAGAAAGATTGGTTAGCACTTGGAGTTTTTGCAAGCGGTGTCGGACTTGCACTTATTGGCCTACTTCTCCCTGTTTGGGTAGATGACACGGTTTCTATTGTCTGGTGGGGACTTGCTGGAATTGTCCTAGGAAGTAAAACAAAATGACAGAAGCCAGGTCAACTAAGCGTCAAAAAGAATTACTGAACTTTGTCGACAGTTTTATTCAAGGTCACGGCTACGGTCCGAGTTATCGTGAAATTATGCGGGCCCTCGGCTATAAATCAGTGTCAACAGTCGCCATTCATATAGAAGGGCTTATAACAAAAGGCTACCTAAGAAAAAGAGATAATTCAGCCAGATCTTTGGAAGTTGTTACGGCTAAGTTCGATGGTGATACGGTTAAGAAAACACCAACGGCTGCTCAAGAGAAATGGCTCGTTGCTGCTATCAATGAGCGATTTACGCTATATGAAGAAGCGAATGATCCAAAGGTGCTTGATGAGCTATATGTGTTAATTGGCGTACTTAAAATACTGGGGCTAGAAGAGGCGTATATAGCGACCAAAGCCAGATTACAACAGTTGGCTAAAAAATAATCCCCATAGAGGGGATTATTTTTATAATAGACAGAGATTCTACTTATTATTCTTTAACATTGTCTAATTGACGAAACAGGTTCTGAGTCAAATGGTGAGAACTGTTGAATAGCTACATTTGTACCCATGTAAGGTGCATAAATTTGAGGATTTTGTCCCACAGTCTTTCCAGTAGCTTGAACTGAGATTTCAGATATACTGCCTGGAGTTGAGCTAACGACATTACCATGGACGTAGTGTGAACCTACTTGCATTACGGCATATATTGCAATTGCCGGAGAAAGATTACTTGAAGTTACTTTAGCGAATGCTTCAACATCAACATATTGCTTAGCCGCTGGTAGTCTTGGATTATCTCCAATATCTTTACACATATAGACATCGCTATTCACAACCTCATTCTTATAAAGTCCTTGCTTGTTGATACCATATTGACCGCCACTGATTTGTGCTTTACCTAGGTAGGACCAAGTACGTCCCAAAGTAGTTACTCCTCCTGCATTCGCACCATTACCCTGGGTCAGACTGTATATGGCAAAAGCAGCCACGGCTACCACGACAATACCCATACTAATAAAGAATCCTTTTTTAGTTACAGAACCGGAGATCTTGTATTCAAGCAATCGCTTAAGCGGACTCTTTTTCTTTTTGCTAGCTAACGTTTTTTTAGCGACTGGTTTTTTTGTGGTCACTTTTTTTACAACAGCTTTCTTTTTTACGTTTGTTGCTTTTGATACAGGTTTCTTTTTTGCTGGAGCTTTTGTGGCCATAAATATCCTTTTTAGTTTTTCTTAATAAACCCTTAATAAGCTAATATATGTTATAAAAATACAACACTCTATTTTAAAACACAAGAGGAATAAGGTACTATTACAGTAATGAGATTTACGTTGGGTTCACGATCGATTGCTGTTGTGTTGGCTGGGATGACGATTATTGTGCTTCTTGGCTTACTCCATGTATCTTCTGCTAATGCAATTACAGTTAACACGAGCCAACTCAACTTGGGTACGGATTGTAATATTATACAAACAGCGTCTTTTACAGGAGAACTATCTGTTCCGCAAGATACCTATAATGTGTATGCGCGACTACCTTCACGAGGACAGACAACTACCGTCCAGGTTTACGGAGAAGAAGACGGGAGTGACAAATGTCAGTCTATCGGCTCAATTACAGCGAACGGTGATGCTTGGACGTTAGTCGGAACGTGGAGTCAGCCTGACAGTGACTTTCAAACTATCTTTGATCTGGCTAGTAATGGTTTATCTAATGAGTTAGATGCCAACCGTCCATCTATAATGCTTGTTTCTAAGACAAGTCCAACCTGCGTACCGACGACAGACTGTGATGTCATGGTGAATGGAGAAGTAGGGGCAGTACAGCCAATAGGTACGCTTCCTAACGAAGACTCATTACATATTGTTCGACCAATTGATCCTTCTACCGATAAAATAGTGAGCGTTACGTATTATGTAGACGACGAACCAGTTTATACTACTCCAACTTTGCAGCCCTTTGATCTTCGCTATGTGACAGACCAGGATCAGTCCCTTTCGCGCGTTATTTTATATCAATCAAGTCAAAGAGTCGTGCTTACCGAATCGGTACCAGATACATTTCAAGATAATTTCTGGAACTTTTTATTTCGTATCTTCGAATCTAATCCAAAAATTATTCTTACGATACTCGTAGTTATAGGGACATCAATTCTTGGAGCGATTGCTCTTGGTATTATTCATACGATTCAAAAGCGTCGTATATGGCGACTTGACCATGGCTTTCTGACAGAGAATTATGGATTGATTACGGATGCCGATAGACGAAAAGCTTTCCTTCGTGAACACAAACTCTCTATCATTAAAAGGTGCGTTCAGGGCTTCTTTGGAGTAGCTGGTCTTATTGTTGCAATCCTTCTTATTAATACCTATATCATTCAACTCTATAAGGTAGATGGGCATAGTATGGAATCAACCTACCATAACGGGAGCGAGCAACTTATTAATATAGTACCCGTTACGCTAGCGCACCTTGCAGGTCATGACTATACGCCAACACGCGGTCAAGTCGTCATCATTAGGCAAGTATTTGGTATAACGGATGACATTCAATCAGTGGATAAGGAAAACCAGTATCTCATCAAGCGAGTTATTGGTTTACCTGGCGACAGAGTAGTCGTTCACTCGGGTATTATTACTATATATAACGCCCAGTACCCAAACGGATTTAACCCAGACGCTGGAAGTTCATGGCAAAAAACAGGTCATGCCGATCCAAATGGTCCAGATGTTGATGTGACGCTCGCAAAGGATGAAATCTTCATTTGTGGTGATAATCGACCAGAATCAATCGACTCTAGGTTTAACGGTCCAATTCTCACCAAGCAGATAATAGGATTAGTAATATGAAAATAACTGTTGTAATATGCTCAAGCTTGTTCTATATTTAGCTTAGAAACCTTTTAAAACAAAAAATAACTAGGAAAAAAATGAAAAAAACACAATCCATTAATTTGAGAACTATAGCATTCTCAGGTTTAGCTATTATTTCAATTACCGCTGCGCCACTCCTGACACCTGCTCTTACGCATGCAGCAGGAGGTAACGGGGGTAACCTCACCTATAGTCCACCAAGTCAACTTGTACCTACAGCCGTATATAACAACGGAACACACCTTATTGATACATCATGGACACCAGATGGGAATAACGGCTTTAACTTAGGTGACACAGTTAGCTACACTTTGCAAATTCGCGCTGCTGGTGGACCATCTTCGTCATGGACTAGCGTAGCGGGCACATCTGGCTCAACTCTTTACAACGGTACTGCTACCTCTTTCTCGATCGGTGGAACGATGACAGGTAGCACATACACCGCCCTGACATCAGGGACATCTTACGATATTGAAGTATCAGAGCTCGACACCACAACAAGCACAGCGACTGGATGGTCATACGTAAGTAGCGTTGTGTTCGGCACCGCAAACGGATCAACCGTTACTGAAGCAAGCAAACCAACTATTTCGGTAATGAATGTCGATGCTAGTGGCAGTGGTTTTGACATCGGATGGGCTACTCCATCGACAGTAGGTACCTCTCCAATCACGGGCTATGAATTGAATATAGTTAGCTCGGTCGATGGTAGTACGACGGAGTATACTCCTGCCATCTCATCTACTGCAACATCGTATGACCTTACGAGTCAAGATGGTGCCGGTGTAACTCCATTTGTATCGGGAGTTAAATACTACTTTCAGGTAGCAGCACTTACAGCCCCAACGGATGATAGTGCAAATATAGACTGGACTGATGCTATAGCTGGGCAAGCTGGTGGTGAAGGTGCAACAGGGCCTAGTACACCTACAACTCCTAAAGCTCCTGATACTGCCGTTCAACGTCTCATTCTTGCAAATCCACTAACGGTCCTTGCGTTTGGAGTCATTGCGGCTGCAACAGTAGTTCTCACAGGACGACGCTTAGTTAAAACAACTAAATAAGAAAAGCACCCTAACAATTAATACTGCGACAGATAGGTAGACGAACTACCTATCTGTTCACGTATACGACACAAAAAACAAATATGAATACAGATATAAAAAACAGTCGAGGATCTATTACGCCCCCAAGAAGAGGGAGTACTAGAGTAGACGTAACTGCTCGTCAATCATATGCTTTCACTAAGGCAACTGAACCTGTTAAAAAATCTGTTCCAATTATTCCTGAAATAAAGACCACAGATAAAATGACACTTCCGGTAAGTGCTCCTTTACCTGCGCCTGTTATCCATAAGAATGCTCCTCAAAGGTCTGAGGTTCTTCTTCATAGACAAAAAATTGTGCGCTCTATAGACGGCAAGGCAGTCTCTCAAACGAAGATTGCGGTAGTAGAAAACACACTTCATTTAGAAAAGCCTCTTGCGGCAACCGCTAATAAAGCTATGCTCCTTAGTAGGGTGGCAAGTGCCAACGTTCTGAAGCAAAAGAAGTCAAAAAGAGGTACGCATAGACATATATTTAGAAAGATCGTGACAAAGCAAGCCGCAATCGGGCTTGTTGTCGCTCTTATCTTAGCCACTACCGGCTATGTAAGCTTCACGACCTGGCAGACAGACAACCTCGCAAAACAAGCTTTTGCTGCCCAGGCCCCTACGCCAAAATCTAGTACTAAGGCAAAAACAGTTAACTCTGTACTTATTTCGACACCTACAAAAACAGATGCTGCCGGAACCGATAATACCCCAATCACAAAAAGTCAGCTAGCAACGTATAAAGTAGCTGCTAATCTTCCAAGAGCTATTTATATCAATAAGATTAATGTCGCAGCACGTCTAATGCCGATGGCTGTCAACAATGATAATACGCTTCAGGTTCCAACAAACACTAACGATGCAGGCTGGTATAGTAGTAGCGGTCAACCGGGTCAGCCTGGGGCGATGCTTATCGATGGTCACGCATCCGAAACAGGTACTCACTATGGTCTCTTTGGCTATGTCGATACCCTCAAGGTAGGAGATAAGATCACAATTCAACGAGGAGATGGTGTTAACTTTACCTACACAATTGTTCACACAGAAATAGATCCACTGTCTAACTTTGATATGGGTAAGCTACTTGTTCCATACGGAGGTGCTTCGCAAGGTCTTAATATAATAACTTGTACCGGCAAGTGGATAGAGAACAATACGACACTTGATCATCGTCTACTTGTGTTTGCCACACTTGATAGCTAATAAAACACCTTGACCATCAGGGGTATTGCCGGGTATAATACCACTTGTATTCCGACGTAGCTCAATGGTGGAGCAAGAAGCTGTTAACTTCGAGGTTGCTGGTTCGAGTCCAGCCGTCGGAGCCAAGAAAAATTCGTTAGTATTTATTGCTAGCGGATTTTTCTTTTATTTGAAACAATGATTGACTTTATGTTAGGCACCTAACATAATAGCTAGGTGCCTAACGAAAACGATAATTCAAACCTGGAAGCAGCGGGCTCTTGGGCAAAAAAGTACTTTTTTGCAAGCCGAGCTTTAGTTGAAGCTGTCCTACGACCTTATGACCTTGGGAACAGCCAGTGGTATGTTCTGTATCTGCTTGTAGATGGCAGACTACTAGACCAAAGAGAGCTTACTCGTTTGCTTGAAGTCGAGCGAGCGACACTCAGTGTCATTCTTAGCGCTCTAGTTCGCAAAGGTCTTATCGAACAATTTGCTGATCCAGGCGATAAACGCAAAAAAGTACTTCGTATTACAACCGGTGGGATTGATCTAATGGCATCTATTCCTGATCCGATTAGACTAATCGAAAAAGTAGCTTTTGAAGGAATTAGCGTATCGGATATTGAAACGCTAAACAATGTTCTTAGGAAAGCTACGCAACAACTGAGTGATTATAAGAAAAAGGAGAAATAAAAAATATGACAGTATTAGTAACTGGTGGAACGGGTCTCGTTGGGTCTCGCTTACTAAAGAGATTTGTAGAAGCTGGTATTGATACCCGTGCGCTCGCACGTACAGGCAAGGATCTTCCTATAGGCGTGACGCGAATCGAGGGTGATATTCTCAGCCCAGAGACACTGGTTGCTGCAGTAGAAGGTGTTACGGATATTATTCATTTAGCAGCCCTATTTAGAACCCAAGATGAAGTGGAAATCTGGAAGGTAAACCATGAGGGAACCCGCAACCTCATAGATGCTGTTATAGAACATAACCCAGCGGCTCGCTTTTTAATGGCGAGTACGTCAAATGTCTACGGCCCAGAGCTCTCACATCCAGGGCGAGAAGATGATGAGGTGACTGCAAAACAAGCATATCCTGCGAGTAAAATTGCGGCCGAGAAGGAACTCCGAGAGAGCGGATTGAATTGGGTTGTTCTTCGGTTCCCATTTGTCTATGGTGAAAAAGACGGTCACATGGAATCAATCCCTGGATTTATATCAAGCATGAAGTGGCATCCCGCAAAAAAGTTGAGTGTTATCCATCACGAAGACATTGCAACGGCAATCGAACTTGCTTTGACGGGTGTCATGGACACAAGAGTTGTGAATATTGCAGATGAATCGCCACTAACTATCTACGAAATATCACAAATTGTTGGCGCTATACCTCAGTCTTCTGATGAGCCGCTGGTTAATCCTTGGATTGGACATGTTGATGCATCACTTAGTAGGAGTCTCGGCTTTCAGCCAAAAGTTGCAACTGTATATCAGGCACAACGAGAGGGTAAGCTCTAGCTAACTTAGTAATGTAATACGTGTTTGATATTGAATAACCGATCTTTATCAAAATCAATACTTGCAGTTCGCAACTCGTCCGGCAGTGCGAGCCAAGCCATAATGAATGAAGACAGAGCTGTTAATTCGGTTCTGATTTTTTATACCCCAGACTAGAGTTGAAACTTGTTAAGTTTGCTATGATATTGCTATGAGCCACGAGTCAATTCCTATCGACGAACATGTGAGATTGATCCAGCTTCAACCCGAACAGGCTGATCGACTTTTTGAACTTACAGATCAAAACCGTGAATATCTGGGTCAATTTTTGCCGTGGCCACCCTATGTGAAGTCTGTAGACGATTCAAAAAAGCATATCGAGGAGACTATTCAGAAAAGAATAGAAGACAGTTCTTATACTTACGGTATTGAGGTTGATGGAGTTATTGCAGGTGATGTAAGTATTCGCAATTTAAATGAAGCAGAAAAAACACCTGAAATTGGCTATTGGATGGCACCTGACTATGCGGGTAAAGGCTTGATGACAAAGGCTGTCCAGGGTTTAACGGCGTATGGGTTAGATTCGTTAGGATTGGAAAAGATTATTATTCGTGCAGAACCGACAAACATA
>Ga0302186_10002331_pt1 | contig 14708 bp, 22 predicted proteins | sample II_Bog_E1_2_FD_198782 | JGI IMG/M metagenome (GOLD analysis project Ga0302186, IMG submission 198782) | Peat permafrost microbial communities from Stordalen Mire near Abisko, Sweden - II_Bog_E1_1 | ecosystem: Environmental > Terrestrial > Soil > Wetlands > Peat | place: Sweden: Abisko... | reverse complement strand
AAAATAATTTCTTTCTTTTATTTTCTTGAGAAATGCAGAGATAAAAAAAAAATAAGTTTTTGTATTTTATTTAATTAAATGTTTTTGCATATAACTTTAATTTATTTTTGGGTTTTAAAGCTAGCGTTCAAAAAATTCGGAAAATATACCAATGGGGCTCTTCCAGATGCATTGTACTCTTTGATTCCAGGTAAAATGTTGAATCTGTCATAATACTTCTTCAAATTTGGCAAAGAAGCCAACCAATCTCCATCTTGAAGCAAAAGTCCACCCAAAAACTCAGAAAATGAGAAGTCTAAAATGCTCAATTTACCAATCAAAAAGTCATTTTCTCCCAAATGTTTGGCCACCAAAGTCAATCGTGGCAAAACCTTCTCATTGAACTCCTTCTGCAAATCTGTCAATGCCTTATTTGCCAGAACGGCAAAAGCGTCCTTCCTCACATCCAGCCAAACTCCTCTGACTTGAGCAAAATGGACTTTTTCTTCCAGAGTGACACCCAATAAATCAGCTCTATTTGCCTTCAAGGCCAAATAAACTTGGATGGCTTCGGATTCAGTGATAATTTTATCATTGTCAATAAGATAAGGCAAATTTGGGAAATCTGTCTTGAGGGTTGCTTTATCCTTGGTGAACCATTCATCCCTATCTGTGTAGACTTTGTCTTGATAAGGAATATTAAGGTATTCTAAGAGGTTTCTGATTGGTTGGCCTTGACCTCTTAATGGCCAATAAGCAAAGACGACTTTAGATTCTGCCATGGAAGATTTTAGATATGATTTGTGTTTTTTATTTGATTTGTAATTTGAAATTCGGCCTTTATATAATATTAACAAAAAAATATTTTACTCAGAAAAATGATCAGAAAAATGAAAAAATGGATTTTCTTTATTATTTAAAAAAATAATTTGATTTTGCAGTTTCGTGAAGTTTTTAAAAATTAAATAAATAAAAAAATGAAATTTTTTTAAAAAAGAAAGACGGCATATATTAATTTTCTTTTTTTTATTATTTACAAAGAAAGGCATGGAGATAAAAAAATTGTTTATGAATTTATTTATTTGATGAAATTTTATTGTATATTTCATTAATTTTTCATTTAATTTATTTTTGGATTTTATAGTGAGCGTTCAAATAATCCGGAGCACTATATAATGGCGATGCTCTACCAGACGCATTGTATTCCTTGATTCCAGGTAGATTGTTGAATCTTTCATAATACTTCTTCAAATTTGGAAAAGAAGCCAACCAATCTCCATCTTGAATCAAAAGTCCACCCAAAAACTCTGCGAAGGAGAAATCCAAAATGCTCAATTTTCCAACCAAAAAGTCATTTTCTCCCAAATGTTTGGCCACCAAAGTCAATCGTGGCAAAGCTTTCTCATTGAACTCTTTGTGCAAATCGGTCAATGCCTTATTTGCCACAATACCATAGAAATCTTTTCTCACATCTTGCAAAACTCCCTTGACTTGAGCAATATGGACTCTTTCTTCTGGAGTGACACCCAGCAAATCAGTTCTATTAGCTTTTAAGGCCAAATAAACTTGGATGGATTCAGATTCAGTGATATCCTTATCACCATCCTTAAGATAAGGCAAATTTGGGAAATCTGTCTTGAGGGTTGCTTTATCCTTGGTGAACCATTCATCTTTATCGGTGTAGACTTTGTCTTGATAAGGAATGCTGAGGTATTCTAAGAGGTTTCTGATTGGTTGGCCTAGACCTCTGATTGGCCAATAAGCTAAGACGATTTTAGATTCTGCCATGGAGATGACTTGGTTTTTGGATATGATTTTTGGAATTTATTTGATTTTTTATTTGAAATTCGACCTTTATATAATTTAAGAAGATAACATTTTGCTCAGAAGTAATTAGGAAAAGGAACCTTCTAGAAATTAGATGCGTTTTTTATTTAAAAAATGATTTTTGAAATTTTCCATAAATTTTAAAAAAGTTTTTGCGGATGGATTTCAAATAAAACAAAAAAATAACTCCTTTTTGCAAAAGAACATCGTTTTTCAATCTTTTTTTTTACGATTCGTTTTTCAAATTCTGCTTTTAAAATAAAAACTTTCAAATCCAGAAAGAAAAAAAAAACATAAAAAATCTGATTTTTTTTGTTCTGCCATAATGGAAATCGATTATCATTCTGAAATCATTGAATATAAAGAACACCCCTACAAGTTTCCTGATTAATTTCTCTAAAAAAATATTTCTTTTTCTTTCAGATATGTCATCGCTTTCCTCTCCATCATTGCTTCCTTTTCTAACACTCTCCTCTATTCAACATTTACGCCTTTCGCTACCAGAATTGGTCTTGTAAATTTCCTTCTGCTTTCCAAACAACCTTAAAACTTTCAGATCTACGGCATTTCTTCTTTCGAAGTTAACATGACAAGTTTGATTTTCATGCTTTTTCACCCTATTTTTTCATTTTTGGCTAATTTTATCCTCGATGCATATGGAATTCGTGTTGGCTTGAACTTCGGTTTATTATTTACGATGTTAGGTGCAGGTACACGGCTTTTTATCAATCAAAACTTCGGATGGGTCCTTTTGGGTCAATCCTTGGCAGCAATAGGAAACCCTTTCATTACGAATGCTCCTGCGAAAATCGCCAGCAATTGGTTTATTCCTAAAAACGTACAAATTTCTCCTAATGATAAATTAATTTTTAAAGAGAGCCATTGTTACGACCATCCTATCTCTATCAATAAGTCTTTCAGGAGCAGTGAGTGTCGGTTTGCCTTCATTGGTCATCGATTTAACAGGGCTTACAGATGCTGAGGCGAAAGAAGAACTATATTATCTTGTTTATTTAGAAGCAATCATAGTGGGGGTATTCGCATTACCGAGCTTTGTTTTGTTTAGAGATCACCCCCCCACTCCCCCAAGGTTAAAAAATAAAGGAAATTATAAAATTTTAAGGTTTTATATATAGCTTCACATCCACGGTCAAAAAAGAAAATTTCTCCAACGCTTTGAAAATTATCTCCACACATAAAAACTATATCTTTTTGCTACTTTCCACTGGACTTCTGTTAGGGACTTTTAATAGCATAGTTGTTGTTGTAAATTATATAACAGCTCCTTTTATATCCTCCTCAGTAAAATTATCTAATCTTTATTATCTCATAATTCTTCATATTCATAGGAAACAACTGCTTACTTAGCGATTTCAGTTATTATGGGGGGAGGCATCGGTGCCTTTTTTTGGAATGTATATTTGACGAAAACACATAAATATAAAAAAACCTTAGTTGTCAATGGTGCGATTGCCATTGTGGGACTCATAGGATTCGTTGGACTTCTTTATACAGACAGTATATGGCTTCTTTCAATCTCAACCTTCGTGATAGGGTTTTCTTTATGTTCTTTCTTCCCATTAAGTTTGGAATATGGATGCGAACTTATTTTCCCTATTGGGGAAGGCTCTGCTGCAGGCTTTTTATTGGCCTCTATTCATTTTTTCGGTTTAATGCAGGTAAAAAATTTACAATATGTGTGAAAATGACTAAGAATAATGAATTTTAGGGAATTATTGCAAGTTTTGTTGCAGATGGCTCGAGTAAAACAGCATCTCTGGAAGCTTGCCTATGGTTTTTGTTTAGTTTCATAGCGGCCAACATTATCTTATTGTTCAACAAAGAAGAATTGAAACGAAGTGAAATAGAACAATTGAATGAAAGCACACATAGTCCATTGAATGTGGGGACGAATAATAATTCTAAGGGGATTTTTGAGAATCTTTGTTTTAAATTTTAAAGAAAAATTTTATGTTGACTTTTTTTTCTTTATTTTGTTGTTTAGCGAAGGAACATCCCTTGAGTCCTAAGGAAAAAGAGCCCGGAGATCATGAAGAACATGAGAAATTTATTCTTGAATAAAATTCTATATGTATCCATTCCCCCTTTTATATAATATATTTTTATAAACAAAGCTCCATTAATGATTTTCAAATCCTTTTACCAAAATACCTTTTTCTTATTAAAATTATAAATTTTCGAAAAAAAAAATGCTCTAGTTATATTTCGAACATGGATAATAGCAACTTCCATTCAACTTATAATGATTATCTCATCTTTAAAACCACACAAAACAAATCCCTCCGTAATCAAATCATCGACCCCAACATGAACTATCGTCATAACTTGCCTTTGTTCATAAATTATCAACTTTCCGCCCTTCGCAAACAAAAAAACTCGCAAAAAATCGATTATAATAGCATCCATAATAAAATCACCACAAAAATCGACAAAATCAATGAGTTGTCACTTGTCAACGAAAAAACGCTAAATTTTAAAAATTTTGATAATTTTTTGACCACTTCCAGAAAAAGGAAAGTCATTAGTCTGACCCCTTCCCCTGATACGGTGGTCAAAAGTCTATACAATAAAATTTATAAAAAGAATGAAAACGTCAATGAGATCGATAAATATTTCACATTTCAAACGGCAGGCAGCATCCCGAAGAAATCCGAAAAGAAAGAAAAAATAAATATCGATAAAAATTTAAAGTTGATCATGCATGACAAAATTTCAGAGAAGTTCCTCATAAATCTTTTTAAGAGATTCACATCTTTACAGTTGAAGAAAAACATCGTGGAAGAAAAAAAACAAAAGAAATTAGGAGAAGACCCCAACGCCCTCGATTTCGAAAGTCGCTATGAAACTTTATACAAAAAACAAGAAATCAATAACAAGGAATACTCGCAAACGTTAAGGGATTTATGCAGAAATAATAAAATCAATATGTCTTCTTTATTGGAATTACCAGAAGGCAAAAATTTATTCTTAGGAGATTTTTAACCATTTTTATATAAAGTATTGATCACCCAAGACTTTATGAAAAGATATAGCAGCATCTTAAGGAATAAGGATTTAGTTCGATTGGAGGAGCTGCAAAAGGGAGAAGAAGAAAAGGAACTGGCTAAGAAAAAAAAACTAAAAAACATGAAAACATTCAAATCGGATTATTTCACAAATCTACTCAATGAGCCTGAGTTTTCCTTTGATCCTGAAGAATTTCTCACTGGGAACATCAAAAGGAAAACCATAAGTCTTGATCTGCAAAGTTTGATGCCAATTCAAAATCAAACCCCTTCTGTAAAACGCAGTCTGACCATTACAAAACGTTCTAATTTGAGGTCAAGTTCAAATGATTATTCCAACAAATGCAAAAAACATCTCAGCAATGTTGATGCCCTATGCACTTCAAGAGTATCAGAGCCACAAACTATCGAAAAAGTAAAGAATTTCTACTCAGAATGTCAGGAAGAAGTAACCGCCTTCAATAAAATCAAAGATAAATTTGAAAGAAAAATCAATAGAACTCAGAAAAAGGCAGGGATTGCTTATAACAAATTAAAGAAAAAAGAAAAATCGAAAACTACTGGAATTTCTAACAATTTCAAAGAGTTTATCAATCAAAGAGAATTCAAAAGAAAATTGATTAATAATTTGATAACGCAAAGCAGCGAGGCAGAAAAAAATTATGTCATGATTTCTTATAAACAGAAAGAGAAATAAATATGTTTCTTTTTGTGATGAACTGTGTCATGCATTCATATCATCATATGTAAATTTTTAATAAACAATTGAAAAAATAATGGAAAAAAAAATGAAAAATACTAAAAAAATTGGAAATTGTAAAAGTTTTGGAAAATACAAAAGAAATTTAAAAAATATTGGAAATGCAAAAAAAGCATTTTGTGGAAAAAATGATGAAAATTACCCCTAAAATTAAAAAATGTCCAAAAATTAAAATTTTTAGTAATTTTGTTGATTTTAACGACATAAAAAATCATAATTCATCAAACAAAGATCTCTCTCTCATCATTTTTCAAAAAGAAAAACGTGCATTAGCAAATCCAATTTTTTTCAAATTCTTTATTTGGAAAATTAGGATATTTAAGCATGAAACCAATTATCTTATAAATAAAATTTTTTAATTCGTCAGATGCTTTCTCGAACTTTCACTTTTTCAAAAACCTCTCCGACCTCATTTACTGCCAAAGTCATTTGTCCCCAGCCTTGCAAATCGATTGTTTCTCACATTCCGCAAAGAAAGAATTTTCCCAACTCACCCAGTTCGCATACTCACTTTGTAAATTTTCGCTCTAACTCTTCAAATTCAAAAACCCAAGCTTCCAATTGGCCTTTGGATCAAAAAAATGGGTATTTTTTATTATTTAGACATTTCAGAGGCTCATTTTAAACTTTTATCTAGAAATCAAGAAGATATTGGGTCTTGTCAATCCACTGAAGATTTGAAAAACATTGAGTTTTTAAGGTCTTCAACACAAAATCCTGTTGAAAAGGATTGTTTTTTCCAATCTTTGAATGATGAAAATGCTCTAAGCACGAAAAGCATCGATGATTTCTTCGACCTATAGAGACTTAATCTTTCCTATTTGTCTAAATCATTATATATTATATTTAGTGTTATGTATATTATTCTATATTTTTGGAGTTTCAACTTATATTATTCAAGTCTTTATAGGCATTAACAAGTCTTTACAAGACATTTTCAATGCTGATTTTAAGCGAGAAAACAGAAAAAAATTAAGTTTTTTAAAAAATTATCATAAGTTTTATGGGAGTTTTTTTCCTATCCAATTTAGTTTTTAATTTCTTATTTTTTACAAACTGTGTGAATAAAATTTGAGAAAATTCAAAAATTTTAGAAAATTAAAAAAATGAATTTTTTCAATATAGTCACTTTGCATCGGGAAGACAAAGATAAAATCGATCTTGGGAAACAAAGATCGATCTCGACAGGTTATTTTCAATTGAGTTTTGATTTTTCTAAAAATTATGAAAAATATCATCAGCACCTCAAAAAAATCACTTGAAAAAAAACCATAAAGAAAACTTCAAAACAACGGTTCCTAGTTCATGCGAATCTCATGAAATAAAAAACAAATTGCCTAAGAATTTCGCGGATGAATTGCTTTTTTGCGAGCTGGAATTAGAAAAGGATGAAATAGACCTGAAATTCCTCAATAAATTATTAGAGTTATATACGGTAAAACCACCTTAAAAAAACTTTATGAGTTGAAATTTAGTTAGTTAGCAATTGGTTATTATGAGTCGATGCATGATAAAAGATATTTGTTCTTTAAAAACAAGTTGCAGGCTTTATGGGCGAAAAATAATGTTTTGGACGCAATGAATAAAGAAGTTGTTAGGACTGAAGAATCGAAAAAGAAGAGGCAAACATCGAAAAATTTCGGTTGTTTTTCATGTAAAATTGTCTAATTTTCTAATAGAAATACAACAAAAACAAAAAGAAATGGAAATGAATGTGGAATTTATCAGAAAAAATAAGAAAGTTCTGACCAAAGAATTCGTAGATAGTTCGCATTTGCAACAAAAAGAAAACACCACGATTTTGAATAGAGAAGTATTTGATCAGGAAAATGATATACTTCAAAAGTTGGCCGCAAGAAAAAATAGGGCTGTCAGCTTACCGCATCAAAAGTTCCATTTCAAAGGTAGTTAAGCGAAATTATATTAAATTATTGTATATGTAGAAAGTTAAATTTAATTTTCATTAAAAATGTTAATTTTTCCCCCAAAAAAAAACATTTACAAAGGGTAATTAATTTCCTAAGTTGTAATTTCTAAAGTTGAAAAAACAATCAAAATGAAGAAGAATTTTTTTTGTTTTTTCAATATATGAAAAAACATTAATTTTTTAATAAAAAAAAAATGTAATTGTTTGTCAATTCGAAAGTTTTTTTATTAATATACAATAACAAAATAACAAAACAAATCTGTTATATTTTTCAAAAATTTATTGTAAAATTTAAATTTTTTATCTTAATTGTTTTCGCTTTTTTTTCAGCATTTTCAAAATTAGTCGTAAGAATCTTCAATTTAAATGAGCGTTCTTGATTCCCTCTCCCAGAATTTTGTCTATTTCGGAGACAAATGTTTCAATAACATTCTCTCTTCTCAAGATCAAATTATCAAATGGTGGCAGGAGTTCCGTTCCCTCCTAACAAATAAACCTCTGGACCTTGAAAAAATTCGTGTCTTCATTGAAAATATGTACGGAATTCACCCTATAACAATTGAAGCTCCAGAAAAACACCAATTTTCATTCCTTTCACTTAGTTCTTTGCAAATTGAAAAAGAGAAGAAAATGTCATCTGGTTTGCTAAAAAAAAAATCATCAATTCTTCTTCAAAACCAGATAAATTACATGTATCGAAATGATCAGATGAAAAGTCCAGGCATCTATGAAGAGGCCATTGGAGGAGTCATTAACAGGATGCTTGGTTCTGAGGATTTTGATGGTGAAAAGGAAATTTTTACATATAGTGCAGTGGATTTTAACTTTTTGGAAAAAACAAAGCCCCAGACTTTTGAAACACAAAAAACAGTTTTTTTTTTTAATACTTTATATATTTTTATGAGAAAATTGATAAATTTTTAAGGTTTATCAGCTTGACACAGAAAACCTTCTCAAAAATCTAAAGGAATTTCAGAATGTTTTTAATGGAAATTCGGTTGTGCTTGATAAAAATTTTGATAATATTGTGAAAGAAATGAGAGAAAAAGGACTGGAACTCAACAAAAGCACTTCTCTCAGTGACAATGTTATTGAGACGAAACTCAAAAATATCAGTTGTTATTTCACCGAAAGTTATGATAAGGTCATACAACATTTCCAAAATATTTGTTAAAACTATTTAACAAAATTAAACTGCAATTTTAACTAAATATTATTTATTGTTTTTTTTTATATTCAAAAATTTCAAAATGCAATTTTTTAATTTTTCTGTTAAATATACAAAATTGCATTTTCAAATAGTATTATGAATTTTTTTGTTTTTTTAAATACAAAAGAATTATTTTTGAATTTAATTAAAAAATGAGTTCATATAAGAAATTTATATATTAATTTTATTCTTTTAAATCCAACACCTGCTTGTCATCAGGATTCAAATGAGTTTTCAAAAGTTCCTTAAAATTGACAAAATTGCTTAGAATCACCTTTTTGGCCTTTATTTCATTCTTCAGATGCTTTTCCTTTTTGTAAATTTCATCAAATTCATCTCTAAACCCGCTCAAAATTGCCTTATGATCTATTTTCTTCTTTTCCAATTTTTCCAATGCTTCTTCATTTACCACCCCTTCCAAAAGATCATCTAAAAAATAATAAAATCTCTCTATGATTTTTAAAATTAATAACCTTTCAAGCCTTTAGTGTAAAATGAATCAACAGTTATGATGAAATTTTCCGATTTCCGTAAGGAATCTTGTAAACTATATGTTTTATACGAAAGCAACTTGCGTTTCTTCCTTTCATGAGTGCATAAGATCTTCAATTTATCGAACAATTCCTGGTTTTGGTTATTAATCTTCCTTCTTTTTTGAATGGTTTCAGTCAAAATCTTTATTTTATCCTCTGTTTCCTTATCAAACTCATTAATGTATTTCTGCATGTCTTTTCTTTGTGTCAACAACTTCTCATTTTTTTCTCTTATTAATTTGAATTGATATTCTTTATCTCCGATGACCTTTTGTTGTTCTCTAATGAGTTTTTCTGCTTCGTTGAATTGCAATTCAATAGTGTTCAGATTAGCCAATTCTTTGGGGTTAACCACTGTTGTGGATTTAGCCAATGATTCTTGGAAATATCCTTGAAACTTCATTCTTTTCTGATCCTCTTCGTCTTTTAAGCCCCATGCTTCAAAATGAGCCGAATCTAATAAAGAATTTCTAATAACATTTTCTGATTTAAATAATCTACCCATTTCAGATAAAATGTATAAGAAAGAATCTTTCGCAGATGACATTTTACCTCCGAAAATCAGGATTTCGCTATGCATATTGCTTTGATTTGAAGAAAACGCGAATTCGCTCCTTGGAGTTGGGATGTAACCTCCGACATTTGGACAGGACCAATAATATTCATCTGAAAAACATTAAAAATGTTTAATATTTAAGAAGTTTTAAAGAAGAAGAACTTATGTTGAACAAGTAAAAGTCATTCAAATTAATAGGATTTTGGTTTTTATTGTGGGAATCATCGTTTCCAATCCCTCCGAACAAACCAACGATATTATCTTTAATTGTGATCATTTTCTAAAATGAATGGAAAATAACGAAGTTTGGATTATATATCTTTGTTTTTTTTACATGAAATGCTCTGGCGGTTGGTTTTTTGCCTTTTGTTTCCAGTTTAGAAATTATCTTCTGTTCTTTTTATTCAAATTCACCAAATATAATTTAAAGAAGAAAACCATGAAAAACTACCTAAATCCAAAATCACACAAGTATCTGTGATCTGTCCCAGTTGATTATACCCTCCGAAGACCATTATGCAATCAGAATTCACTTTAATTGAGGAATGTCCCTTCAATGCAGGCATATCCATTCCTTCCTATGAAAAAAATAATCATTTTCATTAATAATTAAGCATACTTCAGAGAAATCAATTTTTGTCCAAATAATTCCAGGCAATTCTAAACTATTTGAGCTCCAAACCACATTTTCTAAAACTCATTTATTTGAATAAATTTAAGCTTTTTTACCGAATGACAAGGACCATACATCATTAAGAACCAAATTCTCAGGCAAGGAAACCCCCCCAATGAGGAAATTTTGAATCCCCAAAGAACAAAAAGATGAATGGAGTCGTGGGTTTGGTCCCTCCAGGAAAAAAAACCGTTTCCATGTGTACGTCTCACAATTCAAACAAAACATATCATGAAGCACTTTCTTATCAAATGACAACCCCCCATAAATGAAGAAATGGGGGGCTTCATACCAACTATGTTGATATAGTCGTTTGGTAGGTAACCGGCCTTTACATTCTTTTAATGTCCATTGATTATTTCCTATTTTTATTTAAAAAAACTATTAGTTTTTTTCATTATTGAGTATTTTTTACCTGGATTGAAAATATGGACCCCAGTTTGATTCGTGTTGTTTCCAGTGGAAACGACTTTTTCATTGGGCTTTTGATTTATCGAATTGTTATTAGATGCCTTCGCAATGCTGAAAGAAATCGAATTGGAGGTCGATTGTTGATTATCTTTGGGGTCATTTTCTAAAGAAAAGTCAATATATAAGATAGCTAAAGCTATAATCTTAACTTTTTTGAAAAGAAGTTTCAGAAGTAGGGTCTCCTTTCAGAGTCTTATGGTTCCCGAAATGAATATATTGATTTTTATCAATCAAATATGTCAAACTTAAGCCTTCTTCGATTTTTGGGGGCTTGCCTTGTTTTTCTGAGGAAATTAAGAAAATAAAAAGAAAACTTTAGAAAGTTATACTTGTTTCAATTTTTTTCCAAAAAAGAGACTTCATCAGAGAGTTATTCTTTTTAAAATTTCCAAAAAAAAAATATGTGTTTTATAAGTTTAATCGATAAAAATTGAAATAAGTGTTAATAATAATTTAAAAATATTTATCAAGATGTTTTTTTCATAAAAACACACATAATTAACCAAAAAAAAGCGATTTTATTTTTTTTCCTTCAAAAAATTAATTAAAAATAATTTATTAACGTAAAAATTTCAAACATCCAAATAAATGTGAATTTTTTATTTGTATGGATTCAAACTAACATTTCCATTTTCATCCAACCTTCTAATCTTTCTGACTTTATGAGCGTGATGCGTGATATTGGTTTGGTTCCATGACATAAAGTCTACACTATATTCAAAATGCCCACTTTTCACAGCCCGGACATCGCACATCATTCTGTTCTTTATGTATTTTTGCCATTCTTCTTCCACAACATCACTGGCCTTCACATCATAATTATACCTTGAAATAAATTAATTTTTTATTTATTTTATAATTTAAGAGAAAGTACCATCCATCAGCATTTTGCGCTCTAACTTCAGGATTATGTTTATCATAGAATTGCCAGATCGCTTGTTTTGGCTTGAAGCTAGCTTTTTTCTCAAGTGACTTCATTTTTGTTACTGAAACGTTTTGCTTCATTTCTTCTTTTTTCTTCTCTTCTTTTTTTCTCGGCTTGGCTTTCAAGGGCTTCGAATTTTTGGTGATTTTTTTCTTCAAAACCACCATTTTCTTTTTGTTTTTCTGGCTTTGGGTTGTCGTCTTTTCTTGTTTTTTCACACTTTTTGGTTTGAGTCGGAACATGTATTTGGACCCATGTTTCTCAAGGAGGTCATTTCCAAGCATTTTTTGCAGGGCTTTTCTGAAGTAATAGTTGGAAATTTTCAAGAATTGAAGCCCATATTTTCTGGTGATGAGTTTCTTTATGGAAATGGGGCTGATGTAGCTTTTATTGAAGGGATTCAATGAGCGAATAGATCTATTGATGAGAATGAGGTAGGATGCGTGAGATTTAGCCATTTTAAATAAAATATAAAATCAAGAAATATTATGAAAAGTTCTGAAGAATGCTCGTTTTATAATAAAATTATAAATCTATTTCAAAATTATCATTTTTCTGATGTTTTTTTGATTTTTAACATTTGAAAAATATGTAATTATCAAAAACAAAAATGTTTTTTGGTTTTTTTTATGAATAAATAAAATTAAAAAATAATACTTCCTTCCTTCCCATTTAATTCAAAATTTAATTCAAAATTTTAAAACAAAAACAAAAAATCAAAAGATATCATGCTTAACACATCCTCTGGATTCCAAAACCTGCTCAAGGAGGTCTTTTCCCTCTCAAACTCTAAAACTAACTCTTTTTTTATAGGGCTATAGAACTTTCTCAGGGCTTGAAGAGGCCATCCTCAAAAACATCGAAGCCTGCAAATCGATTTCCAACATGACCAAAACTTCATTTGGTCCAAACGGTATTTTTCTTTGAAAAATCTTCTAATCCATATTTTCTTCGAAGGAATGAAGAAAATGGTCATCAATCATCTGGAAAAGATCTTCGTGACAAGTGATGCTGCCACTATCATGAGAGAGGTTCCAAAATCCCCTAAAATTACTTTAAAAATTTATTTTCTTTTTTATGGTTTTAGCTAGAGGTCCAGCACCCAGCAGCCAAAATGATCGTAATGGCCGCCAAGATGCAAGAGACCGAATGTGGAGATGCCACCAATTTTGTTATAACTTTGGCTGGTGAGCTTCTGGAACAAGCTGAAGGATTGGTCAAGATGGGCCTTCATGCCAGCTACATCATCAATGGTTATGAGTCTGCGTTGAAAAGAGCTGTGGAATTCCTCGAGAAGATGACTTGCTACGAGCTGAAAAACGTGAGAGACGTACAACAAGTCAATGACGCCATACGTTCAAGCCTATCTTCGAAACTTTCGAACTATAGCGATTTCTTCTCTGGGATCTTGGCTGAGGCTTGTGTGAGATGTTGTCCGAAGAATCCTCAGAATTTCGATGTGGAGTATATCAGAGTTGGGAAGCTCTTGGGTGGATCAATTTATGATTCCTTCATCCTGCATGGTTTGATGGTCAATAGAAATGCAGAGACCTCAATAAATCACTTCAAGAACCCAAAGATTGCAGTGTATGGCTCACCTTTGGATACCCAAGCTTCAGAAACCAAAGGAACCATTTTGATTAAAAATGCTGATGAATTGTTAAATTACACCAAGAGCGAGGAGGAACATGCGGAAAAAGTGATCAAAAGTATCGCTGACGCTGGAGTGAATGTGATCGTTTCAGGTGGTAGTGTTTCCGACATCTGTTTGCACTACATTGAGAAATACAAAATGATGTGTGTGCGAGTGCTTTCGAAGTTTGAGCTTCGAAGAATCTGCAAATGTTTGGGAGCGACTGGTTTGGTGAGAATCGGAGCCCCCACTGCGGAAGAAATGGGATATGCTGATGAGGTGACAGTGCAGGAGATCGGAAGCCAAAACGTCACAATCTTCAAAAGAGAATCTGAGGATTGTAAGTTGGCCACGATTGTTTTGAGAGGCAGCACTAATAACATTTTGGATGATATTGAAAGAGCTATTGATGATGGTGTCAATTTATATAGGATGGCTTTGAAAGACAATAGATTCGTTCCTGGTGCTGGAGCCACTGAAATCGTAATTTTTTCTATTTATTCATAATTTTGAAAAAAATTAAAAAAATTAGCAACTTGCAAGCAAATTAGAACATGAAGCGAGTCTTTTGAAAGGGTTGGATCAATACTCCTTCAACAAATTCGCGAAATCTTTCGAGGTGTTCCCAAGAATTTTGGCAGAAAATGCCGGTTTGAACGCCAATGAAGTGATCACCAAATTGTATAGTGCTAATTTGACCAGTGCAAACGGAATAGACATTGAAGTGAGATTTATTTACATTAATTCGATATTTTGCTTTTGGTGATTTAGAGTGGCTCTGTCAAGGATTCGAAAGAATTGAAAGTTTATGACCATCTGCAAAGTAAATTGTGGGCTATTAGATTGGCGTGTGATGCCGCAATCACTGTCTTAAGAGTTGATCATGTAATAAAATTTTTATCTAAATTATTCAATTTCAGTGAATTTTGCTTTTTCTGAACAGATCATCGTAGCAAAACCTGCTGGAGGCCCTAAGCCCAAATCAGAAAACAAGAACTGGGATGAAGATTAAAATTTTGAATTATGTTGTTAAAAACGAAAAAAATATGCAAATCTAAAAAATAGAAACATTTTTTGTTAATTTTTCTAATTCATTTGATTTTCAGAAGAAAAAAATAATTGTTATCATGATAATTTTTCAATAACAAATAAAAATTAATTAATTTTTCAAAATTTCATTTTTCAATT
>Ga0302186_10002330_pt1 | contig 14710 bp, 6 predicted proteins | sample II_Bog_E1_2_FD_198782 | JGI IMG/M metagenome (GOLD analysis project Ga0302186, IMG submission 198782) | Peat permafrost microbial communities from Stordalen Mire near Abisko, Sweden - II_Bog_E1_1 | ecosystem: Environmental > Terrestrial > Soil > Wetlands > Peat | place: Sweden: Abisko, Stordalen... | reverse complement strand
ATCCTTTTAGTTATACTTTTTTATTTACTTTTATCATTATGAATATCTTTAGTGATATCAAAAGACGAGTTTCTTTTCCTTGTACAAGTTAAAGTGATCATATTTCTGAGCTTCATCTTTATCCTATCGACGCTATTATATTTTTTATCGGTCATCATTAAAAGAGAATATCTCATGTCCTCAAGTCCAGTTTTAATTTGACTTAAAAAGGTAATGTCAGTTACACTGAGAACGGGTTTAGCTGCATATCTAACAAACTCTTTTTTAATAGGATAGCTGTTATGATAGAGTTGGTCGATAATGAAGTCAATTATCTAATTAATTAGAATCTTGAATGAAGAAACAGTATTAACGCCACGAAAATGATTGTAAGGATAGTTTGCAAGGCAGTTGTTGATATCCTAAAAATGTGAATCTATCCACAGTAAAAGGGATTAAAGTTTTATTGCTACCAATTACATTAGATTGCCAAATATTATAAGAATCATTACTATATATTTCATTATTTGGATGCAACAATAATCGGCTCCAAAAAGAACTCACCAACAGGCAAATAGTATGTATGAAGATCCTGTTCCTCAGAAGAAGAAAAAATATGAACCATTGCAGTGCGCTATCAAAAAATAAAAGAGTGGAGATAGATAGCTGAAGGTAAATAAAAACACTAAAGACACAAATATTCACAAAGACCATATTAATTAAGCCATTTACTCTAGAAAATCTGATGAAGCATATTTTTAATAGCCATTCTTTGGAAATATTCAAGAAATAGCCGATTCTAAACCTGATCGGTTGAAAATTTAATAGAAGAGTGAAAACTCACTTCGCAAAAGTATTAGTCAAGAATTAAGACAATAGAAAATATAATAAACCAACCAAAAACCAACTTCCCAAGATAAAAAGATTTTTTCACATTCAAATTCGCATGATAATGAGTCAGGGATCAGAAGTATATCAAGGACAACAAAAACATAATTTTCAGATCCAAAATTAAGTCAAATAGTCGTGAGAAAAGTAGATACTAAAGCTGATAGAAGAAGAAAGAGATATCCAATTAGCATTAGAGAAGTAGGCGATCCAACTTCGTATCACGAAAAGAACAAAGTCGTTACTAAAAGTGTGGATTTTGTGCCAGTCGATCTTTACTTTAGCAAAAGAGATGAAGCAAGGGTTTTATTTTATCAAAAAGCCTTTTATAGTATTACTCTTAGTCAATCCAATTTGGCCAAAGATGACAATAAATTTTTTATTATTCAAGTCCTTCTGCTTGGAGAATCACCTGAAGAGGATAATTACTATCTTTTCACAAGATGGGGCAGAGTCGGGGTTGTTGGCCAAAAATCATAAAACGGCCCTATCAGCCGAAAGGAAGCAATAAGACAATATCATAGCAAATCTCAAAGTAAAGTAAAGAAAGGTAGTTATAAAGTTGTTGATGTAACTTATGATCAAGAAAATCATGCATAATCTTAATAGATTGATGGATATTTACACAAAGAAAACTCTTCACTTCCAGAACCAGTTCAAGAGTTAGTTAAATTAATTTTTGACATCAAAATGATGCACAGTCAAATGAAAGATATTGGCTACGATTAAAAACGTTCTCCCTTAGGGTTACTTGCTAAAGCAAGCATCGAGAAAGGTTATATTGCACTTGATAAAATAATGAAAATCATCAAAAATTAGACAGTCACTAACAGCGAGAGCGAAAGGCGAAAACTATTAAATGAAGGGAGTAGTGAATTTTATTCAGCCATTCCGCACGATTTCGGTTATATGAACATGCAAGCTTTTGTACTTAGCACGGAGGAAAAGGTTAAACAGAAACTTTAGATGCTTTCTTCATTGGTTCAAATTCAGATTTATTCAAGCCTTATGAAAGAAAAACTGGGAGGACTTGAAATGAATGAGATTGATATTAAATATCTAAAGATCAAGTGCCATATAACTCCCCTTCACTCTTAAGCACCAATGTACCACACAATCGTCAAGTATATTTAAAATACTCATGGCAAAACTCATGACAAGTTCTAAATTGAGCTTTTACATATTTTTAGTTTAAGAAGATAAGAAGAGGAACCCAAATATAGGGAAGATCTTGGTAATAAAATGCTGCTTTGGCATGGGTCCAGATTAACCAATTATGTGGGTATTTTATCAGAAGGACTCAAAATAGCACCTTATGAAGCTCCTGCCACTGGCTACATGTTTGGGAAAGGCATTTACTTCACTGATATTGTCAGCAAATCTGCTAACTACTGCCACCCGAAAAATAATGAAGTAGGTTTAATGCTTCTATGTGAAGTCGCATTAGGCGAAATGAATGATAAGCTGGTAGCTGATTTCAACGCCCACAACCTTCCTCCAGGTAAAAATTCGACTCGTGGGGTGGGTAAATATGCTCCAAGTTCAGGCTAATAAAATGAAAAAGTATGGATTCCGAATGGTCCTCTGCATTAAACTTAAATATAATCTGTGTCTCTTCTGTATAATGAATATGCAGTGTACAATCGTTAGCAAATAAAGTGTAGATACATCGTATAAGTTAAATTTCATTCGCGTGTTTGATTTTTAAATTATTTATGACCATATTTAATATTATAATAATCGTAGATGGTCCTTGGGCATACAGTAAAAAGCTACAGGCATATGATAAAAAACTTGGTTTCCTCGCTTATCATCCACGAGCGCATATAAACTACCAGTGCTAAAGTATTGCATCAAAGATATAGGCGAAAAGATTGGTCAAAGCTACGAATAAGCTGATTAATTTTGCCAAGAAAGCATCGAGAGGACTCACCAGTCCTATCAATCTTATCAAGGGAAGAGTAGTGACTGAACAAGTTTTAAAAAAATTGATGATGGAGACAGTCCCAAAATTGTAAAGTATTCCCACCTACTACGTCAAAATTTCAAAGAAAATTCGACGTAGACGTGGAGATAATGCTCCAATGGTTTTAGTGACAATTCGTAACAGCTAAAAGGATGAGGTAGCAAAAATGCAAGAAAAGTAATTAAAATAAAGATCAAAAGTCGTGGATTCTAAAAACTATTCTCGTTTGATATTGGCAGAAGAAAAGCAGCACTATCAATAACTCCTAAAGCAAAAGCCAGAGATGAAATAATTTTTTGAACGCAAGTTGGCACGAGTTTAGTTTGAGGAATGGATGCTGGATAAGGCAGTAAATGAGAAGAGACTCCAACTGGTTATTTGAATCCATGATCAATATTACGAATTCAACATACATTCGAACAATAAAGAGATAATATTATTTATCTTGATGGGATTATCACAAGCTATAATATTATTTGATAATTACTCTTGCTTAACAAGTAGATGAAAGCATAATTATAAAACAAGGAAGCAGTTGCTATTCAGTCATAGAAGCTATAACAGAAATCAAAATAGAAATTCACTTTAAAGATTATTTACCACTCGACCAGCGCTTAAGGCACAATTACTCAGATCAATAAACAGTATGATTTTTATGATTTAGAGTACTAGTTTCAGGCAACATTACTATTTTCAAGATAATATCATCTTTAAAGGAAAAGCTGTGCTTGCTCGAAAAATAGGCTCTGTTCCTCTATATAAATAAAAATCTTTTGACAGACTTAAGTACAATTATCATAATTAGATATGAATATCAATAAATTAGCTGTCAAGTATGAAATTAAAAAATAGTTTGTTATAGAAGCAGCCTCGACAGAAGTATATTGATACCTGATATTTCTAATCATTTGCAAACAATTCAAATAATTATCATAAACATATAACAGATAATATGATATCTATTTTATTGGCAGAGAATTAAGAGACCATTTTTCATGATCAAAGTATAAAAAACTGTTAAAATGTAGTATCTGATTATTTATATACAGTTAACATATAAAAATTTTCGACTGAGTAAAATAAGGATGATTGTGATCTGTATTTATACTTATGTCCTATTTTAGGAATTGATTCAATTGAATGTCCTCAAACTAAGATGATAATAAAAATATGGAATAAATCATTTGATGCGTCTCTTCTTTTCTCCTCCTTTTTTATTAATTCTCGCCAGCTTCTTTATTTTTTTATTTTTCTTTACTTTTTCAACTTCCATTCGTTCAGGCTTTTGTTCATCCAAACCCAATACCTCAAGCTCTTCCTCAGCTTGTTCCATTTCTTTTTTTTCCTCTTTATTCTTGATCTTAATTTCAATTCTAACCTCCTCAGCTTTTTCTACTGATTTTAGAAAGTTGTTATATCTTTTTTTGATGGATTTGTTGTTCTTTCGCGACATCAACAATGATATTAATATATATGTTTAGATACTAAATATGTAAAATCATAAGATCAATTGATGTCATCAAAAGATATCTTGACTTTGGTGCTTTAAGGTTGGAAAGTATTAGCTTGATATGGTTTTTTCCCATCTTATGATTCGAATATTATTTCATAAATTTTCTTTTTTACTTCTTCGCGTGATAAAAATGACTCCATTATCATTTTCTTTTCATAATCACTAAACTACTATCCATTGAGGCTCGGCATACCTTTTTTTACTTTTCGTTTTTCTCGAATTTATTCAACAGTAGACTCAAATAATTCTTCAAGGACTGTTTTTTCAAGTTATTTTCCTGATTTCCCCAAATCAATCTGAGAGTTACGCCCTAAATTACGTTTTGCTTTTGACTCCATTGATGATTAAAGAGTCATTTTTTTGCTGGTTTCTCTCACTGATACTGAGTTAGCCATTTTTCTGGTAAATGGTCCCTCGATATTAGTTTTTTTTCTATCACTAAATAATGGGAGAGTATTCGTAGTATCTGTTTTGTTGGGACGATTTGTCATTTCAGTCGGAGGTGGAACTCGTTCCGACTAATCAATAACTTGATACTTCTTTTTGTGAGCTAAATTGATCTGTCCATCAAGAAAAATGAGTTCTCTTTCTAACTCCTTTCCTTCAGTAATAAGATCTGCTAACTTCTTCTTATAGTCCTCACATTTAGAACTGAAAAACATGTTCGTTTGAATGAGTTCATGACGTTCCCTTTCCAGTTGTTTTTTGCGCTCTAGCATCTTATTTTTTATTTGTTGTTCGCTTGTAGTACTTTTAAGTTCATTTAGCTCCTTTTGGGCTTAGATAAGCTCCTGTTTGTACTGTTAGATGAGTTCTTGTTATTTTTTATGAAAATGGTCAAAAAGTTTTCCGTTGAGATCCTCGATAACTTGATCCAAATTTGCTTTTGTTTGCTGTATGCGTTATAGACTCCCTTTTTATTTTTTTTATCTGCCTGGTGATACACATTCATTTTTGTCTTCTTTTTCTTCACCTTTTTCTTTATACATATCGATAAAATTATTGATTTTACTCTTATCAGATCATAAGGTAATAGTAACCAATTGTTTTATGATTTTAAAGTAGTGTAACAAATATGAATCAATCATTAGATGGAATAAAGCTTTATGCAATATTTCGACCGAATTTATTTAGAAGTGAACAATTATATTTTTATAGTCTGATCTATGGGCCAAAGTGAATGCTTTACTTTAAATTTTAAGTCTCATTTTATTATTGAACCAGACATTTTACAATATTTTTCCATTTATAATCCGATGATTATTTCAAGGCTTTATCTCGAAAAGGTAATTTTGAAGATTTTTGATCTACTCCAGCATTCTTTTAGATAAAAATACCTCCAAAATCATAAGTGCCTAAGATTATAGTCTTTTTAAGATTTTTGGAAGTCGGCAGTTTATCCATAAGGCTAGGTTTCTTCGAGGAGCAACTATGATTGGGTTAATGCTATTCATGATTTTATTTCTGATTGCTTTTAATTTATTTTTTCTGGCGAGGAAACCCACTTCTTCTTGTGTTAACTAAAAAACTTTGGGTATTCTTAACTGATGACATTTTGGATAATCTGTTTTAATGTTATTGAAAATAAGAATTTGAATTTATGGATGTACCAGATGTGCCTGAACATTTGGTTGGTATTCCACTTTGGCTCGATTTATCCATGATTTGACTAGATGAAGTTTATTTTTTAGTTTCATTGCTGGATAAGTAAACATAATTAAGAAGGTTGCTTTATATTTTTAACTTTAATTTCTTTTGCTCCTTTGATTTTCTACAATTAAAAAGCTCAAATTCATTAAGGGTAAATTGTGGTTCAAGTTCTTCTTTATTGTTTAAAGATAAGGATCCCTTTTTTCTGTCTTTTTGAGTGATACTTTTATCTCTGTTATAACTAAAGTGAATTTTAGGCTTGATTGTTTATTTTTGTGAGGGAGACATTGATGATTGCTGTTTGCGAGCAACATTGTGTTCTAAATCTAGGGTCACTGTTGCATTTAAATTTATTTTTTGTTCGTGATAAAATTTATTGTTCTGTGATTGAGGAAGGAAAAAATTATTTGCACATTTTGAGGGAAAATTGGCTTTTTGTAAATTACTTTCTTTTTCAGAAATAACGTTAAATTCGGGTGGAAAGTAATAAGATGATGCAGAAGACATGACTTGCCGATCATAGGGGAGACTCATTGAGTAATTGGGAGTTGAGGGTCGTGGCATGACAGATCCCAGTTAAGAAATGTAGCAGTTTTGCAATCCTATTTAATCCATATAGTTGTTTTTAAGTTATCGTTATTATAATTTTATGACAGTTATATATAAAATATTTTATTCTCATCAGGAAGACAAGAATTTATCTAAAATTAATATTCTATTTTTACCTAATACTAAGTCAATCTTATGTTTGAATTTGTAGTAAATGATGTGATATCCTCCTCTGGTGATATTAAGAAAAAAATAAATAAAATAAAATATAAAAGGTCATTAATACTTTCAATTTCATGATGATTTCTCCGAATATTAGAATATTTTATTAGTTGATGAAAAAATTATTAAATCGACATTCGAATATATGTAAGCTCTTTTGATTTTTTTACTTAAAGAAATAAATTTTATCCTTCAAATCCAATATGTATGAATTCCCTTTCTTGCAAAGCACACGAATTAGGATATTGTTTTTTCATAGATTACAAATTCTAGATGATCCAAAAATTGGTTTAAAATTGTTATAAAGTTAGTCCAAGGCGTTACTTGCTAAAAAGGTGGTGTTATATCCTTTTTCATATTCATTAAGCATTTTATGGTGTTATAACTTTGACTCAATCCCAAATTTAGAGTTTTACAGTTAAATTTATTTTGGTAATTCGCCGTAACAAAATTGAAAGTATATAATATAAACATTCAGAAACTCTTTATCATCATCTTCTCTAAATGTTGAGTGAATAAGCCATTAAGACTTTGTAAATCAAAGGTTCATTCCCAAAGCAATTGTAAGATATTTCTTTTGCTGAAAACAGCTCTCTTTGGTATAAGCAGCAACACCACCACGGTTTCAACTCCGAAAAAAATGCAAAAAGATACTAGTATGTTAAGATTGGTAAAACATTTGGCTGGTAGACTGTTAGGTATATCAGTATAGCCTAAGATCACCTGTTTTATTATAACGTACTCAATTATTTATTCAGGAGAATCGAAATACTGATTACATTGGATATTGTTCCCTTGAAAACGTGTATATTCAATGGTTTGAACTGAAGAATGGTAGATACATGCTTTTGATATCTAACGGGAAAGAAAATTCTTTATTTTATTTTTTAACACCATAATTTTGGCACCAATAAAAATAAAAACTTGTCAAACATGCCATTCAACTAGATTTTGAAGATAAATATTAAGTCTTTGAAGAGTTAGGATCTGGAAGCTTCTCAAAGGTTTTCAGAGTCAGAAATAAAAGAAACGGAAGAATATTTGCAGCAAAAGTTATTTTTAAATTGGACAAGCATGGTATTTCAACAAAAAAATTAATAGTTTAGGAAAAGAAACTTCTCAATCTTATGGAAGAGAGTGACAGCACTTCAAAATTTATATAATTTTTCTAAATGGAAGGGCAATATATTTTTATCTTGGAATATTTGCCAGGAAAAGATTTGATGACTGTATTAAAATAAAACACTTAAATGGATTTATCTGAAAAGAAAAATCTTTTGATTAACCTTCTTCATTTAGTGAAAGAGTGCCATTAGAGAAGCATCATTCATCGGGATATTAAGCCCCAAAATGTGATAGTTGACGAATATCTGAGACCAAAACTCATTGATTTTGGATTGTCAACTATCATGAAGGAGAATAATGAAAATAGCACTTTTAAAAGATGTGGAACTATGGGCTACATGGCTCCCTAAGTTATCAATTGTGAAGTCTTTAAAAAAGAATATACCTCTAAATGTGATATCTTTAGCTTGGGAATCATAGCTCACCTTATTCTTTTGGGAAACAATCCATTAAAAGGCAAAAGTTATGAAAAAACTCGCACTTTAAATCAATAATGCTCAATTCAATTTAACAAATAACAGTTGGCTGAACTTTATGGAGACAGTTGTCCGATTTTTTTGTAAAGAATGCTAGCAGTCGATTCTAAAATTCGCTATAGTGCTGAAGAGGCTTTGAATAGTCAGTTTCTTCGAGAAAGTAGCGATAAATAATAATCTATATCGACTATTGATGAAAAGAAAAGAAACTCAGAGGTTAACTGAACTCTTTTTAATGATATCTTTGATATTTATTTCTATCTAATAATCTTATTGATCTGAATTTATATGATTTCAGTAAATTTCAAATTAAATTGAGAATTTAATCAGGTAGACTTCATAGTAGATGACAATTGCTTGATGATGGGATATAAATTTTTGCCGTTTGACTCCCATTATTTCAAGCATTTCTAGGCGTAACTCTTGAATTGCTTCTACTGATTTTCAATGTTAGCCTTTGCTTATTCAGCTTATAATAACTCACGCTTGAAATTCTCCTCTCTTTTGGCTTGCTTATCATCCATTTGTTTTTTGAGATCCTCTACATTCTTTAGATACACATTCTTTCTGAACTTTTAATCATTGGATTCCTGTTCCTTGAGAGTAGTGAGTTTTTCCTTCCAAGTTTCTTTAAACTTGTGCACTTCTTCTTGCTAAAGTTCTTTCTCTCTTCTTTTTTTCTCGACTTGATCCTTCAGAGACTCTTCATATTGCTGCTTTAATATTCTTTTTTCCTAATTCTTTTTCCTTTATATTTCTGCTTGTTTTTTCTAAAGCTCTTCTATTTGATTGGTTAACTTTTCTATTTCATTATTTTTGATTTGACTCATTTTAAATGTTTGCTGCTCATAAAGATGTTCTCTTTGTTGAATTTTTTAATTGATAAGGTCTTGTTGTCTCTTCTTCGTGAGATCTTGAATGATTTCTACATGAATAATAAATTACATTGCTTTTTGCGGTATTCCTCAATTTTAGTTTATTCTTCCTTGTCTTTTTGTAACTATGCCGCTTTCAGCTCTTTGTTCTTTTAGTTAATAACATTGATATCCTTGCGATTTTGCATATTTTTATTTCTTCTTTCTCTCTATTTTTCTTCTTCTTCGCGAATGGCCTACTCAGCTTTGAGCCTTAACAGTTATCCTTCTTCCATTTCCTCCTTATACTTGTTGATATATTGTTTTTTCACCTCTTTGTGCTGCTTTCTCAAATTTTTCTCAAATTATTTTAGTTTTTTCTTCTCAGCCTCTTTTTTTAATTTCTCTTCTTCCTCTCTTTTTTGAATTTGAGCCTAAATCATTTACTGTTTACCATAGTTTATTCGTGATAAAACTGCTCCCTCTTTTTATCAACATCTTTGATGTAGTTTTTAATTTCTATTTGCTCTTCTCTTCCTTGGAGAGTATCTGAGAACAAAAGTTTGCTATTGAGTCCGCGGACTTGTTCTGTTTATTGGAAGAGCTTTGCGTTGGCTTTAGCAAGTTCTTGTTCCTTGATTTGGTGCTGGAACTTCTTCTCCTCTTAATCAACTCTTCGTCTTTCAAGCTCCTCCTTCTAAAACTTTCTATATCTCTCTTCCTCCTTCCTCTTTTTAAGGTCTTTGAGGTTATCTGCCCATTGATCAGTGCGCTTCTGACTCTCTTGATATTGATAGTTGGCACGATTCTATTAGTTATTGCCTATATAGCAGTACAATTACCTGACGGAATTAAGTTGGCGCGCATCTTCATCTTGGTTAGCTCGTCCTGAGTTATGGTAATTGCTCCTTTTGATGACATTCAGAAGTTATATTTTATTTATTAATGTATGGATTGCATGCTATATTGTCAACATCCAAAATTAGAAGGTAACTTTATCCACATCATGGCTTATTTATGTGTATCTTTTTTTGGGGACGCTCATTTGGCAATTTGATAGCACTCTTATTTTTATCTTCCTACTCCAATGTTGCCAGTCGCTTCTTCTTCTCTTACAATACCCTTTTCTCGTTTTATTTCTTGCGAGTGTAGCGTTGAATGCTGAACATCAGGAGAATCTTTTGCCTCAATTTGTCAAATAACTCCACATTTTCCTCGGTAGCGATGATCTTTTCAGGAATATTCATGCCTTGCAATACTTATCCCAATCTTTCATTTACCTTTCCTGGTAAAGCTAGGGGTTTAGCTAGATATTGTTGACGTGTATACACCTTTTGATTGCGCTTCATCTCCTCTTGAGCGTTGATGTTATCTATTTCGAAAACTTCTTCTGGTACTTAGTCCAATTTTAACGCTCGTTTCAGATTGATTTGTTCTCGCTCTTCTTTCTTTATGAGCTGCATTAAATTTGAATTACGATTTATAGTCTACGAATTTCAGAGATTAGAGTTTTTTCGCGATCAGTATCCACCTTGTTTCTCATGAGATACTTTTCCAGTTAGTACTTACGGTTGGATTAATATTTTTTATCGAACATGTAGTTGGCAAGTGGGTGCTAATACCGCCCTCTGCTCAATAATATTTCTCGACTAATCTGAAAATAGATCTTAATTAAAGAGATATTACCTCTTTCAGATCTTCGATTGAGTATTCATCATACTCCAATCGATCATGCAACACAACAAAGTTGAGATTATATGTGAGGAGCAATTCAAAAATATGCTGAGCCCTTTCAAAAGTTAGAGAGGGCATTTTAAAAGTGAGGGAGGCAAACTCTTCTTCATTGAAGGTTACAATGTCTGTTTAGACATTAAACTTTTAGCTTTGATAAAGCTTCTTTTATTAACCCTCCTTCGTCCAGTGGTAGATAGGTCCAATTTTAGTATTTTTCTGGACAATAGGCACACGCATCCAGTGATCCAATTTTTCGATATTGCCCGCATTCTACATGAAAAAGATTATACATCCTTGTTGGGGTCGACTAACTTGAGTGGAAACAACCCACCAGTCAGATTTAACACTTCTTTATCAGTCACTTAAGATTTGCGTTTGAGTCCTATTGGCTTAGTGATTGTGGGTACGTGGGGTAGATATTTCCACAGCTACTCACTCATTATAATTAATCAATATTAGGCGCATTCGCACAGTTTATAGTGTGATGATTTGATTAACTTTCTTAAATAATGTGTATGTATGAATAAAAAGTAATGGGCTAATTGAGAAGATATGATAAATTAAGACAATCATAAAAGATTTGCTGTAAGAGTTGATTTTTAGCGGATAATCTTAATGTACACAAATATTGAAAGACCCGCCATCGATAGAAACAGGAGAGAACAAATTAATCCTATGCCTCCAGCCGCTCCTCTGCCCGCGTTGAAATTAGAAGAGACTCGTACAAATCCATTAAACCCAAGAAAGTCCACAATAGATATCACAATTTATAGCACAATAACAATGGGTTGAATGATTATATACATCTTGAGATTAGACTTATCTCGACATACTCCGGTAAAGCCTATATAAGGAACAACTTACCTCTATAGAAAACAAAAAGGAGGATGGGATTAAAGACAAATAGAAACATTAGGGAATAGAGAATTCCTAAGCCGCCTTCAATACAGTTATCAATGAAGTTGAGCAAACAGGTAGCTAGGGCAGTAAGATGAATAGCAAAAAGAGAGAAGACTATAAACTTACGATCTTGTGGTACTTAGCTGGGCACGAAGTGCATCAATCTTAAGAGTGGAGGATAATTGTAGTGATACCATTTTATTTCTTATTTTTCTCCAAGCGTAGGAGCCTTTTAATTGTCAGTCATTATCAAAAATATATATCAAACATTATATTAGATTTATCAACAAAAAAGAGCTTATTTTTAGATAACATTTTGATGTCATCAGCTACTTAAAGAAAATTAATTAATAGTTTATATTTGATTTGGTAATTGATACAAACCAACATTTTTAATAAAGTATTTTATAAAATTTGCTTGTTTACCTTAATAAAATTTGTAAAAGAAAAACATAAAGAAATGTGATCAAGAGAGATGACTCAAAAACATCTTGTAGTTAAAAGTATTAGCTTTTTCATCCACATAATCAGCTAAGACCGTAAACAAATCATCAATTCGTTACTTCTCAATTCCGTTCTTTCTAAAAATTTAAGATATTATGTTCAGAGGAATTATTTCATCCTATTCGCCTGCAATCAATCTAAAGGCGTTTTTGATATCTACTAAATTATAGGAAGACTATCTAATTCTGAATATATCCATGAACTATTAAAACGTTACTTCCTCTTGAATTTCGAATGTTTTTGCACAAATATCGCGGAAATGCTCTTCGGTGATAAAGTATCCGATACGATCAAACATGGCCTTAAGATCTTTGGTATTGATACGACCATTACGAGCATGCATGTTGAATACTTCGAGAAATGCTTGTCTTTGGGCTGTTTTTAAGGTGTACTGATGATTTCCTTTTTATTTTTATTTTTATTTCTGCATTTCAATTTCTCTATTGCGAATAAATCAATTCAAATAATTTGATTTTGAAAATAATGGATGAGATATTATAGTAGCTCGCTTTAATATGATTATTAATATCAACAAATGCTCTGTTGTACGATATATAATAGAGCTATGACATCATTCCTGTGCAAAACGACTTTTGGTAAACATAACACTCTTCTTGGCTTTTTTTAAGGATTCTTTGGGTTCTTAAATTTACTTATCCGGCACAGCTTATTTTATTGGTTATTTTATTGGTTATTTTATAAGTAATACCGAATTTTTCTTTAGTATAGATTTGCCTCCGTTAGCTCTCTGTTTGGGCTTTGGTTTTGCCGACTCTTCTTTGCTCAGACCTAACTGTTCTCTTATTTCCTTGCTGATAATAGGTTACTATCCGCTTCCGAAAATGTTATAAGAGCTGCCGCAGTCAGACTCCTCATCGTTTTTGCTATTTTCTTTGATGGGCTGCATTTCCATGGACTTTCTATTTCTGATGACAATTCCATCAATACTTTGCCTTGACATCATCTCAAATTTGGATTTTCGCACAGGTTTTTATTTAATCTCATTTTATATCGCCATGAAAGATGTATTTTTCATACAAGATTTTCGGCCCGCAGGCTTTTTGTTATCTTTTGGTTTATCTGTAAATTGAGCAACTTCTTTGGCCTAGCCAAAAATGCTCTTCCTGAATTCAACTTCTTTGACACCTTTTTAATTACCACCCTCGACGGATTGACTCGAAGTGATTACCTTTCCATCGATATTTTTTATCTTATCAATCAAGACACTTTCTCTTCCTCCGTACTTCTCTTTGATTTATGTCTTATCATTTACAATAATAGAAGTGATATTCCTATTTTTTAGAATACTTTTTGATCTTGGATTTGGCTTAGCTACAATTTTTGCTGTCTTTAAGTTTTGTTTGCTATCATCATCCAACTCGATTTCTTTAGAAGTTTTTAGGAACTTTTCTTTAGCCTGCTCCTTGCTAATTGTGGTGGAAGCTTGTGATTTGTCATTAGGCCCCTCCTCAGCAGCTTCATACTAGATTGCCGTATCACCACTAATTGTTACTCGGCTCTTACGCCCCTGTAAAGTACCCATAATTGAGCATGTTGATTTTCTATCTATTTTCTTTAGGTTAGAAAAATTGAGTAATACTTCCTAATCTTCATCCTCTGACTAGCTCTCCTACGATGAATTAGCGCATTTATTTTTATTTTTTAGATTTTCAATTTCAATTTTCATGGCCGTGATTTGAAGATTATCTGGGCAATAACTGGAAATGTTATCAAGATCTTTGAGGGCTCGGTTAAATTTACCTTTCTACATTAGAAAGTTGTACCTTCTTGTAAACCTGACTGCGACGCATCAACGATAAATAGTGATTGGGATCACTTCGCAGAACTTCGTTGAGAGTAGACATTGCGCGATCAAAATCGCCTAAAATACAAAGCAGCGCTCCTTTTGAGCTCATAATGTTAAATATGACACCTTTACACTAATCTGTACGATAACAGAAGGATAGGCAATCTTCATAGCTTTCGAGTGCTTCCTTGAAGTTGTGGGTTTGAAATGCCTCAACTGCCTGAATAATTGTATTGATACCTTATCCAATTTTTGTTTGAGTACACTCATCGATGTTTAAATTTACTTTCTAAATGATGAAAATTAATTAAATGAATTAAGGATAAAGAAAATATGTTCTAAACAAAGATGGATAGCGGTGATTAAATATTTTTCTGATATTGACATGCATTCATGGATATAAAGTGATAAACAATGTAATTAATTTGATTTAAATTAGTGATAATGTGCATTTGTAAATGAAATATCTTAAACTGCGATATATTAATAAATGTAAGTTCTCCATTGAAATGTTTAATATTTGAAATCATTCTATCAATTTAA
>Ga0302186_10002326_pt1 | contig 14720 bp, 9 predicted proteins | sample II_Bog_E1_2_FD_198782 | JGI IMG/M metagenome (GOLD analysis project Ga0302186, IMG submission 198782) | Peat permafrost microbial communities from Stordalen Mire near Abisko, Sweden - II_Bog_E1_1 | ecosystem: Environmental > Terrestrial > Soil > Wetlands > Peat | place: Sweden: Abisko, Stordalen... | reverse complement strand
TGTTAAATTAATTAAAACAAAAGAATTAAATTAAAAAAAAAAACAGAAAAATCTAGATTATTATTATTAAGATATAAAACATAGAGTTCTCTACAAATTTCCCAATTTGTATTCTTATTCATTCGTATAAGTAGAGATTGGTGATAATAATAAAGAGGAATCTTGACAAAACGAAAAAATGCACGCAAAAATCCGGAGTATATTTTTAAAATTTCAAAAAAGAAATTTTTTTATGTTTCAAAACAAAAAAAAACATAAAACTTTAAAAATAAAATAAAATTTATATATACTTCATACTTCGAAAATATTCAAAATATCTTTTTTGATCTGAAAATATCGACAAAATCTTAAGGATTTTCATCATTTTTTATAAAACTTTCTAAAAATAGATAAAAAATTAAAAAAAAGAGAAAATTTTATTGACTTCGATAAAAATTATCATAAATCATTATCTTTGTCAATGACATTAAAAAAAATCTATAAAAACTATTTTTTCATAAAAAAATCGAAAAAAAAGAGAAAGATTTCAATGAAAGAAATAGCCTTTTAAGAAAAAATAATTTGGTTTGTTCTCTCGGAATCAGAGAAAATCAAGTTTCAAAATGACAAAATTTTTAAGTATTAATTTTATATATTTATGACTTTATTTGAGGAACTTTAAGTTTTTTTTTGATAGAAAATTTTATTTTGAAATAAATACAATCGGGATTTTGCGTTGACTATAATTATTATGATTATTAAATTTTTTGCATATACATTAAAAATTTTTTTCCTTTCTTATTTATTTTTTGCCAAATTTCAAATTTAATTAATTTTTTATAAAGCTCGAAAAATGGAAACAACCATCCCGAAAAAAAAAATCGCTAAAACTTATATTTTAGTTCAAATTCTTTTATTTTTCAAATTTCCTTACTAAAATCATATAATTTCCTTAAATTTTATCCGATTCGCTGCTTCCCTTCTCTCTGTAATTATGTACTGAAATAATGCAGGAAATCGCCAGCAACGCATTAATCGAATAGAGCGCGCTTTCAATGATGCTGAGTATTCCAGGGAAATATTCCTGGCTTCCTAACAATGTCTTAACTCTTATCCATCCATTGAAAGCTCCAGCTGCAATAATGCTGAAAACTATATATAAGATCACCAAGATCGCCTGAACAATTTTATAAAATTTCAAAAGATAAATGTCATTTGCCAATCCTCTATAGCCTCGATAAAAGGTGAACATGCCCAAAGGCACAAAGATCAAAATATTGAGCACACTGTAAAATATCATGATTCCTTCGCCACCTTGTGCGGTTTGCACGATGCAATTGATGACGTTAATAAATAGGATCAAAACCAAAATCAAGAAGCTAGCATGGATTCGCTTCGAGATGTTCCGTGCAGGCTCTTGAAGCTCCTCACTGCTGTAATGAATCACGCGCAGCAGGGGTGGGTAGTTAAAATCGTCCCATTTTATACCGTTTGGTTCGCTTTTGAGGCTGGATTTCATGCTGCCAACCTGATTAGAGATTGCTTCTTTCATGCCTATGGCTGCGAATTTGTCCATCTACAGGAAAAAATGATTAGGGGAATAAAGAAAAACAAATATACTTTGAAAAGATGAAGGGATTTTTTGGGGGTGGGGTTTTATTTTATTTGGAAAAATTTGAATTGTTAGAATCAAATTCTTTTTGTAATTTTAATTTGTTGGATTTTTTATTTGAAGCATTTTTTCATTAAATGTTATTCTCTTTTTTGTCATTTAGATAAAATCAGGAGGGAACATACAAAAAATTGAAGAAATTTTTTTTTTAAATGATAAATTGAAACAATTGGTAAAATGAAATTTCCAAAAATTTTTAATGAAAATTATCTCATTATTGCTCAAATAATTTGTTTAAAATTTTCTTATAATTCATTTATTCTTTATGGCATTTTAATAATTCTTATCCCAATTAGGGTCTTTGGCCTGAACGACTTTTTTGGAAGCCTTAGCATCGGTCTTGTTTAGAGAGTGAGAGTGAAAAAATGATATTAAAAAAAAAAAATTATTGTCCTCTTAAAATAATTTACCTTTATGACTTCAATGAACAATTTGTTGGCCTGTTCCATTTTTGCTATTTCATTTTGATTTATAAGTTTTCCCTTTTGAGGCGTATAGGGCACTGGCAATTCTCTCGAGAACAATTTATTCTATAACATGAAAAATTACCAAAAAACTTTAATCTTAATTAAACAAACCCAGTCAAAATTCGAAAACCAAGGGTGGGTTTTCAAACTCTCGTAAGATCCTCCCAACCGTAATTCTGGCACTTTGTTGAGCATTTGATCAATGATTTTTCTGGCCTTTTTATCCTTTAAGAAATTTGGGTAAATGATTTGCTTCTTGATGATCTCCTCATATATTTCATAAGGATCATCCGCATCTTCAGCAAATGGTACTCCTCCACATAAAAATTCATACAAGCAAACTCCTATTGACCATAAATCCACCGAATACGAATAACCTTTCCCAGTGATGATTTCAGGCGCCATATAATGAGGGGTTCCAATAATTGTAAATGTTCGGTCATGATTCTTTCCACCAATTATCTTCGCAGTCCCCATATCGATTAATTTAAGATAACCCTAAAGAATTACAAATTTTTATTATAACGAAAAAAAAAAAAATTTATTTACAAAAAAAAAATTTATTTACAAAAAATAAAATTAATTATTTTCAAAAAAAACAATTTATACTTTTTCATCCACCATAATATTTTCCGGTTTGATATCCCGATAAATTACAGAAAGCGAATGTATATATTCCAAGGCCAGAATCAAGCTTGCGGTGTAAAATTGAGAATCATAAGATTTCAACAGCCCTTGAAAAAAAAATGTTTAAAGGTCAATGGTTACATTGGTAATCACCTATATCTCTTATCGCATCGAATAATTCGATCCCCTTTACATATTCTTCCAAAAAGTAAATGTTGCTGTTGTCTTTGAAGGAACGGAAAAACTTCATGACGAATGGGAAATCCACCAATTCAAGTACGGTTTTTTCTTGCTAAACAATGCAAAAAAAAAAATAAAATATTTAGTTAACATCTCGCCTTTACTAATAAATGTCTTTCGAGATTCTGTTCGAGAATCTGGTTTTTGGATATGCTTTTCAAAGCGCACAAAGTGGCGTTTTTTTTGTTTTTCACCAAATATACTGAGCCAAACTGTCCGAAACCTAAAGAAAGTTTATCAGGAAAACTAAAGATTTTATAAGAACCAAGCTTTTTAATTGAAATAAAGTCTTCAAGAAGCAAATCCTCATTTTTATTTTGTCTTGATTGACCGGAATTGGAACCCTCGGCGTTTTTAAGCGCAATGTTCTGAAAATAGAATAATTTTAAGTGGGGGAAGGGGGGGAGGTAGGAAATTTACTTCATATGAGGCCATGCTCTTTTTAATTGCATTTTCCCAGCTTCCTCCGATGCTGGTTAGGAAATCCTTCATTGTGATGGTGGCGATAATGCCATCGACGTCAAAATAGACATCATTTGAGAAACTGTGAGAAAATATTGATTGGTTATTTTATTTATAAAAAAAGGTTTACATCCCATCTTTGATTTTTTCCCCTATGTAATCCTCTCCGAAAGAACAACCTTTGGCTACTAAAAATTCCTTTGAATTTTTCTAACATAATACAAATTAATAAGAAATCTTTGAAAAATGCTAAAATATTTTACTTGTTTCAAGGATCCATCGATCATAATCAGAAATTTATCAATAGGTTCATCTTTTTTGAACACTACATCGCCCTTTTTCATTTGGGTGATGTTCATCAACGCCAATATCTTGTCCACCTGAAAATTCGACAATTTCTTCAATTTCTGGCTCTTATCAAACGCCCATCTCATCACATTTTTAAACGTGATCAATTGCACTTGATCTCCCAAAATCTTCGTCGTTTCTTCTCTTCCCAACGCAAAGCATTTCACCTCAGTTTCGGCCTTGACAGTGCAAAACCTGACTGTCTTATAATATAATGCCTGTTCCCCGAATGAATCACCTTTCCCCATTTTTCTGATCTCTTTATCCCCCTTTAACACTGTAACAGTCCCTTCCTTTATTACATAGAAAGAAGACGCTGGATCCCCTTCAACAACTATTGCCTCACCTTTTTTGAATTTCTGTGAACTTATCACATTTACAATGGCGTTCTTTTGTTGATCGGTGAGGTTATCTTAAAGAAAATTAAGTTTTTTTTTTTAATTTAAAAAAAGAGATTTTTTTAACTGAAGAAAGTCACGTTGTCCATGAAGGAACGGTTTTCTGCAACTTGTTTACGGACCATTTCCTCGAATGCCTTTCTGAAGGTCACACGATCGATTGTCCACATTTCACATTTTTCCAAGGTTTTGACTGAGGCCGAACGAGGCGCGTTATATAATAATGCCAACTCGCCAAACCCCTCACCTTTTTGAAGTGTCTTTTTGACCTCTTCGTTCACAATGATCTGAACCCTCCCACTATCTGTTAATTTTATAATAATAATAAAAATTTTGCAGGGTAATAAAAGATCTTTGAATAGAAAAAGTTCGTACTTAAGATAAAGTAACAACTGGCGTTGTCCCCCTGCTTAAAAACAAATTCATTGGCCTCGACTTCGCAATGGAACATTTTAGACATGATGTTTTCTCTGAAAAAACTGATAAAATTGTTAAATAAAACAAATGTAATTTAGTACAAGTCATTCTCTGATAAATCGTAAAATAGGAAATGTGTCTTGAGGTACTTGATGATCAACAGAATGTCTTGCTCAGATAGTTTTTTGTTTGTCTTTTGGAAATTCTCATATACCACCACTTCATCCTCGTTATTCACCAACTTCTTGGCCCTTTTTTCCTTTCTTTTTATCTCAATCTCGTTCTAAATGAAAAAAAACCCACTTCACCTTTCTTTATATAATGAATAATGCCTTACAATGTTAGGACTGGCACTATCCTGAATAAAGTCATCAACATCCGTCGTATCGACTTTCTTTAGGGTCCTTTGAATGAGATCTGTGGGGATGTTATCGCCAGGCACTACATCGATTTCAATTTGATTGTTGATTTTCGCAGTCACGTTGACCTCGGACGCATCTTTATGATCCTTTTTCTTAGAAGAACTGGTGCATGCGGTTCCCATTGAATTTTAGATTATTTTGGATCGGAAAAAAATTTGTTTTAATATTGAATTTTATAGGATTTCTTTCGGTCTTGAGGAAATTTAATTTTAATTAATCTGTTGTTGGGAATCTGTTGTTAAGATAATTATTCTTTTTTGTTTTAATTTCTTAGAAACTTTCAGTTTCCAATTCCAAGTTTAACTTGAAATATAAAAATAGAAAAAATAACAAACTCTAAAAGAAATGTATGTAATAATCATAATTACAAAAATTTTTATGAAATTTTTGAAAAATTAAATTTTCTTTTTAAATTTTTACCAAACGACTCCTCTTTTCAAATTTCCTCATTAATTAAACCAAAATGTCCGCATCTCCGCAAAAATTCGATAAATCCTACAACCGATCGATCAATCAAAATCTTCTTGGTTTCATCCCAGCGTTGGTCGTTGACAATCTTTTGGAAAAAATAAAAAAAAAGGAAATTCGCAAATTGCCTGAAAAACAAACGCTCAATTCAGTGGTGATGTTCGCAGATATTTCTGGTTTCACTAATCTATCCGAACGACTTTCACAAAAGGGTGCGGAAGGTGCTGAGCTTTTGGCTTTTGCTTTGACTCGTTATATGGAATTTCTGGTGAAAGAAATCGGTCGATCAGGTGGGGACATCTTTAAATTCGCAGGGGATGCTATGATAGTGTTATGGCCACCCCCCCAACATAACACAGAGGAAGAGTTGACCACTTTATGTCGTCAGGCAATTCAAAGCGGGTTAGATATCCAATCCAAATTACATGAGATTCGATTGGTTGAAGATGTGAAGCTCAGTGTCAAAATTGGGTTTGGGGTGGGTCAAGTGACCATTTTGCATGTAGGAGGGGTTTTTAGTAGAGCAGAGTACCTTGCAGCAGGTGACCCATTGACCGAAGCATTTGAATGTGAGCATTTAGCGACATCTGGAGGGGTGGTGATAGTATCCAAAAAAACGTACGAAAGAGTGCAACATTATTTCGAATTCACTCCTGTGCCAGTGGACTCTGAACATAATCATAAAAGTGACAACGCACCTTTTTTTTATGTGAGCAAAGTGAAAAAGGATCAAAAGGTCAAAATGAAGGCTGATGCGTTGCTGATAAAAAATAAGCTGAAACCCTCGGATATAGAGTCCATACGTCAATCCTTAATTACATATATTCCAGCTGCTGTGATGACTTTCCTCTTGGTCGATCAAGAAAAATGGTCTCACGAATTGAGGAGACTTTCTGTCATGTTTTGTAACCTGGGCATTGATCTAAGTGACGCACAGACTGCAAAAGGTCTAGAAAGGATACAAGTAGTCATAGAGACAGTTCAAAGATGCGTATATTTTTATCAAGGCTCCTTAAATAAACTTCTGATGGATGACAAAGGTAGTACCCTTATGATAATTTTCGGTCTCCACCCCATGGCACATCAAGATGACCCTGTCCGAGCAGTGTTCACAGGCTTAAGCCTTGTAAAAGAGCTGAAGAAAATCAATTGTAGCTGTTCTTTGGGGATCACAACCGGGGTGGTATTTGCTGGGGTTGTTGGGACCAGTGGATCAAGAAGAGAATTCTCTGTTTTAGGTGATACAGTGAATTTGTCAGCTAGATTCATGCAGGCGGCTTGTAAAGAAAAAGATAAGAAGATCCTCGTGGATGAAAATACCAAAAGAGATGCAGAAAATAAGATTTCCTTTAAATTCTTCGAATTCCAAAAAGTCAAAGGCAAAAGTGGTGACATCCCGTTTTACGAACCTGTGGATTTCGATGATGAGGAAATCTCCAAATTCCCCTTTAACATACGAACTCATATGTATAGTCCCCAAAAAGGAATAGTTGATAATGAGAGTTTTGTGATTTATGGCAAAGAAGTTGAGGAGGAATTAAAGAAAACACTTAATTTTATAGAGAAATTCACCAAGAAAAGTGATCATAACATGTTGATATTAATCCAAGGCACCTACGGAATAGGCAAATCATTATTCATTAGGGTTATAATGGAAAGATCCTCAAAGATACTTGATAACCAGAATTGGAAATATAATGAACAGACGCATATTTTGGTCGGTTCTTTGAACTGTTCGAATCGAGGGGGATTTCTTAATGGTTGGAGGTTCATTTTACAGAAGGTATTGAATATCTATTCTATAAGGATGAAAACTACTCCTGAAACTGCGATAATTAAAATATTAGAAGGGACCGATTTATTGGATTCTTATCAGATAATGGCTGATATTTTGGGGTTGAAGCTTAATAAAAAAACTAACACGGAACATGACATCTCAATGAAATATGATGAAAAAGAACAGAAGATAGTCTTTGCAATTTCGATAAGATTATTGTCGACTTTCCTTGAAGAAACGGTTGAAACCAAGGAGAAAAACACTAAGGATTTACCGATCATCGCTCCTTTATTCCTGATTTTAGAAAATATGGAGGATTATGACACTTTTTCATGGACTTTGATTAAGAAGGTGATGAAAAAAATCAAGAAAATTTTCATCATAGGTGCAGTTCGGACTGAATATTGTGAGTTACCTCCTATTTTCGCTAAGAGAAACGATTCACCCAGACCGAAAATCAACACCACAGAGGAAAATAAGCCACAGGATTTAACTTTAGAGGAAATAATGGAAAATGGGATCTTGGAATTAGAGGAAGTGATTGATAGTAGTTCTTTCTATAGGATCGAATTGGATGGGTTTTCGAAGGAAGACATTGGGATCATGATTCGGAAGAAGTTTAATTATTCAGATTTTGAATTCGAAGCTGATATGGAGCCTAATCCTAATATTATTCCAAAAGCTATTAATAATGGGGAAGAAATTGAAATGAAGAAGAAATCCATTAAAAAAAATGAGCCCGGGATAGAAGAAACGAGCCTGGGTAGGCCGTTTAAGAAAATGAAGACCTTGAGCAAAGTGAAGAAAAAAAGTGAAAAAGAGAAGGTCAGCATGAATCAAAGTCCCAGCTATAGAATGTTGAAGATGATGAAAGATAAGACAAAAGGACAACCTTTAGATATTATTCATGTGGTGAATAAATTAAAGGAAGGGGGATATATCGAAATAAAACAAGATAAAATGATAGTGAAGAATAAATTGAAGAAATGTATGGAAATCAATCAATTTCTAACCCTCGAAGCGCCTATTTGTCGAGTCGTGGTAAATGGTGAAATATTAGACCGACTCGATTGTGAGTCTTATTTATTAATGAAATCAGCAGCTGTGATCGGCGAATGTTTCGATCTAATGACCTTGCTTAAAGTCAATCCTTTCAAAGCGACAATTCCACCAGAAAGAGTCAAGAAATTGATCAATTATTTAGAAAAACAAGAATTTTTAGAGATCCTCGACGAGCAGGAGCATAATATCATCTATCGATTCATGCATCCATTTATGAGAGAAGTAATTTATCAAAGGATGATCTATTCACAAAGACGACAAGTCCATCGTTTTGTGGCTGAAGCCTTGCAATCCATCCCTTTATTAAACGAAGCCAATGAAAGATTGGAATGTGACAACCTGATCTATCATTGGAGTCTAGCTGAAAATCAAGACGTTTTCCAAGCTTCTTTGAGCAATTCCTCCTTCTCATTTAAAGCCAAACGGTCAGTTATAGTTAAGAAAATCAGCTCAATTGTCTCAAAAAACCCGAATAATCTCAATATAACTCTCAAAAATGGCTGGCTTCTAAAAAAATCAGATCGAGGCATGACCTGGTCTAATAGATATGTGGTGATGAGTTGTAAGGATTTGAAATATTATTATTCAGAGAATGATTGTAAGGAAAACACTGATTGGGCATTAGGAGTCATTAGTTTGAAGCATATTTTCAATATTTTCCAATTGAATGACACTGAGACGAAGAAAGATTTCGCGTTTATGATTTATACAGGGAGTTGGCAAAAGAAAAATAAAGAAATGGGAATCCGAGAGTTTTATTTTGCAGGGAAAAATTTTGAAGAAATGGAACAATGGATCACGTATATTGAATTTATCAGGGCGAAAGCGATTTATGATGATTTCGTATATTCGTTTGGAAAGATCAGCTTCCCGTTGAATAATGCGCTGGAAAAATTGGATGGATGTGATGGCACATCGAAAGAAGTAGATTTTTTTTTGCTTGATTTTATTGATTTTTATTGATTTTTTATTGATTTTTTTATTGATTTTCATGAAATTTTTTATAAATTTTTATTGATTTTTATTGATTTTTATTGATTTTTATTGATTTTTATTGATTTTTATTGATTTTTAATGTTTTTTAATTATTTTAATTGATTTTTAATTGTTTTTATTGATTTATTTCTTCCTTTGTAGCAGTCCAGCATGTCCCGCATGACCCTGATAACCCAAGCGATGGAATCAAGTAAGATCATTCACAAAAATGCTTCTTTCCTTTCCCGGAAGAACACCTCTCGTAAAATGACCTCGATGAAAGGTCTCAAGAGCATGAATTCGATGGCTCTAAATTCCATCCAAGACGTTACCAGTAGTAATCTGAACCAAGAACTGGCCAAAAAGCTCAAAGAGCGTCTCCAACGTTTCATACTTCTTTCCTTAATGCTCTTCAATAGTCATATCATAGAAGTTTCATCCAAAGCACCTAAAACCAAATTCCAGAACCTTCTTGGCTCCACTACAACAGTATTTAGGAAATACCCTTTTATAGTGGACCCCAGTCTCATAGATGATAACAGAAATCTAATTAATATTCAGAAACTTAATTCAGGAAATTTGAATAGTTATCAAACCTTGGATTCTATTGAACCGAGTGAATATGGGAGTCCAAAGCTGAATAGAACTTCAATTATCAGGTCAGTTTCAGGAAATAATGAGGAAGTGGGGGATACGAGCTTCGGAAGCAATTTAAGCAATAAAAAATTGGAAGAACCTCCAAGTTTGAATCCAGGGAAAAATATAGCCTTTCTTGGGAATTATAATAATAAGAATAATGCGCTGGAAATGATACAGGAGGAAATGGAGGATAGAAACTCGATTAATGATTTGAGGAAATTCACAGATACTTCGAATAGATTTCAAAAAAAGCTGGAAACCATAAGAGATAGTATACAAATGATCAATAAGGACCCGGAAGTAGGAAACAATTTGGATTTAAAAGATTTCCAAAAAAGCAACTTTATTCTGAATTCAGCCAAACCTTCGACCTATCTCACTCAAAAGGATGTTGATAGCATAGCCAGAATGAATGAAAGTAGCCAGAAAAGCTCTAATAAAGGGGAGGAATTTGAAAAAGATGAAAAAATTGAACAACTTTCAACAAAATCTGAGAAAATGCCTGATTTTCCTTTTCTTGAGAAAAAGTCTCGTGATAAACAAGGATCTTCGAATTTTTCTAATGAAAAAACCAATGTCCATGAAAATAAAAATAAATCCATGAAAGAACCCAATTTATTAGAAAAAGAAAATGCTCATTTTTATTCAGAAATTACTGAAAAACCTCCGAATTTCCCTCATTTGGAGAAAAGCCCCTTCGAAAAGGAGAAAAAACCTTATTTTTCTGATATTAAATCCGAAGAAAAGCCTATTTTTCCTCAAGAAAAAGAAAGGCTTGACTTTCCTCAGGAGAAAGAAAAGCCACCTTATCCAAAATTCCAGGGTTTTATGGAAGTTTCCCCAATGGAAAAGGAGGTTTTTCCTGAGAAAATAATGAATTCTAAAATAAAAAGCCTTGAAACTCAGAGTTCAAGCAAGGAAATCCCCAAAGTAATATTGAGAGGAATGAAAACTAGCGAATTTCCAGGCAATGAGAGATTATCTAAAGGTTTTTTATTAATTTTTCATATGAAAGATTAGCTAATATATAAATAGGGAATGAATCAATAATGAATCCTCAGGAAATCACTAATAAATCGAACTATAAAGCCGCCCGAGCCAATAAGAAGACGAATTCTCTTGATGGAGATAATATAGAACTGAAAAGGGGTGAAAATGTATTGATAACTCGAATATATGAGAAAAAACAATTAGGTGAAGTATTATATCAAGGTATGAGCGGGTTATTTGACTTAAGGGACTTCGATTTATATGAGAAAAGCCCAGTTAAAAGGCAGAAAAGTCCCGGTGAAAACGTTGAGTTTGATGAAAATGAGGATTCTGAGCTTAATATCAAGAAAATACCAAAGGTTTTGCAAAGGAAACAAATGATGGATGATCGAAATAAAAACGTTAGAGCTAAGACGCCTATTAAGGAGGAAAAGGCGAGGCTTTTTAATGAAAAGACTATCTGGAAGAAGAGGAATGATGAGGATACTAATAATTGGAATTATGGGAAGATAACGTTTCAGGTTAAGGAGAAAGAATAGATTCTCTGAGAGTTTCACAATGATTTATAATGAAAATTATGTACTTTTGAGGGAAAATAATTATTTTAATAAAATTAATTGTAATTTTAATACAATTGCAAAGTGTTTTTGTGTTTTTTTTTCTGATAAAATGATGAAACGAAATTTGCCTTTTAAAATTAAATAATGAACATTGACAAAAACTTAAAAAATGTCCATTCAGATGAGTATTTTTATTTCCTTTTTGTTTTTTGCTCAAGCATGAAGGAATTGTTTTCATATTTTATTGTTCTTTATTTATTTTTTTACAAATTTTCGCTAATAACTACAGTTTACACAATTTTATAAAACTTCAAAAGGTAAATAAATTAATTGGAAGTTTCTTAATAAAATGATGAAAAAAATATAAGTTTTGACATATTTTTTAGCAAAAATTTCTTAATTAATGTAAAATTCTTTCAATTGTTTAATGAAACTATGATGAAATGATAGATTTTCCTAGAGTTTCATAATGATTTATAATGGAATTATGTATTTTGGAGAGGAAATGGTTATTTTAATAAAATTAATTGTGACCTTGTTTTAATAAAATGCAAGGTTATTTAATGTTTTTTTTCTAATAAAATGATGATTTTTATAAAAGTTTTAAGGGAAAATTTATTATTTTAGACAAAAGTCTCTCTCATCATTTAATGAAACATTGATGATTTTCTCTATCATGGCTTTGAGGTCTTCTTTCTTCACAGGTTTCGCTAAGAAAAAGTCCATTCCGGCCTCCTGGCATAATTTCATGTTTTCAATCGTCACATTCGCTGTCATTGCCAATATTGGTATCTTCTTGACACCATATTTCTTGAGTCTCTTGTAAATCTTCAAACTGGCTTGAAAACCATCGAGAATAGGCATATTGCAATCCATTAAAATGAGACAAATTTGTTGGTTTTTGCTTTTGATATCATTTTTTATAATTTTATATGCCTCCAAGCCATTCAAAGCCCGTTTACTGCTAATATTAAAGAGTTTCAGATATTCTTCAGCTATCATAAGACTCAATAAATCATCATCAACTACCAGCACTTTTTTTCCTTTGAGTCCCAAAGGCGAATTTTCTGAACTTTGGGACAAAAGCTTATCGAATTCATTGAGCGCATGGAAATGGAAATTCTTCTTAAAGTAAATCGCATGTTTATTTTCTTCAATTCTATCAAAATCCTCATTTTTATCGTAAATATTAGCAGTCTTTACTTCTTCTGTCATCATCTGCTTCGGTTGTAATGAACTCACATAGAAATAAAATGTCGTTCCCTTGCCAAATTCACTTTCCACTTGCAATCCCTGTGGTTTTTCTGGGCATAATAATGAGGAGATCTTCTTGCTTATAGTGAGACCTAAGCCTATTCCAGTTTTACGTACCTTCTCAGGATTTTCTAATCTCCCGAATAAATGGAACAATTTATTCAGATCTTCTGGTTTTATCCCAATGCCACTGTCTTTGACTGAGAATTTAAAAAGAGGTGAGGTCTTAAGGTCTAATGAACAATCTTCTATGAGCAATTCTATATAACCTTGGTGAGTGAATTTCAATGCGTTTGAAAGCAAATTTAAGAGGATCTGCTTGATTCTGATAGGATCGGAAATAATGGGTCGAAATTCACTCAACTTGCAGGAACATCTATAAGAGATCATCTTATCTAATGCCTGGAATTCAATTAGACTTTGCATTTGTTCGATGATTTCCTTGAAATCCACTATCTCCAAATTTAGTCTCAACTTCTTAAAGTTCATCAAGGAGAAATCTATCATATCATTTATCAAATAATTTAGAAATGATGCTGATTTCTTCGCGAGATTCAAAAACCCATGGATATTAGGATCAACGGTTTTCTCTATAGCAAGTTCCAACATCCCATTCAAACCATTCAAAGGGGTCCTCAAATCATGAGAAACTGAGGCCAAAAGCTGGTTTTTATAAGTATCGAGATTCATTAGCTCTGAAATCTTGAAGACATTGGTGTTATCATTAAATATGATCAAAAGACATATGGAATCCTCCCAATAAACTTTCATGATCTTGATTCCGAAATAATTTCTATGGGTTTCATCCAACCCATTGGAAGAATGGATCAATTCTGATGTACTTGAAATGGCCTCTGAAATCACAGCATTGAATTTTTCGAAATTGTTTTCTAGATCCTTACTATTTATCATATCTGCTTTGAAAGGTTGCTTCATTGGGTTGTTATAATATGTCTTTAAAAGGTTGATTAAAGAGGGGGTTTCCTGCTTACTTTCCAAGAGGTCGATTTCGCGTAAAAGAGATAATTTGTTCACGAAAGATTCGAAAGTCTCATATGATTCTTCTTCGAAATTCAATTTCGGCTTGTGGAATTTCAAGATGTTCATCCCTGCGTTATTCGTGAATTTTATCTGTGAATTCCCGTAATCGACAATGAAAATCGGTGATGGGATCACGTTTTGTAAGATAAGCTTGAAATAATTGGCCTTTTCATACGAATCCTCCTTTAGCTTGAAATATGCCTTAAAGTTCTTTTCCTCATGATAGGCGAGAAAACTGAAAATAAGCCAAAACGCAGGAAAATTCATAATCACTATAACGTAATATTCATCATGATTGGTGTCAATTACTCTGAAGAACAAATATATGAGTGCCACTAAAAAGAAACTAGAGCAATAAACCCATCTGGTCTTCGAGAAAATCAAAAATGAATTCAAAATTTGAAAAGGTAACATTAAAACCAATGCATTCTCGTCGCCCAGTTTCTGAAATTCACTGATCAATTCTATGTAGAGTACCACTAGCCCAACAAAATTCAGCCAAAGTATATACAGAAGGATGGATGAGGCGATCTTTTTCAAATATGAAATGAAGACTATGAGTACGAGTCCTAATGCGAACTTTAAGTAGGAATTCCATTGCGAAGGGTTGACTATAAAGAAATATATTTGGAATATTACGACACTTGAATTCATGACAACAATGAAGGGAAGCAATTTGTTGAGCTTTTCATTTGCTGTTTCGATGGTGTACTTCTGTTCAAGATGGGAGTCGATGTATTTGAGCGAGAAGGGATACATTTTTTGGGAAAAATAAAAAATATTTTAATTATTGAAAATGATTCAGAGGCCTCATTATTTTTTAATTCTTATAGTTTTTTTATAAATTTTGGAAAATTTTTTATGAAAAAAATAAAATAAATACAAAACTTCATGTAACTCATGTAAAATTAATTGAAATTTA
>Ga0302186_10002325_pt1 | contig 14723 bp, 9 predicted proteins | sample II_Bog_E1_2_FD_198782 | JGI IMG/M metagenome (GOLD analysis project Ga0302186, IMG submission 198782) | Peat permafrost microbial communities from Stordalen Mire near Abisko, Sweden - II_Bog_E1_1 | ecosystem: Environmental > Terrestrial > Soil > Wetlands > Peat | place: Sweden: Abisko, Stordalen... | reverse complement strand
CTTACATCAATACCTTAGGTGCCTGTGTTGCAGGAAGCGGAAATTGTGCTACCTACACCAACACTGGACTTTGTGCCTCTTGCTGGTCCTCATCTTCAGTAGTCAATGCTGCTGGTGCATGCGTCGCTGCCCCTGCTTCAAACTTAAATTGCGCAACTTTAAATGCCGCAGGCACTGCATGTCTCTCTTGCTGGTCTGCCTCTTCTTACATTAACGCTGGAGGTGCTTGTGTCTCAGGAAATGGAGGTTGTGCTAGCTATGCCAACATCACGGGTCTATGTGCAAGTTGCTGGGGGGCATATTACGTCAATACCCTAGGTGCCTGTGCTCAAGTGAGCCCTACCTGTGCAACTTGGAACCCCGATGGAACTTGCGTCACGTGCTGGATTGGAACTCCTAGCCTATCTACCAACCTTTTTACCTGCGCTTGATTGATTTATGCAACAATATATTCATATTTCTGTTTCTAATAACAATAAATAAAATTTCCTACATTTGACTGTCTGATGAAGTTACTAAAATATTGGAATTGAGTAATGCTCGATTATTTTATGAATCTTGGCAATTATGCTCGAATATTATCGCAAGCGTATTAAAGATTTTTAATTATTTGATTTAAGTATGAATTATTTTATAAGAGAAAAAAAGATAATTCAAAAAAGCATAAAAATAGAAGATATGACTTTCTCACGAGGAGAAATAGTAACGAACTCAACAACTAGCCAAAAATAACAAAGTCTCTAATTAACAGTAATTTCAAAGGAGCATGAATCAAAAATGCAAATTAGCAAAAGAGATGGCATCCAAGCCACGCAGAAATAAGTTGAGCTTTTTCATTCCTATCGAATAAGTGGGTAGTGATCCAATGTGATTAATATTTTTCAGAAGAAGAAATATGAAAAAAGAAGGCAAAAATTATGATTCAGCAAATCCATTTTCATGGCCCAATCAAAACAAGACAGCATTTGCCTGCAAAGAAATGATTTTAATCAGAAACAAACCAAAATTAAGAATTTCGTTTTGGTAATTTTTCCTATCCTTACGAGCCAAAGGCAAGTGAAAGGGTCCGAAATGTTATAAAAACCATTTACAAAATAATGTGATAGCCGGATACTAAGGACTTACTGAGATATGAATCTGTCACGAACTCATCCATAATATCGCTACAAAATCCCTAACCGCAGATGGTAGCAGAATACCACTATAAATAGCAACCGATATAATAGAAGATATAATTATTCGAATGAAGACAATGACAACAACTCTGTTGCTCCTTGTGGTTCTCTTGACCATTGCATCCGCTCAAGTCTCCCTCACTGACCCCTACTGCAGCGCAGTCTCCAACACTACTGAACTTTGCACTGACTGCTATCCTGGATATTATCAGGCAGGGGTTGCTGGTGGACCATGTGTTCTCCAAGACCCCTTGTGTGCTAGTTATAGCTCTAGTGAGGTGTGCACCTCATGCTACCTTGGCTACTATTTCGCAGGAGTTGCAGGTGCCAGATGTTAACTTCTCCCTGCGAACAGCAACTGCGCTACTTACGACTTTGTTTCCGGAAATTGCCTTAGTTGCTGGTGGGGAGCGCCTCAAGGGCAAATCTGCGCCTGATTATTTATGCCATCATCATTTACCTAAATCATACTTTTTCTTATCTCATAATTGGAACGTTTAATTTTATCATTAAAATTGATAGTTCTTTAATTCTAAGTTTGAGCGAAAGGATTTCGGATATTCTCGTATCTTAGTATTTTTTGATTTAGATATTTTTAATTTGATTTTAAAATCACTCAATATCTTTGAATTGATTAAAGCTCGATTATTTGTAATTATACCAACTACCAACTTCAATAAAAAAAAATATTCGTTCTTCCCATAATAAAAGGATTTGATTGTTTTTTTTGCGAATTCTGACAAAACTGATAAAATACTTAAGCTAAATGAAAAAATCGATAACTTTAGAACCAAACTTGGTTAATACGTAAGTTAATTATAATATTTTTTAAATTGATGGAAAAAAAGTCGGAATCTTCTTTTGCGCAAGTCAAAAGCAAGATCAAGGTTGTGTTTCTGGGATAACAGTCCACAGGAAAGACCTCTATACTCACTCGCTTCATTCACGACAAGTTCGAGGAGGGCCTAGGCGTACTTTGATAAGCATTCAGCCCACGATTGGTATCGATTTTATGGCAAAAAACCTGCATATTGGAAACAATGTTTTGCGCATGCAACTTTGGGACACTGCCGGACAAGAACGTTTTCGCTCACTGATCCCTAGCTACCTCAAAGATGCACTCATAGCTTTTATTGTATTTGACCTCACCAGTACATGCAGCTATAATCAGAGGCCAACGATCGTTCGACAACCTTCACGAGTGGATTGATCTCTGCCAGAACAACAGAAGCGAAAAGACGATTGTGATACTGTTGGGAAACAAATCAGATTTAAAACAAGCACGGGAAGTTGACAACTAGGCCATAAGAACGAAGATAGAAGAGACTAGTTTACCTTACTTCCAAGTAAGTGCTAAGACTGGGGATAACATTAAAGAAGCTTTTAATTTTGCTGGCAATGAGTATTCCAATATGCAGGCAAACAATGCATAGCTTACCTTTACGACAGCTGTTAACGAACAATAAAAACCAGAAAAGGTCGAATTGCAAAAATCCAATCTATCAGCGACACAATCAATAACAAACGAGGCTCGTAAAGAAGTGGTTAATTTGAGCAAAAGACCTGAGCAAATAAGATTATAGAATCCAAAGGAGAAGAAGAAAGGAAGTGGTAAGACCAAGTGCTGTTGAATTGTTGATACTAGTATGATTCAATATTGACGATACAGTTATTAAGCTAGCTATTAAAACTTATTGAAGGATTAATCAGCTGCTTTATTATTTATTAACACTTCAACATCATTACTCTATTAAAATTAAATAGGATGGAGTGTCTTTTACAAATCATTCGGTTCGAGGAAAATAAAGTATTAAGCATTAATAATACTTAACAATGAGAGTATCTCTTTGCAAAAGAGTAATGCAAGCTCACAATCAGTCACTAATGATTTTGATTAAAGGTGATAGATCTGGAAAGGAGATTAACAAGCCGATCATTACAAATATTCGAATAATTATGTGAAGTTAATCAGCTGACTCATCTTGCTTCCAAAGCAATAAGACACTATACTAATATAGTCATGGGTGTAAGCCCTTAATAACATGCTCATAGTCACATTCCCTCTTATTTTGCAAATGGCTATTAGTTATAAGGTTTGTTGAAGCATCAAACCATAACATTTTAAATTAAAAATGGTACTAATAGCCCGATTAAAAGTATTTCTTTTGTCATCAGTAGGTAATCCTTTCCTTAAAAGGAATTTGATGAAACGAGCCCTTTTTGATGACCTGAAAAGAATGCTCATTGTTAACTGACCCCTATAATCAAAATTATACATACCTCAGTCACTTGATACCTAGTATTTTGTTTAATGACTTTGTCTTAAAATTCATATTGAAGTGCAAACTGCCCAAATATTTTAGCAATAAATTTCAAGGTGATGAAATCACTCAGCGTATAAATCTCTAGACATATTTAACTGATGTTCAAATTAATTTGCAAGTTAAGATTAGCTAATTTGGCTAATTATAAAATTTTAAAAGTTTCAATCTCCAAAAAATATTAAAAAGCTAGATATTTCCATTTTAAGTGCACCAGCACATTGATCTTAATTTATATTATAAAACAACTCATTTTTTATATGATCAAACAATAGGGTTATTGCTTGCTATCAACTATGAAGCAGTCATAATTTTTAGTATTGTTTAAATTAATATAGATAAAATGCTTGCTGAATACCAATATCTTGTAAAAATCTAATGTAATACTATCAAGTTCACATATTGTATTTTTTAATGTATTAGTAATTTTGCTTGAACTCAGAGAGGAAATTCGGAGGTAGATTAAGGGTAAAGTCAGGAGGATTCAAGCCTTTTTAGTGAGAGTCCAATAGTTGCTTCTAAATTATAAAAGTAGTACTGCATAGGCCTCTCTCTCTTTTTTTGTTCCGCCGTTATGTTTCAGTTTGATGTGAAGGTTCATTGACACAGAAGAGCGATAAACTCGCTCACAATCGGGATAGGTGCAGTGATAGACCGAGCCATCTCTCCTGATGTGATGCCTGCGGTAGATCCTCTTAATTTTGTCCTTTTTCTTTTTAATGGTTTGTCCTTTTTTGATGATCGTTATTTCCTAGCTATACAGGTTTTTGTCATTTGGGAGTGGTGAGCCTATTGAGGGCTGGGTGGGTATGTCCTCCTGCATGAGTTCAATTTTTTAATTCATTAATCTTTAAAGTTATTGGTAGAGCGAATTATTCTGCTCTGTGACACTATGGTACTGGAACGCTAGAGTGGAGTATTGGAGAGCAAGTTGCACGTACATACCCTGCCAGCAAACTTATACCTCCTCGGGAGAACTCATCCAATCTTATATTATTGTAAAAATAATATTAAAGTATTATATTATAGGGGCTGCATCATTATTGCCAACCACAACTTATCATCCAAAGTCAACAGAGTAACTCAAATTATTTGTCTACAATAAATTTGACTTCAAATTCATTGCATGCTGTTTTGAAACTTTTCAGTTTCGTTTTACCTCGAAGGAATAAAACTTATAGATATTATATTCTACATTTGTCAATATCCAAGTAAATTTAGATAAACTTTTAGCGCTAATATTTAAAACAAAAACAAGATAACATCAATCCTTATCACTTTTAAAATACTCAGATCTTGTGTTTGCTTGTATTGAATTAATATCAAGAATGCTCTTGCTTCAAGTTTCGTCGATAGGAAAGTAGTAGAGATACCACAATTACAACGGCAAAATTATTTCTTTCTCAATGATTTTATAATTTTTACAAAGATATACTTCAAAGTTAAATCTTTCAGTCTATGCTAAGCAAAAATAAATAAATAATAATAGAACAGAGCAAAACAAAATGCCAAGTTCTTGACTTCCTTGACTTTGTACATGCTGCAAATAATTTAAAGTTTGAGAATTGTTAACCATTTATGAATCAAATTATCATCGATTAAAGGGAATAATACGAACTGCTCATGATCCATCGAGTCAAATAAACAAATTTAACAACTGAATCTCAATATAAGCAATTTGCAGAAAAATATTAGCTCCGTGAAAATTTACATTGAGTAAAATGATCTTCGATAAATATATGAAAAATAAAAAAAGAATGACAATTTAAGAATACAGAAAGTACAAAATAAATATTTTTATCTCAGGCAACGAATAAAATGGCAAAATATTGGGTAAACATATGATGAACATCGGAAAATCTTAATGATTATAATAAAACACTTAATTTTGAATAATATAATGGTAAAATACTATTCCGAAGGAAACTAAGATTATTCTAAACATTTAGTTCGTTGTTCATTTACTAATCCAATATTCAATACCAAAGTATGTATAAATACAAATTGACTAATTATCTCTGAGTTCGTGCTCGAATAAGCATCTTCCAAAATCAGTAATTGGAGACGATCTCCGCCCCGTTATAATATCCCAATACGTTTTAGAGTTTATTTATCTTACTGTGAAGTCTCGCGATGCTTTGTTTCAGCTCCTCAGTTGAATTTGATAGTGATTTGCACTTTTGCCATAATTGTTCAGTACGCTGGTCATTTTCAGCAATTCCATAGCTTACCACGCGCTCATATTTTTTCACTTCTTACACACATTTGCCCTGGCATTCGTTCAACTCCTTATCAGCCACTACTCTTCTCATTTGTTCAACCACTCTCGCCGATTCCTACTTTAGAGTACCTATACGTGCCCGGCCTGTGTAAGGGCATGCGTTTCGACCTCAATATGTTTGACTTGCTATTCAATTGATCCGAACTTGCCAGTGAGATTGAGTTTACTGTTGCCTCCTCCGCTGACGATGCTACTGCCTGTCCTGTTGAAGATGGAACTCTGCATCTGCGCATATCGGCTGCGTGTAAACTCGTCGAAATTGCTCATAAAATAATGTAACTAATAAAAATGTAATAAGTAAGAAAGTCCGAACAGTAAGACCTCTTTTAAAACAATATTTTTCTCCCTTAGCAGTGGTAATTTGCAGTAGTAATAAAAGCAGAACAATACTGTTATATCGATTTGTGGAACATATAGGCTTTAGTAAAAGGCCAACACCATAATATTTTTGTCTATCTGCAATTGCAATCAAGCAATTATCTTCATGGCTAAAGTTAGTTTGAGTACTGTTGAAAAAACGCTTATCTCGTAGAGAATATGTAGGTTTTTTCCTTCGAAAGTAGTTTAAGTGCAATTTTGGTAAATAAATTATAAAGCATTTAATTATTAATCGACAATTAAGCTAAGTAAAAAATGATACAAGTCTTTGCAGTGCCGCATTTCTCTCTACCCTATTCTCAAAATATTCAAGTTCCTTAAATGGAGTAATTCTAGTGTCCCAACTCTCCAATTGCAAAACCTCAATCGATGCCAGATCGCATACTAAACAGTCAACGATAAATTCAATTGAGCCCCGTCAAACGATCACCCCAATTCAGTGAACGATAAAACCCCAGGGTTGGCGCTGCCCCTAAACATCATTCAAAGACTTCTCTCTTCGCTTTTCTGCAAAAAAAGCAATGCCTTCATCATCACAAGCAATAAAGCTGATTGATCTCTGAATCCAATAAGATCTTGACACATCAATTTTGAAAATATTGGTTTAGCTTAATGAGATGAAACAATAAATTAAGAGTGCAGTTGTTAAATAAAGTAGTTTAAATCAAAAACAGCAAAAGCTACGCCGATCTCTCTTGCTTATCTTTTTTTCGATCGGCTTGCATAATTGAAAATCAGACCTGATGACTGTGAATTTGGCAGGGTTATTAAATATAAGACTTTGTTCAATTTCTTCTTTCCGTTGTTTTTCCTTGAAAAGGAATAGTGATTCAGACAGTGCTGATTTTTTTGTTGAAACCTAAGAGCGTATTGATCCCAATTCACTCTTATCTTATTCAGTTACTTTATTATTGAGTTCCTCCAATACTTTCTCAGTCTTCTGTATAATCAGATATATGGACTATTCGAGAAGATACTAAATAGCTTAAGCATTACTAATCGAGAAAGCAGCTGTTCAAAGCTATCTGGAAGTAAAATTGAATAGCTCTACATCGTCTCTGTCAACAGAAGATATAGGGAGTATTATTGTGGATTTTTTGCAGCCTATCTTTGATCAGTGAATGGACCGTTTTCTATCACAAAGGAGTCAATGATCTATGTTAAATTGACTAAATCGTTCTAGATTAGTTTAATGTTTTCAAAGATTTCCTTGGCAAGTGGATTGATGTTATGTGTCAAGATAGAATATGGTTCCCTGATGATTCTTCCTTCTGCTCTACAAAGTAAGCTGATTTCTTCGTCCGTTTTTATCTATCTCAGATAGTTTAACAGCTGGGTTCTTAAAATATTTTCAGCATTATCGTTATTAATGATCAACTTTAAGATTTATTCTGGAATGAGATTTTCATTTTAAAGTTTTTCAGTCAGTTGATTAATTTGTTATTTTTCTCTACTGCCCACTTCGAATTTCAAACTAATGCAATCTTTTAGGCAGCATTTAATGTGTTTAAGTAACTGTTGCATGATATTCTTCTCAGAATATTGCTTGTTGAAAATTTAAAAAAGGATTATACACTGAATTATTCATTTTTAAGAGCTTACAACCTCCAATTTGACAAAAAAAGTAGATACAAGCCGAGAACAATTCGATTTGCAGGGGTGTACACCATTTACTATATAAATATGTTGCTTAAATTAGTCATAAAGTAAGATTTTCTATCTATAGAAGATCTTAACGGATTAAATTTTAATATAGTATTTTTTGATGGAAGGACTAACTAGAGAGAAGATGAGCATTGGCTTAAAACTGGATTTAAAATTAATTAAATTATAGTCAATGGAGCTTTACTTTTGATTTTCTCTGTTGATCTTTGAGTTATTATTGTGCCTCACCCATTTTTAATTATTTTACAATTTTGAAGATATATTGGCTTTTTCTAATATATTCCATGTTATTTTGCTCTGATTAATATCAGCTATAAAATTATGTCAGACATGATAACCATTTATAACAACCCCGAGCGGCATATTAATTTTGAGGCTAATGAAAACTATGAGGATGATGCCATTGCTCATACATCATCATAATAAATCTTATAAACAAACTAAACAGCTCTACAAAAAATTGACAGTTAATAGCTATCACCAGCCTAAAATGAAGACATCAATACCATTTGGAATACTCCAAAAAATAAATAAACTGAGCACTCAGTTTAATTAGATGGGAAAGAAATGTTACTAATTCAATAGAATCTTTAAGAGAATTATGAATTGTAGATCAACTAAATTCAGTAAAGGTCGATGCTTATCGAATTAAATGAGCGTATCAAATCTGATGAGGTAATTATAAAGAATTATAAAGAATCAATTGACAGATACTGTGTAGATTTGAGCATCTTGAACTTGAAATAAAATTAGCTTGAAAATAGAATAAAATAATTGTTGGTTATTTTGTAATAAAAAGATTAGGCATTAAAAGATATGCAATAGAGTTTAATGAAGTCATAAACTGAACAGTAACAAAAGATAATGCAACTAAATTAAAAATATAAGAAATTATATCTTGACAATAAGGAGCAGGCAGACAAAATTCGCAAATCAAATACTTAACTTGAGAAGGAAAAAAAGATAAATAAGGAGTTGAGAGGCGAAATGACCGCAAAAATAGAACAGCTGCAGTCTAATAAGTAGTTCTATCTGACTCAATAAATCGAAAAGCTTAAAGAAATTATCGAGAGCAGCAAGGACTAAAGAGAGATCAAACTAGCCAATGATTTTGAATTGGTCACTCGGAAAGCATATCTGTTTTAAAGATAGCTAAGAAAGAAAGATATAGAGATAACTTTAATGGAACGTAAAAAACAGCAAGCAGTAAACGAAATCGCCGAAAGGAAAGACAAAGAGATAAAGATCCAAAAAACACTTTATCGAGCCCTCAATTAAAAATACAACAAATTACAATAAAAAATTAGATCAGGCAAGCAGAAAAATGCAGAAGTAGGTAAAAGTAATAGGCTTAATAAATCCCATGAATAAGAAATCATACTGTAGCTGACTCCTGAAAAAAATTGATTTTTTATTTCTATACTTTGAATAGCTATAAGTTTAATCATATCACCATGAATCCTTGAAAAATAAGTTCAGAAATGTCTGAACTTTCCATTGTTTTCTATCTAAGAATTCTATTTTATAGAGATTGATCGGGATCTACAATTTTTATAGTAAAAGTTTAGCACTTTAGAATTAGAATATTACGAAGATAGCCTCTTCCTTCCACAATGTAGATAAAAGCTGCAAAGTTTTCAGTCTAAAGTAGCAGTCTTTTAAATGAATTTGATGTAATTGTGAGACTAAGGATATAATAAGAAGTAGGGCTAAAATCTCTACATGTTTCTAAAAGACAGTACATCTCTGCTGGTTTTTCTTTTTTTTCTTCCACTATCTTAATCTATCCTAAATAGTAAGGATATTGAAGAGAGCGGATATCCAAAATGCTGCGAATATCTGATTTCACATCCTTGAGAACAGTTACCATTTTGAAAATAAATCGTTTCCACCCATTAATGTCTTCTTATTTGCTCAATTTTGCAGTGAAAATGCGCTATTATTCTATTTTTGATATATACTTAAAGCCAACCTATATGCTTGGAGTGTCCTTGACTGTCACTTGTATTTGGTATTCTTTAGTCAAATCTAGCCCTTCAGGAATGATAACTCTTAATAGTTTTATTGTTTCAGATTTTACCAAAAGGCTCGATCCTCCCACAAATGAATGATTGAAATCAAAATCAGTTTATAAGGGATGATTAATTACATGAGTATGGGGATGATCGAAATCAGCTAAATAATTATAAGTTTCTTGCCTCTTTAATCCTTCGCTGTGAAAAAAGTCGCCGTAGCCAACATTAAAATAGGTATGAAAAGGTTCACCAATAACTACTTGATTCAAGGGTATTTTATTGATCCAATGCTTTTCTTTCTCATAGATTATGACGTATATCCTTTCATTTTTAAAGTGCGGTCCATAATGGCCTGCCCATTTTTCTTTTGATCGCCCCATTTCAATTATTTTTACAGATATTTGATTTTTACTTGTTATTTATGGGTCAATCTCCAATTATTCGACCTTGAATGTTTACTCTTCAGGCGTTTTTTTATAATTATTGAAATTGTGAGCCTAGTTTTGCAGAAGGATGTTGTTGGAATTATCAAGGACTTGCATGACAATTTTCTAAGTAAAATTACAGATACGTAAGGGCTATCGGCTTGAGGAGTCATAATATCAAACATAAATTGTATCTTTACCTTGGCATTTTGATCAAAAGGCGGAAATTTTATAATGGCCGTCCTCTCGCAAACATCATAAGAAGTAGCAGCCCAGTCGCCTTCATTTTTCCAGCCATTTCCTTTGTTGACAATATCTCTCCATTTATCAATTGCAATAAGCTGAGACCTCATTCCCTTGTACAATGATAATTCGTTGAGATGATAGAGATGTCTGTTATTTCCTCCAGTGCTTTCATAGGTGTAGGCTGGTGCGAAAAGGGCAATATTAAGTTAGCTTTTGTACTCGAGGATCTTGTTGACTGCTTTGTAAATATCGTATTTTCCTCCCCCAAAAGTGTTTCGACCGTAGCAATCATTTCCAATATAAACTTTTTTTGTATTTACGTTCTTGTATTTAATAGATTATTTAAGAAGGGCGTCGTTCCACCAGTAGTTAGTAAATATGCCATCAGTCATGCGATAGAACTAAAAGTTGTGCTGGTTGAGAGCGTTTTGATAGTTAATGACTCCATCCCGTGCTGAAATGCTGTCGTACCAAATGACCACTGAGTTCGGCACATACTCATGCATTTTGTAAGTAAAATATTATAGCCATTTCTTAAATGAGGAAAGGGCCTTGATCTTCACTTCGATGTTCACCAGGTATCCATCGAATCGGCATTTTCTGGCAATGGCCACCAAGAATAGCGCAAATTACTTTGAGCACAGCACCTGCTCTTAATAGACCGGCTTTTCAATTATGAAAGTTCCCAAGCATTTCGTGTGGTATTTATCGCACAGCACCCTCCACGATTTTGGGGGAACGGTGATGTTGAAATGCGAAAAGTAATTGAAAATTTCAGTCTGCTCTAAGTAAAAGTATCGATAGTTGCAGACTGCCTTTCCTGCAGCGAGATTATTTTAAAAATTCGTGTCTTACACATACCCCCCCTTCATGTCATGGCACATGAACAGTTTACTTTATTTCTAAGTGGGCGTCGTAGCGTATCTTGGCAAATTTTGTATCCTCTTTTCGATGCCTTCCACTTACATGTTTTACATGTTCAGACTTGAATAGATTTGACTGATGTCCTTAATTACGCCGAGAGGCGTTGAGTAGTTTTTGTCGATGAATTTGATTCGATTTTAGAATTTACTTTCGTCTTATGTCAATACCTCGCTTGCATGAATGGCCTGAACCACAACTTCAGAAATTTAACTTCTGATACTGAAGTTGTACTCCGGGCTGCCGAGCTCCAGTACAATCTACTCCAGCTTCTCAAACTAGTCAAAACTGTTTTCCTGTCTGCTGACTCGAATTTGCAAAAATAGTTCTGTCTTGTTGGCCTATTACTTCAAATGAAGAATGGAGATCTGTAATTTGTCAGCGGATCTGTTGCAGTAAGCTTCTGCAAACAGGTAGTAATTCATCTCCTCAAAGCAATACTACCCTTCTTTCGTCAGGAGAATAAGCCCAATGAACGTGCTTTTTATCCACAACTTAGCGATGGCTGCTGTTCTCTTCAAGCAGTAGTTGAGGGCTTCGGAGATGGTAAGCTTAACTTCAATCTTAATAGTATTAGGTTTGAGTTTATCGCATCCTTCCAGCAAGAGAATGTTATCTTTTTGAAGAGTCAAATCATGATAGGGAGCCTGAGAGTTAATCTTCACCTTAAGCCTTTGAAGCGTATACTGATTCAAAACGACGGTGCCCTGCATAAATATATCAAAAGCAATATCTCATCCAGAATGACAAATATCTATTAGCAATAATAAAGTTAGAATTCGAATGTTGTACTTCAATTGATGATATTTAATTATATAAGTCCTTATCATAACTATCGTCGAGAGTTGATTAGAAAATCTTTATTTAATGTTTGGACTTTCTCCCAAATAGGATCTCATTTTACTCGCAGCTAAGTTCAATTATCCCGAGTCATCGTGGGCAGAAATTTCCAGTTTTATCTTGAATAACTATGGGTAAAATATACCGAGCGAAGTGTGCTGCGAAAGATATGAAAGATTCTTAAAGTATGTGGAACCCTCGTCAGATATGAGTATCCTGTTCCCGTCTCAAATTAAGTCTGACTTTACCCAAATTAAACACCTCGGAAAAATTCCATAAAATTTCGTATTCGGGTATCGGTAACTGAAGCAAAAGATAGATAATGATTCATCAGCCTTAAGCTTTGCTTCGATCATTCGATACTAAAAAAAGATTATTTGCAAGTTATTGTTCCCTTCGAGGCAACTAAAAAATAAGCTGATATTTAGGCCATCGAAGGGCAAAAACTTAATCCATTAACAGTAACAGCAATAACTGGTTGACCATATTTACTCGGAAGTAAAGAGCAGAAGTTCGACCGAAGGAATATTAACAGAGGAGATAGTCAACCAAAAGATCGAGCAGATCCTTTTCGAAATCGTAGAAAAACTAAACAAAGCTAATTGCAAAACTGACGAGGCAAAGATCCAATGGACTGATCCGATGGAAGTGATCAGACTCTTTTAAAGCTATCACCTGCTCGACGAAAGACGCTAAGTTCTTGAAATTTATCATCAGGATGAAAACTTAAGAGAGGAAAGCTCAGCCAGAGTTGCTAGTATCTTGGATCAGATGTTCGTGCTCTATGGATCCCATTCTATTAAGATAGAGGAAGAATAATATAAGGAATCCCTAGATTCCTTCTATGTCCAGACTCTTGGAGAACAGCTCACTAACAAATTTAATAGCCAGCCAGATCCAATCAAAAAAGACCCTCCTAAATAGAGGGACGGCCCTTAGGCTGAAAATTGTATTCAAAATGGACAAGCATTCAAGATGACTGAAATCAAACAGTCACTCAAGCCAACATGCATCTATCTTTCATTGAAACATCTGTTATTTAATCATAAGAGAAAGAGCAGTCAAAAACCGTTTAAAACTGGTAAATCAATAGTGCTATCAATGGCATCATGGCACCAATGGCATCAATGGTATTAATATAAAATATGCTCCAGCTGAAAAGGAAGTAACGAAATCAAGAAACCTTAAAATTTAACTTAAATCTTATTAACATTTTTGCTATGCTGATCTATGCGGATATGTGCTTTAGGTGATCTTAGGATCATTGGGTCAGTAACAAATCATGATGAAATTTATAAGTGTCACATAATAACAAAAATGGATAAAATATGACGTTCATATATTTTTTTATTATCTACAACATGAGCATGCAGGAACAAATACAACAACTGAATAACGCTATTCTTCGGATGGTTGCTGCTAATACCAAGGCTAATAAGTAGCTGAATGAGAGAATTTCTCAAGTTAATGACTAGCTGGGGGTCAGAATTATGCAAGTTGATTAACGTCTTGGTAAGAGGATCGACTAGCTTGGGACAACACTTGGCGATAAAATTGGTCGAGTAGATTAAAGGGTAAGGTATATTCTTGGAGGGAAAACTGAAAAAAAAGGTAGACTATGGAGTTTTATTTAGACTTTATTTTTCCCACGATCTTCCTCTTATGCGCCCTTGCCGTAGCCGGCATAGGAATAACATTAGCCATTGGCAAAATGTCCAATAGCTCCATAGGCTCAATCCCCATAGACTCAACCAATAACGCTGAAAACTCAACCAATAACGCTGAAAACTCAACCAATAACGCTGAAAACTCAATCTTATCTGCCTTATCTGCCTTATCTGTCTATTATTCCTAAACAATAAAAAATGCGCCTATGTAACTTGCATTTGCAATAATTGGAGCGGTAGGATCTATCGAACTCATAAGACAAATTGTCAGCATATGAAAAAGACTGCCATGATAAAAAAGAGTGATTATGCATAAAATTGATAGAAACGTATTTAATTTTGGGACAAAAATATATACAATTTTATAATGAACAGTCATAAATGATTGCTATTTTAGCTTTAGTTTTCCCAGCCATCGTGAGTCAGTTTGAAATTATTCACTAAACTCAGAAATAAAATCAGCTTCAATTTATAAATTATTGCAAATCTAAGATTGATTTTATTTTTTCAAATTAGAAGACATTTTTTTTACATGTTATTTTTAGGTGTGAAGGATAGAAATATGTAAAAACTTAAGAAATAAAATCATTTTGTGGTTGCAAAATTTATTGGATTATTTAAGAAGGGCGTCGTTCCACCAGTAGTTAGTAAATATGCCATCGGTCATGCGATAGAACTAAAAGTTGTGCTGGTTGAGAGCGTTTTGATAGTTAATGACTCCATCCCGTGCTGAAATGCTGTCGTACCAAATGACCACTGAGTTCGGCACATACTCATGCATTTTGTAAG
>Ga0302186_10002324_pt1 | contig 14724 bp, 12 predicted proteins | sample II_Bog_E1_2_FD_198782 | JGI IMG/M metagenome (GOLD analysis project Ga0302186, IMG submission 198782) | Peat permafrost microbial communities from Stordalen Mire near Abisko, Sweden - II_Bog_E1_1 | ecosystem: Environmental > Terrestrial > Soil > Wetlands > Peat | place: Sweden: Abisko... | reverse complement strand
ATCTGAAATTAGAAGCCTTATTTTGATTAGCTCGTTATTAATGATCAATTTATTGCATTTGTCATCATAAATCATCCGCTTCACCTGGTTATATTGCTGTTGCGCACTTTTCTTTTTATTATTTATAACCGGTAATGTGCGATAAAAATATAAAGGCCTGTTAATTACATGAATCCTTGCGCCTGCTTTAATAAATCTTAACCACAATTCGCCATCCTGAGAGTAAAAAAACCTTTCATCGTAAAGTCCTACTTCAATAAGTTTAGACTTTTTTATAAAGGCACTACCATGTGGAAATATAGCCTTTTTATTAAGCAGAGTTGTTTTATAATCCTTGATTTTAGAGTAGGTATTAATCTCACAAACAGGGTTTCCAGCTATATCAATAATAAAGCAATTAGATCCTAATAAATCTATATAGCCGTTTCCTAAAGCATAATTTAATTGAACTTCGAGCCTGTTAGTCGCTGAAAAATCATCAGCATCCTGCCTGGCAATATATTTACCCCTTGCTAACTTAATGCCTTTATTTAATGATTTGGCCAGACCTATATTTGTTCTGTTTCTGACATAGATAATCCGACTGTCACTCATCATATATTTTTGAATAATTGCTTTCGAACCATCAGTTGATCCATCATCAATAATAATAAACTCAAAATCACGATATGTTTGATTCAAAATCGATTCAATAGAATCCGCTAAATAGGATTTCGCATTATATACTGACATTAAAACGGTTACTAACATTTTTTTAAATTTTAACTAATTCATGAACATTATTAAACCTTTTATATATAGATGCTTCCCTTTCAACATTTGCTTCCATGCTGCAATTTGCACGTACCCATTTAACTGCATTTAATCCAAGTTTTTCTGCTTTTGATTTATTACTTAACAGTCCGATAATTGCTCTACGAATCTCAACCTCATCTTTATTAACTAAAATGCCGTTATGGTTATTCTTAATGCAATTTTTGATCCCGGGAACATTGGTTCCAATACATGGCAGGCCGCAAGCCATAGCTTCGAGTAAACTTTTAGGATTACCTTCATAATCTGATTGTATTATGAACATCCTGGCTTGGTTATAATAATCCGCTAATTTAAAATTGTCAACGTTAGATAGCCAACACCATTTAGGATGGTGTTTCATAACTTCAACAATCCAATCTTTTAATGAACCATCACCAACTATCAAAACATTAATATCTAATCCTTCAATTGATTCTACTAGCAGCTTAATATTTTTTCTCTCTTCAAGCCTGCCGACATAAATCAGATCGTATTTTTTTTCCAATTCGCGCGGTTGAAATACGTCCAAATTTATTGAGTTGCACATATAAAGAATCTTATTTGTATTCACTTTATAAGTATTGGCAATAAATGAAGCAGCATCTGCAGATGTAACAATGATATCATCGCAAAAGCGAAAGCGAAATCTCTCGGTAACTCTGTTAATAAAGCTCTGAGGTTTATGAGAATAATAAAATCCCATACGAATCACCAGAGGTATACCGAAAAATATTTTGAGCATCACTCCAAATTGGGAAGACCGGTATTGATTAGTTTTAGCAAACCTTACTTGTTTAAAATACTTTCTGAAAGAGATTAATGAAGTGATGTTATACAATAAATTCTGCACCCGAAATGGGATATTTTCAGGTATCCAACGGGGCATCTGTAAAACCGTTATTAAATCATTACCTATTACATAAATTTTGTCGTTTCTTCCGTAGCTATAAATGATAAGCTTTAAATAAGAAGAAGCGCATAATTTATTATAGAAACTCAACTCGCGACTTAACTGCCCATTTCTGTTCCATATTTCGAGGCTCATATTAGGGGTCATTATTAACAACATTGAGTCTTTCTTCATCTGGTTATTAAATTGGCTCATTTAAAGGATAAATTGTAATTAGCCTCTGGGTTAACACAAATTTTACTCAACAACAAGTTCTTTTTCTGGCTCTCAGTTAATATTTTACCAGTTGATGTTTGTATAGTGGGTGAAATGATTTTCAACTTAATTTGGTTATCATAAATACTCGCTTGTAGTGGCGACTGGGCATTGTTTCTCCAATCCGGGTTCTGAATAATAATCGTTCCATTTACTGATTCATTATTAACACGTCGGGATATACTTGCAGATACCTTAAATCCAATGTTAGAGCCATTATCTGTGTGGTTAATAATTTTAATATTCATTTTTTTATCGCTTCCACCATATATTTTTTTGAGGCCAATTTGTATGCCATTACCCGGATTATTTTCCGTTTTTACATTTCGAACCTCAATGTTTAGTAAATCATCTTTATAACTTTCCGGTTCAAAATTTATCCCGCTCATGGGTAGTGTCCCGTTACAATTCGCGCTATAAATTGAATCGAGCAATAGTCCATCCACACTGATTATAGATATTCCATCTCTCCTGTTAAAACTTAATGATGAATTACTAATATGCACCATAATAGACGAGCTACTATTTTTAACCCTACTGATATAAATTCCATCACCCCAACAATTTGAAACATTAGCGCCAGTAATTGTAATATTTGATGATGAATATATGCTTATACCCATACCCCATTCCCCCTCAGTTCCCTGATGCAGGGCCCTGTCACCAATAATCACAGGATTTACCAATGTGACATCACTTACATTGCGCATCTGTATAATAGAATAATTGCTTTTTGATGTGGGTTTAAGTATAAGCTTTGAACCCGGCATGAATGTTATTTTAGAATTGGATTTTAGATATAAGCCTTTGTCATTTATTAAAATGGGGAATCCGGGAAAGGTTATATTGTTATATTTATTTAACGCCTGCTGCACATAATCGGTATAATCATATGATCCATCTTTAACATAATTTAACGGAAGTATGTTTTCAATGCTAAAAGGCATTTCCTGGGTCTTGGATCGCATCTTTGATAGTGATTTTTCACTAACAATAAACAAGCTGCTTACAATGCAAAAAGAAAAAATGGCAAATACTTTAAAGCTATTCATATACAAGCGTATTAAATTTTTCGTGACTTAAAATGGTATTTAAAAAAATGGCCGGAGTTCTATTAGCCAGGTACGCATCGAATTTTTCCCTATGCGATGATGTGTTCATTTTCAGTAACGATTTTATGCCATATTGCAAATCCTCAATATTGTTAGTCTTTGCGGTAACCAATCCGGGTATCTCACTAATTCCTCCTGCACATTCAGTTGATATTACGGCATTATTTGTAGAAAGCATTTGTAATAAAACGTTAGGAAATCCCTCCTGGATGGAGGAAATAACACAACATTGGGCTTTTTTAAAGTAGCTGAATGGGTTATTTACAAACCCCTTTAAGATAACCCGATTTTCAAGGTTTAATTCTTTTATTAATGATAACAATTTATCGCGTTCGGGACCATCTCCCAATATAATAAGCTTTAAATCAGGATAATTTTCAGTTATATCTTTAAAAGCCCTTATTAAAATATGAAACCCTTTTAATGGAATTAAACGGCCGGCAGCGCAAATAAACTTGCCATTGTTTACAATTTCATTTTTCATAATTTGGCGTTCAATGAGTTTGACATCAATCGGGCTTGGAACGCAAATAACATTGCCCGGATTTAGGAATCGGTTGTAACTGATTAATTGATCTCGCATCTGATCGGTTTGGCAAACAACCATATCCACACCCGGATAACCTAGTGAGTATGCTAAAGAATAACTGGCTTTTTTTATTCCTGTAAATCGCGTAAAAATTTGTGTTGATTCGCGCACTATTACATCTGATTTCAAATATTTAATTCGCTTCAACAATCCTATAAATGCGTTTATATAGGCGTTAGAACTAATTATTTTATAATTATTCCGATACTTAAACAATGCTATTGGCAATAAAACAAGCCCTAGTAATAAAGGCCCCTTAGTCAAAAAATTGACTTTTAGATTTTTAGCTAATTTTAGTTGATTTGAAGTTGCCTTTTTTAACACGATGAATTGTCCGCCTGATGCCTCGGCCAATAGTTGCAAACACTGCTCGGCGCCGCCCATATTGTCTGTTGCTGAAACAAACACCCATTCGTTAACTAATTCCATAAATAAAAGCTAGATGGATTTTTTTATTAGTGAAATCATTTCCAAGTGATTATAATACCTATACCATTTCACAAAACGCCTTACACCTTCGGCAATGCCTATTACGGGTTGGTATTTATATTCATTTCTAAGTTCACTTACATCAGCCCAGGTTTCTTCCACGTCTCCATCCTGCATTGGTAAATATTGTTTTTCAGCTTTTATACCAATGTTCTTTTCAATTGCAGTGATAAAATCAATCAATGGCACAGGTTTACCATGCCCTATATTCACTACTTTGCACTGATTATTAGCATCAGAATACTTTGTTTGATTTTGTATTGCCTTATCAATTATCCTTACTATCCCCTCAATTATATCATCTATATAGGTAAAATCACGTTTCATTTTACCATTATTAAATATTTGGATTGGCTTATTTTCCAAAATAGTTTTTGTAAAACTGTACAAAGCCATATCAGGCCGCCCCCAAGGACCATACACAGTGAAGAAACGCAATCCTATTGTTTCAATTTTAAATAAGTGGCTATAGGAATGGGCCATTAACTCATTACACCGTTTAGTAGCGGCATATAACGATGCTGGTTTATCCGCAGTATGGGTGGTGGAAAATGGCTTTTCTTGATTTAAACCGTAAACACTTGAAGAACTTGCGTATATAAATTTCTTAATATTATGCGTCCGGCAACACTCTAATAAATTAAAAAACCCTTGTATATTACTATCTATATAAGCCTGAGGGTTTGTAAGGCTATACCGAACGCCAGCTTGTGCGGCAAGATTGCAAACCATGTCAAAATTGCCATCATAAAATACATCGTTTAGATATTTATGATCATTTAAATCCGCTTTAAAAAAATGCAGATTATTATATTTTGAATTTAATAAACAAACGTTATTAATTATGTTCTCCTTGTAAATACCCAATTCAGCCAAACGCCCATATTTCAGGTTAACATCATAATAATCATTCAGGTTATCAATTCCTGTAACGATATGATTTTGGTTAAGTAAACATTTGGTTAAATGAAAACCAATAAATCCCGCGCATCCGGTAATTAATATCTTCATAAGAATAGGATTAAAATTAAATTTTAGAAAGAATGAAGTTCTAAAGGCCTATGCCTTTGTTAATCGTGCAGCTTTTTCACTGTAGTATATTAGCCTGCGTAATGCCTTTTTAAATGGTATGCTTAAAGAAAAATATCGCCGTTTACCGTCAAAAACGATTAAATTATCACTAAAACTAATATTGTGAATACCTTCGTAATATGGCGACAGGGGTAAAATCTCAAATTTGCGCTCGCTTGAAAATTTAGTTTCCGACAATTCAATAATCTTATTTATCATTATTGAGCCGCCGTATTTTTCCTCGAGGTTTTGTGTTGGCCTGTATAATTTATTATTTACCGAAAATATATTCCCGGCGTTTCTATAGTTTTTTTTATCTGTTATAATCGGATTTAATTTATGAGGGATAAATTCATCACTAAGTGTATCGGCGTGATATATAAAAAGCTGTTCTGGCTTCTTTTTTACACTTGTAAATAGCCAATACTTATCTTCATAGTAAATGATTGAACTGTCAACAAACGGTTGTCCCTTTACTAAAATTCTATTTTTCTTAAAAATGATTTCCGACTTAAATTCCACTTCGTACAAAGCTATTTCACATGCTGAAGCGGTTTCGGGTATACAATATATTTTAGTACCATCCTTAAAAATATAAGGATAAGATAAATGGTGTCTTTCAGGTGTGATACCCTTTATTACTCCCCCCCTATCAACATCAAAATCCTTTATTACGTTGATCGTTCCCTTTCCAAATAAATTTTGTAAATTCTCATAGAAGATCAGTACCGATTTGTTCCTAACCAGCACGAAGGGATCTGCCGCATAGTCGGCGCTGCCTTCTTTCAACCAGGCAATGTCGTTGGCATTAATCTTTTCAGTTTTAATCAGGTTTTCAGGCGTTTGAATAGCATAACCAATATTCCATTTGTCGGCATAAAATATTTTGTTAATTAATTTGTAAAGCATAATATTACGCTTCAACCTGATACATCTCTTTGTTAGCCACCAGCCATTGTTTTAATATCAATAAAGACCATATTTGACTAGAATAATTAACTTTTCCAGACATATGCGTGTCTATCATTTTCTTTGTATTTGATGTATGTATCCCAGGGATGTCGTTTAAAGTTCTGTCATTAAGATTATCTAAAACATAGTCCTTCAGCTCTTTTTTAAACCAATTTTTAATTGGCACCGTAAAACCCGTTTTTGGACGGTTAAATAGTTGAGCTGGAATTTTTTGAAACAATATATCTTTTAAAATACTTTTAGCACCTAAAGCAGGGCTAAATTTAAACTCCGTAGGTAACCTATTGGCAAACTCAACAACCCTGTAATCCATAAGTGGCGCCCTGGCTTCTAAAGCATAAGCCATAGTTGCCCTATCAACCTTGGTGTTTATATCGTCATTAAGATATGTTTTAATGTCATAATCGGAGATCTTTTCAATCAGAGGCTTTAATTTGTGATTTAAAATAAATTCATTAAATTTTTTATCAGCATAATTATTATTAAGTAACCAGTTTTTGTCCATGCTACTTGCCATTTTAACATATAAGGCCGTAATATTTTTTTGCTGCAGCCCCATTGCAATAAGTTTGTGCCTGTAATTAGGCGATAAACTTAATAACCAGGCTATGGATTTTCTGATAATGGCAGGATTGTTATAAAGTGCCGCAACTTTATTTATTTGTTGATACCTGGTATAGCCCAAAAAGCTTTCATCGCCACCATCACCACTTAAAACAACTGTTACGAATGGTTTGGTGTACTTGGCCATTAACAATAAAGGAATAGCACTCGGATCGGCAAATGGCTCATCAAAGTAATGATTATAATTATCAATCAAATCAATCCCGGTTTGATAGTCGCACTCGATTGTGTGGTGATCCGTTTTAAAATGAGTGGCTACGGCAGCTGCATACCTGCTTTCATCAAACATTTTTTCATTAAAACTGATATTAAAGGTTTTAACGTTCGGACTCATTTCCGCGGCTATCCCGGCAATTAGCGATGAGTCGATACCTCCGGATAAAAATATCCCAACAGGAACATCTGCATTTAAACGAATATTAACACTATCATTTAAAATGCTGGTTAACTCTTCCTTTGCCTCTTCATAGTTACCTTTAAACTTGTTATCCCAAAAGAAATCAACATCCCAATAACGATCCACCTTGAACACCGTAGAATTTAGGTCATATAGAAAGCAGTGGCCTGCCTTTAGTTTTTTAATACCTTCATATATACACAAATGCTCAGGTATATAATTCCAATTTAAGTATGACGTTATAGCCTGTTGGTCAATAGAAAAATCATTACCTAAATTAATTTGCGAAGGTTGACTGGCAAACTCAAACCCGTCATCTTGCAAATGATAGTAAAATGGTTTTTTACCCAGCCTGTCGCGAGCGCCGAAAAGTGTTTGCCGCTCAGTATCATAAATTACAAAGGCAAACATTCCATTAAAATGGCTTACACATTTTTGACCATATGCAAGATAAGCTGCACATATCACCTCAGTATCTGAATTTGTATGAAATGCTAACCCCTTCCTTATTAGTTCGGCCTTTAACTCTTTATAATTATATATCTCGCCATTAAAAACAATTTTTAAATGCTGATATGTTAATGGCTGATTTGAACGACTATCCAAATCAATAATTGACAATCGATTGTGCCCTAATACAACTTGATCAAATCTCTGAAAGGCCGAAAAGTCAGGCCCTCTGAAATTCACTCTAAGCAATTTTTGCTTTATCAAAAAATCATCATATGGTATGGTAGTACCGTATATTCCACACATAATTAGTTATAATAATTGTTTAACATATTAAATTAGTGTATTGATTAGCAACCGTTTGCAATGAGAAGCGAGCTAACGCGTCTTCTCGTATTTTTTCATGATCCCAGCGTACTGAACTTGCTTTAATTATACTCTGTTTAAACCCTTTAATATCGCCCTGCTCAACAATATATCCGTTAAATCCGGGCTTAATCATTGAAGCTACGCCTCCCACCTTAAATGATATTACCGGGACGCCCATCGCCAAAGCTTCTAAAGCCGCATTTGGAAATCCCTCGGTAATGGAGGTTAACAGGAATAGATCGTGTTTGGAAACTGTTTCGTCCACATTAGCTATCAAACCAACCATACTTACACGCTCTTCTATATTTAATTTTTTTACTTGAGCGATAATATCATCTTTACAAACACCATCGCCAGCAATAGTTAAATGATAATTTTGAGGTAACATTGAGAATATTTGCAATAAACGGGAGTGAGATTTTTCGGGAGAAAGCCGGGCCACCATCAATAATTTTTCCATCCCTGTATTTGTCAAAACTGCATTATAGTTTTTCGTAGACAAAACAGGATTAGGTATTACGACCAATTTTTTCTGTTTAATTTCAAACCTATTAAGAAATGACTCCTTCATTTCTTCCGATTGGCATATTATAAAATTAAACCGCTTGTAAAGCAGGTTTACGCCGTAGCCAAAAATCCGGCCTCTTCTTGTAGCAAACTCCGACATTTCAGTATAAATATTTGCTTCACGTGCAATTACTTTTGGTATCGAAACAAATAGCGCTACAAGCGCGACTAATAAATTTATATGCGTACCGGTAGAAAATACAGCGTAAGGCTTTTCACGATTTATCAATCTATACAATTTGATAAATGACCTGGAAGCACGGCTGGTATTTAAATCAATAATATTAACATCCGGAATATCCCGTGATAAAAACTTTTTAGAGGAATCAAGCATCACTAATGAAACCTCATATTCAGTTTTGTTAATCCCCTGAGATAATAACCAAAATACCCGTTCAGACCCTCCGGGCCCAAGTGAGCTGAGGACTAAAAATATTTTCTTCTTCACGCGGCCATTACTTCCACTCCCAATACCCCATCGGATTGTGTGGCTTTATAATAAGTTTTACTAAAGTGTAAAACTGAAAAATATAAAAAAACAGTGGGTCCATTGGCATTCAACAACCATGCGTTATGAAACAATGAATTTACCGAAACAGCAAAAAGTGCAAAGCTTAATGCTACAAAAAGTGCATTTCTTCGGTCATGAATACCCGATAAAGCCTGTTTAAAAGCTATATAGACATTTCTGTAAATACCCAAAAGCAAAATAACACCCAAAAAGGGGCCTAAGTATGTAAAAAACATCAAGTATGCATTGTGTGATGTTAAACCGCCGCTAAATGCAGGGTCTGTTTTTGAAACATTACTCCATTGCAAATTGTAAAAAACCAGGCCCAAAGGATAATTTGAATATATTTTAAGATCTTCAATCATAAGGCCCGACCTGTTTTCTCCATTTTCCTCATTTTGCGTATTTTTCGTTAAAATATTCCCCTGGGAGTCATCATCCTTTTGAGCCCCAAAAACAAAAAAAAGCCCGCCTATTACCACGGCACATGTTATAATTGGGATTGCTTTTGCCTTGTAATAACTTATAACACATATAATTCCTGCAAATGAAAATGCTGCAAATGCCGACCGTTGCATACCCAAAAAAATTGACATCATACACAGTAAAAAAACGGCCAGAACTAAAAAAAAATGTTTTTTTGCTAATAAGAAGTACAGGAAAACAAGGGTAGTTACCGCAGTGATCTGATAACCAAAGGTAAAAATGCTAGCGCATATTCCTGACGGAGTTTGTATTATATCCCCCCCTATTAATGTAGCCCGGTAAACATCACCGCTATCAGGATAACTGCGATCTGCAAACATTACTAGTACAGAAAAAGAAAGCAATAAGACAAATATGACCACTGATGCCTTAAACCGATTATAACTTTGCCCAATAAAATAATTAAAATACAAACCGCAGGTTACAATTATCGAGAAATTAATGAAAAAGGTTTTCAAATCTGCTTGCCCAATAAGGTAATAAAAAAGGTTACCCAACAGCAGAAACAGAAGTTCCCAACCAAATAAAAGGGTCATCTTTTTTTTCATAAAAACGAAAGTCAAGATAATGCCAACAACAATTGCTGGTAGCCGGAAGAAATTATTCAGGTATATATCAAAAACTAATGTATACAAATACACACTCATTAGCGCAACAATTACAACTCGTTTAAGCATAACTATAATATTAAAACGTTCAGATTATGAATTATATGCGATTCCGCATTTTGAAGCTTGATTTACATACCACCCTACCGCGTTTTCGAGTCCACGCTCTACAGAAAAAAGTGGGTTATAGTTTAGTAAATCTTTCCCTTTTTGAATAGATGCCAGGGAATGCTCAATATCACCGGTGCGTTTAGGCCCGTAAATTATTTCAGTGTTTGCTATTAAAGGATCTATTTTCGAAAGAAATTTCTTTAGATAGCCAACTAATTGATTTATGGTTATTCGTTCGCCATAGGCCACATTAAACACCTGGTTAACAGCTGCAGGGTTTTGTGTAAAAAGCGATTTAATATTCATTTGAACCACGTTATCTATATAAGTAAAATCGCGCGATATATTTCCGTCACCATTTATTATAGGGCTTTTATGGTTTATTAAAGATTGAATAAACTTAGGGATTACAGCTGCGTATTGACCATCAGGAGCTTGCCGTTGGCCAAAAACATTAAAGTACCTCAAGCCTATCAATTCCATATCAAACAGGGTAGCAAAAACACCCGCATATAACTCGTTTATGTATTTTGTTACGGCATACGGCGATAGCGGCTTGCCAATTTTCTCCTCGACCTTTGGCAATTCTACACTATCGCCATAGGTTGAGGAAGAAGCGGCATAAATCACCCGCTTAACTTTTGCGTCGCGAGATGCCAATAAAAGATTAAGGAAACCAGTTACATTAACATCATTGGTGGTAAACGGATCAGCGATTGACCTTGGGACCGATCCAAGTGCTGCTTCATGTAAAACAAAATCAATACCGTTAACTGCTTCATCGCAAGCTTTTCGGTCTCTTATGTCGCCTTCGATTAATTCAAAATTATCGCGATTCAAAAAAGGTTCTATATTATGAATAAATCCGGTTGAAAAATTATCTAACACCCGCACTTTTGCTGCACCAAATTTCAATAAATATTCAACCAGATTTGAACCAATAAAGCCAGCTCCGCCGGTTACTAAAATGCTATATTTAGATAAATCGTGGTTTTCATGATAAGATGTTATATAATGATCATTCATTTTATTGCAGTTAATTTAGAGGTGAAATAATCAGCATCATTGTTTATTGTTGATGCATTTACAATTCTTAACTGTTGGGTACAGTTTGTTTAAAATTGATATCCTTGCTAATAATCTTTTTAAAATCGTACAATGCAGGTGTCTTTATTAAAACACTAAGTAATAAATATACTGTAAGGTAAAACAGCGACACTGCCAGTATTCTCACAACGTCGTTAGTATTTGAGACTGCGAAGAATCGCTTATCCAGATTCCACGCGACTATGCCCAGTATGGCTGCCAAAAATATGCTTGGAAAAAAATCTTTTACTTGTTCTTTTACCGAATAGTTAATCATTCTCCCGCAGTAAAATGAGTTTACAAAAAACTCTAAAACATCAAGCAATAACTGGCAATACAACAAACCCAATATGCCGAATTGAACTGCTGCTATAACTGCTGCTATTCCATATGTTTTTTTTACAATTTCTAATTTCATCAATATATCGCTGCGCCCTTTAACTTGTAAAATATTTAGGTTAAACTTTAACGGATACATAATACCGGCAATACATAAAATTTGAAAATATGGAACTGCAGGCAGCCATTTATCACCTAAAAGTATCCTGATAAAAGGTAGAGCGACAATAGCCAGTAATATTAAAAATGGAGATAGCCAAAAAACTAATTGCTGCATTAACCTTTTATAAGCAGCCTTCAATCTAACATCCTCATTATTAATTGAAGCGAACATTGGAAAAGACACTTTACCAAGAGCAGTAGTAAGATTAGAAATAGGCAACTGCCTTAAACTTAAAGAGCGTGTATAAAGCCCAACTTGTACAGCAGAAAAATATCGCCCAATAATTAATGTATAAATGTTGTTATAAAATGTTTGTGCAAGGCTTGATATTGCCAATTTATAACCAAAACTAAAATGATATTTAAAAAGCTTTTTATCTAAAATAAAACTCGGGTACCACCCCGCGTACACCCAATGCAAAATTGTTGAAATTGATGATTGTAGCAAACTCATCCAAACCAAGCTCCATGGGCCGTAGCCTAATTTTGCTAACACGATTCCCAGAATGCCCCCTCCTAAAAGCGAGGGGATTTGAATAAGTAATTGGGTTTTAAAATTTAGTTTTTTGGTTAGCCTTGTACTTTGAACACCTACAAATGCTTGTATTATAAATATTAACGCGTAAACACGTATAAGGGCAGTTAGTATATCATGTTTATAAAAACTGGCTATTGCCGGCGCGGCCAAATATAAAATCAAATAAAAAACTATACTGCCACAGATGTTAATAATGAATACTGTTGAATAGTCTCTTTGATCAGCATCCGGGGTTCTGATTAGCGAAGAAGTTAACCCGCTATCCATTAAAGTATTTCCAATGGAAATGAATATGGCCAGCATACCGATAAGGCCAAATTCAGCCGGGCCTAAAAACCTGGCGAGAATAATTGAAACGATAAAACTAATAAGCTGGTTACTAAATTGCTGAGTAAATGTCCAGGCCAACCCCGCTAGCGCTTTTTTTCTTAAACTCATTTAGATTTTAATATTTGAGCTAAAGACATGGCATTCATTTTTAAATGCTTTAGTTTAAATTAAGTGAAAGCTTTAAATCCTTTTCGTGGGTTAACTTTTTTATCAAGGTTATGTCCTCGATAAAATTTTGCGCCCATTGAACCGGATCAAATTTTTCGGAGACATAAATTAATTGACGAAGACCTTTTAGCCATGATTCACGGTTAGATGCGCAGAACCCGTACCTTAGGTTCCCAAGTAATTCAAGGTGACTTGGCGTTAGGTCGGCTACTGCGGGCACTCCTGCTTGCATAAACACTAGCAGTCGGCCAAAATTGCTTTTACTTTTCATACGGAGTATAATATCAGAATCGGACAACTCCATATTAAGCACTTTTTTAAGTAAATATGAAATAGGGCGGTTTGCCGAGCGGTTATAGCAATTTGGAACAATACCGATATCATAATTAACGATTTGCAATGGAAACGTTTGCCAATCATATTTTAAATACTTAATGTTAATATCCGGCTTTCCAATAATCCACCAAGGTTTTTCGACGTTTGAAATAATGGTTAGCTCAAGGCTTCTTTGTGCTGCTTTTAATTCACTTTGTAAATCCTCCAAAGCCAATTTTAAACCTGACGAAAGAAAAGAAGACAGATGCAAAGCATTTCCGTGATAACAAATCTTGATAACTTCCCTATCTGCGTGGACCTTAAAAGGCAAGTAATGCAATGGCAGTTCAACTAACGGTACGTATATTATATTTGTATATTCTAACCTTATTTATCAGGCTTGCTGAAAGCCCTTTATCAAAAATTACGAATGATTCGTTAGTTACTTCTTTATAAATGTTATTGCTGTGAACAATTTTGGCAGAAAACCCTATTAAAGTCAAGGATTTCACAAGGTAATCAACCCATATTCTATATGACCCCCTATTCATGTCCGGCCTATCCGAAATAAAGAATATATCAGGCTGTTTACAATAATTATAGTGCATATCTTCCTTCTTTAAGTTCCAGGCCCTGGTATGAAAGAACTACAAACGGGCATCTACTGCAAAATCTGGCAGAACAGATTTTATATCATAAACTACTGAATTTTCTTTTCTATACGGAGTTAAATCATAAGTATTGAAAACTGCATGAGCCACAGCCAACAATATCCCATCATATTGGCGGCTTTTAGCTGAACCATTTTCGCAGATGATATCATATTCATGTTTTACCATTTCGGCACTTGCCCATGGGTCATGTACAGTTACATTTATTTTAAAGCTTTGTAATCGCCTAACAATATCAATAACCTTGGTATTTCGTACATCCGGGCAATTTTCTTTAAATGTAAACCCAAGAATAAGCACATTACTTCCGGCCATTTGGATACCTTTTAACAACATCATCCTTATAAGTTCATCGGCAATATAGCTGCCCATCCCGTCGTTCAAACGCCGGCCGGCCAATATAATTTCAGGATGATATCCCATTTCTTGGGCCTTTTGTGCCAAATAATAAGGATCGACACCGATACAATGACCACCCACCAGGCCTGGTTTAAAATTTAGAAAATTCCATTTTGTACTTGCTGCCTCCAATACATCGCTGGTGTTGATATTTAGCTTATTAAATATCTTGGCTAACTCATTAACAAAAGCGATGTTAATATCGCGTTGCGAATTCTCAATTACTTTAGCAGCCTCGGCAACCCTAATGGATGATGCTTTGTGGGTGCCTGCGGTTATAACTGACCTGTATACCAAATCAATAATTTCTGCTACTTCAGGAGTTGAGCCAGAGGTTATTTTTTTAATATTAACAACGGTGTGTTCCTTATCTCCGGGATTTATACGTTCTGGTGAATAG
>Ga0302186_10002323_pt1 | contig 14730 bp, 12 predicted proteins | sample II_Bog_E1_2_FD_198782 | JGI IMG/M metagenome (GOLD analysis project Ga0302186, IMG submission 198782) | Peat permafrost microbial communities from Stordalen Mire near Abisko, Sweden - II_Bog_E1_1 | ecosystem: Environmental > Terrestrial > Soil > Wetlands > Peat | place: Sweden: Abisko... | reverse complement strand
AAGGATTTAAACACAATTTTAATTTTGTTTGATTTTCTTTAATATTTTCAATTATAGTTTTTCTACAAATTGACAATCAATGATTTTTTATCAAGAAAATTTAATCTGATTATAATTTCCCAATAAAAAATGAAAGGGTGATTTCAAATAAAATATTGGTTAAAAATAACAAATAGACGTTCATAATGATATTCAATTCTCCTCTATATGTAAACAGAGCCTCCCTTTTTTTCGCCATAAACATCAAAATTGAAAAAGTCAGTAGAATATTCACAGAAACGAAAATTATGATCCCCCCCAATTCCGTCGTTGCATAAGCACAATTTGAATATATCACATTGCCAGGCCATAAATGGTAAACAATCAATTTTATAGAACTAATGAAAGTGATATCCAAAGTGCAACCTGAAATTATTTTGTCGATGTTTTTTATCTGTTCTTTTTCAGGAGAGTTGATCATTTGAGCAACTGCATCATCATTTTGCCGTTTTATAAAAAGTGTTCTATAAATTTTGGTTGTGCCATATTCAAACAGATTGAATCTCGTGTATAATGTGATCAAATTATTGATATATGAAAAAATCACGAGATATTGCGTCGGTTCATTCAATTTGAATTGTAGGAAGGGAGTGGACATAAAAGAAATGAAGTAGCAAATTGCTATTCTCGCACCCAGAATTATCAGGAAATTTTGCTGTTGATTTTCGAAATTATGGTCATATGCATAAAGTCCGTACTTGATCAGGGAATGTTTGAAAATAATAAAAAATATCAAAAAATAAAAGGAATAAAAAATATCAATCCATGGTTTGTCGATGCTATTTTTGATATTATCAGCCAAATAAAGGAAAATACTATAATTAATAACAAGCAAAATAGCCGGGCTTTGGGATCGATAAAAAAGCCAAAACATTCCGCTCATTGGTAAGTTTTTCAGCAAAAACAAATAACGAAAAAGCCTCAATAAAAAGAGAAAAACATAGATAGGAAACCATTTGAAATCCTCCTCTTCCGAAAGTAAATAGAAGAAGAAGATGAAAACGAAGCTCAAAATGAAAATTATCGTCCTGAACAGTTTTTGATACACCTCGAATAAAATCAACAAGATCCAAATCATCCAATATCCGAAAAAATCCGAAATCGAGATCAAAATCCTTTCCAGGACACTTTTGCCTATGCAAATCGGAGTATATAAGCATTGATTCGGATGAAAGTCCTCAATATATTTTATCAATAAAGTGAAAAAAAATGCCACGAAGTTCAAAAGCAAGAAATGTTTCAAAAAAAAGTTCAGCTTTTTATTCCATGCTATTCCTTGGTTTGATATCTGCTTTATAATGTCAACCCCAATTGATCTTCGTTTTATTCCCTTTAAACCCAATGATTTACGGAATGAATTCTGATAGGTTGGCTTTCTAGTGGCTGATCTTTCTTTTGGCGTTGCTGAATTGCAAAAAGTTAGTGCCTTTTTTTGGCGGTTTGGCAAAACTAAACAAATCGATTTAGGATTTTCTCCATGCAAAAGAAACTCAGGAATTATAGTGGAAACTCGAACACCTGTTAGCTTAAAGTTTGAAGGGTTTTAAAATAAAAGATAGAAAAAGTACTCGATGAGCCTGTGCAGGAAAGTGACCATCTGAAAATTCCATTTTTTTATGATTATCGCTCTTGAAGGGTAAAACTCCGTTTTTTTTCATTCCCATGATGTTTTTTAAGATAAAATTTTTGATCGGGGTGTTAATTTTTTTTATTATAATTTTTTTTAGAATGATAAATTTTCAATTTCCATTTCATCATAAATTAAATTCTCAATTGTTTTAATGGGAAATGGAAAAAAATTGATTATATTCCAAAATAAAATGCAAAAAAAAAATTAATAATCACTTTTTGAACTTGAATTTTTTTTTCCAAAACATTAAATATTTTTTAATTAATTAAAACCTGCTTCCTGTTAAACTAACAAACATTTACAATTCTCTCCATTCGCATCTACTTTTTGATCTTTTTTCTTCAATGTGCTCCTTATAGCTTCATCAAACGTTAATTTTAATCCCTCCTGTGTCAATGCACTACATTCAATATATTTGCCTCCCAGATCCCCAATGACCTTTTGCGCAGTTTGCTTGACAATATGGGCGTTTTTATCCCCATTGATCAATAGGCTCTCATCTCTTAAATCAATTTTATTCCCGGCGAAAATTTTCGGTGCCTTTTCATTTTTTTGACTTAACTCAGGGTACCATTTTTTAATGGCGTTTTCGAAACTGGAAGGCTCAATGACCGAAAAAACGATAATAAAAACATCAGCTTGTGGGTAACTCAATTGTCGGAGTTCACCATAATCTTCTTGACCGGCGGTATCCCATAAACTCAGCTTGATGTTCTGTTTGTCGACTTGAACTGTGGCAGTGTAGTTCTCAAAAATTGTGGGGACATACTCTGTTGGGAATTTGTCGGATGTGTAACTGATCAACATACAGGTCTTGCCGACTGAACCGTCACCCACTAATACACATTTTATCACTTTTTGATTTGGGTCAACACTTTTTTCCATTAGAAAGTTTTTGGTTGAGGAATCTTTAAATTTTTATTATATTTATTATTATGTTATTTATATTTTCCAATATATCGAATTTTATTTATAAATAGGGCTCCTGAAAGGATTGTTATAGGCATTATAAGGATTGATTTCATAAGAAACATGTTTATAAATCCAAAAGGTATGGTGAAAGGCAAGGAATGAGAGAAGTTATTTTGCATTTTTGTGATGGTTTCTTGATATAGTTCAGATTTTTCCTGTCGAATTTTCCTCAGTTTTCCTTCAAGTTCCTTTTCGAAGGAGATTTGCGATTCTAATTGCCTTCTATAAGCTATCATTTTCATTTCTAACGACCATTTTTCATCTTCGCTCATTTGCAGGCCAAAATATTAAAGTTTCAAATGTCTTATTTTTTTAAATTAAAGATCTCCTCAAAATTTCGACGTTTATAATAAAAATAAATAACTATTTTTTTATCATGGCTTGCAAATACTCTGAAAACTTCCCCACCCCTCTTGATTTTCCTCAGATTTATCACGATTTCGTTCAAAGTCTGATCAAGGATAAACCCACAGATCTCATTGATTATGGAGCATATTATTTTGAAGCGAAAAATTCAGTTATTCTCCTTAAGTAAACATATTTCTAAACGAATTTTTTATAGGGAATCGAATTTCAATATGTTGAGCCTTCTTTAAGAAAACAACCAACCAATCCCCCTCAAAAGCAAGAGGAAGAACCAGTAGTTCTCGATGGTCCTATAGAAGATTATGCGAAAACAGCGTTAATGATGCAAAAGAAATTCCGAACAACTAAGTTGGTGAAGGCCAAACGTGAAGAAAAACAACAAGATACAAAAAAATAAGAGAACAAATAAGATTTTTACCAAATGAAAAGAGAGATTAATGAAGCATTATTAGTATTATCCAAAGACATTTGAGTGGAATTTTAAAATTTTTTAACCATAATTGAGTTTCCATTATCGTGAAAATTACAAAATTTAGTTTCTTTTGCAAATTTTCATTTTAAAAAACCAAGAATAATCTGTTGATTTTTTTTTTAGACAAAAAGCTTCAAGATAAATAAAATTCATTCAATAATTCAAAATGACTTCCCTCCTAAAAATTAAAATAAAAACCGAAACCCAAAAAAATAAAAAAAATAAAAAAATAAATTAAAAATAATTTGATCAACTCATTTAAATTTCTTTCATTTCAATGATTTTTGTATATCTCATCACGGGCTTTATAAAATGCTTCAAGCTTTTTCTCGACATCTTTATCAGAAACTTTCGGTAACTTTCATGAAACCTTGAATTAATTAATTTCATTACTTTTAACTTACATTTTTCAACTCCGAACCAATTTCGATTTTAGGTGCTGTTACTTTTCTCTGGTCAAGCATAACAGCAAGCCATTTTTCGAAATCTTTCTGCATTCTATCCCTTGATTTCTCCAGCAAAAGTTGTATCCTCTCTATTTCAGCCTTCACATCCCTTAATTTATCAAACCCTTCTTTATATCTTTAAAAGAATTATCGGCAAATCATTTCAAATTTTAATTTTATTACATCATTTTGTTTTTCTCAATTTCTTGTGTAATGGTCTCCTCTTCAGGTGAGCTTTTATATGCGTCATCATTGGATGAAGCAAGTCCAATGATCGCCTTTTCTTTTCTGAGATCTTCTATTTGATTTTTTAATTGAATGATTTTCAATCTCGCCTTATTAACTCTTTCCCCTAAAATCTTCCCTTCTTCGAATTTCTGCTTCAATAAGCTCTTATGTTCTTCCATCACTTCATTCTTTCTATAGCTTTTGCGGAACATTTCAAAGCAAGACACTCGATCCATTAATTGTTCATTAGTCACTTGAATAGGTCCTGATAACAGTTCGTTTACTTCCTTGTTCGCTAATAAATATTCTTTATTCAATATCGACTCTTTCTCTCTATTCATTGAAAACTCCCCTCCCATTGATTTTGTTTTCGAAGAACTGACTTCATCTTGGCCTGTTTTGGCGATATTTATGCTTTTTGATTTGGGATTGGGAGTGTTTTCAATGGGGTTTTCAGGGAATTTTATTGGTTTTAGCTGAGAATGATAGGAAGAGAGAAGATCTTGAGGAGCTGATTCGGCGTTTGATCTAAAAACAGGAATCGAAAGAGAACTTTCTTCTCCATTTGGACGTTTTTTATTAATGAGATTCAAGAGAATCAGAATTTCATTATCTCTTTGCTGAATTAGAAGTTTGAGCCTGGAATAAATAAATTTTGCAATAAATATGATTTCAATGGTTTACTTTTTGATTTCCTCGGATGTTGCTACTGAATCATTGTTTTCTTTATTCGATTGTTGTTCAAGAGAGGATTTCAACACCTTTGATGAATCTTTAAACCCTCCTCCCTCAACTTTCTTCAGCAAATCATTATACAAATGTTTGAAATGATAAAAACATTCATTGATCTTTAGCCTATCATCTAAAAACCCACATTACATTACTATAACATCAAAGTTTATAATATATTACTTAATATCAACTTGATTCCTGGTTCCCTATTTTTTACATATTCATCAACCTGCCTTTTGCATTCCTCAACTTCACTCTCATCAAGGCATTCCTTTCCCTCTCCTCCTTTCAACATCGCCAATTCTGCCTTTAATTCTTCATTTTCCCGTTTTAATCTTTCAATCACCAAAGCTGGATCAACAGATTCATTTTTGACCACAGTATTTTTAATCAATGCAACTCTGCTTGCGAATCTGCAAGTTGATATAGATTCTTCAATGTCAACTGCTTCCGCACTTATATTGGCTATCATTCGCGTCTTGCAATTTCCTCCGATGGAATCTCTGAGAACTAAAGTCAGCAATGAATTTCTATATGGCACATGAATATTTTCTCCCAAAGATCTTCTATTCAAACATACAATGCAATGTTCCAAATAATGGAGACTTAAATTGATATGAGTGGCTTCTTTGAATAAAGTTCCATCAATTCCAGTTTTTCCAACTCTTTCAGATCCTGATAGATCGACCAAATGCAATCTTGAAACCGTTTTAACATCAGAACCAGCCTTTTTGGCTTCAATTTGGATGATAAAAATGCAATGAGATCTTGTAGAAGCATCATTTTTGGGTGTTTCACTTACTACTCTATTGGTGTCACCAATAAACAACAGATTCAGAGCATCTTCTTCATTTTGGGCTTTATGGACACTTAGTCCTGTCAGCACAATCTCTTCATTTTCTGTTTCTCTAGGAATAACCTTAGGCAAATCATGCAGATTCTTCGTTGTATGATTCTCATTTAATAGATCGAAACCTTCATTGTTGTAGATTTCCAAATATGAAACACTGATCTCGTAAAAGCTGTCTTTTCTTTTCGAAGTTTCCGAAAAAATGTAAGCCAAGGTTCGTGGAATTACACCCCTATCCTCATAATGTTCAGCTCCTCCGGTGATTGTGTAGGTCTTACCAGACCCCGTTTGACCATATGCGAAAATAGTCCCATTATATCCTTCAATCGAGGAATCAACAACTTCTTTTGCTACTTGATTGAACACAGATTCCTGTTTCACAGAAATTTCAAAAACTTCGTTAAAACTGAAACTGAATGCTTCTTTGGAATTGTTGACATAACCGGACGATTGATTTTTGGGAACGAAAACTTCAGCTTTTCTATCAGCTGCTTGCAAATCTAAAATATAAATAAAGAGACCATTTCTAATGAATATCATTTGGGGGGGAGGGGGCACAGAAATATTAAAAAAAAAAGCAAAAAAAAAATACGTAAATTTAGAGAGAAGAAACAATGAATGAAATCAGAGTTTTAAAGATAATAGGAAAAAGAATAGTTACTGAGGCCTGGGAATGGTTTTTTGGTGGGTCTTGTTCTAAGGAATACTTCAATGCAATTGTTTTTTGACATTTTTAACAAATTTCTTTCTTTCTTTTTTTAAATATTTTTGAATAATTTGAAGAGAAAATATTCGAAGAAAAATATAAAATAAAGAAAATTTTTGTTAAAATGAAAACTAAGATAATAATATGTTTTGTATTATTTATTTAAATTTTTTTTTTTTGTGATTTTATATATTTTCTGTTACTAAACTTTATTAAAAAAAATAACTAAAAAAAAATTATTTAGTTGACAAAATTCATTTTCTCCAAAAAATTAATCTCATCACATGTTATTATTCAAATTTCCATTGTTCAATCCATTAAAGTTTCCAACTATATGAGCATCAGAATATGGAACTGAATCAAACATAAATATCTTTTTATTATATTTCAATAATGAACTTATTGGCTCATGAAAAGAAGCGCTTTTCATTAGAGCTTGTTTTGTCAGAGATTTCCATTTATCCTCCATTTTCTTTCTTTCAGGTTGTATGGTCTTTTGATCTTGAATCAAATATATACATCTTTTTTTTTTTATTTACTATTAGAAGAGAAAATTTTAAAGTAAATTCCTACTTGATATCATTTTTTTCAAGAGCCTTTTCATACTCTTGGAAATCGATTTCCTTCAAAATATTCTTCAAAGCATTCAATGATTCTTGTAAGACTCTTGCTTAAATTATTATTACCCAGAAAATGTTATTAAAGGTATCAACTTGTGCCAATGATTTTCAGAAATAGCCGCAACAACTGGCACTAAAAGAGGGAAAGTCACATGTTTAAAGGTTTTCAAAATGTTTAAAAAGGCATCATTTTCAAAAAAGCACATCGTTCGATCCGCGACCTTAAAATCTCATTTAAATAATAAAATATCTAATATTTTTACTTGTAGTTGAGCCCCACTAATGCATTTAATTAATCTTTTAAACAATCTTGTCACCATATTCGCTTCCAATCTTCCCAATTCACATACTTCCAAAACCTCTAGAAGCTCGGTTAAAAACATGACTTCTTTCGGAGAATTAGCGAAAGGCCAATATCTCAATAATCCTTCAACTAACTTTCAGAAAATTCAAATTATTTCCTCAAAAACTGAAAAATTTTACGTAAATCGCTAGGTTTGGGTCTTTGCTCAGAAACAGCATTGAACATCGTAATAAAGGCTCATGATATAAATGGCAGGTTTGGACTTTATGAAGAGGTATTATAACTTGTCTAAAAAAGCTGATATGTTCATCTCTTAATGGAATAGCAAACCCACTTATAATGCTTTGAAAAAATTAAATAAACGAAATTTATGAAAATATGAAACCTTGCCAAAATGTCTAAAAGTTCAGAGGCTCCATTGAATTTGAAATTTTCATGTATCAAAGTATAGAAGGTATCAGTTATTGCCTTACGAATCATTTTTCTTCTTGGAACGAGCTAAAAAATTAGATTGTAAAAGGAAAAAGGCTTGGTTTTTCATACTTTCGCATATAATCTATGCAGAATGTTCTTTAAATACTCTCGTTCTCTCGGTTCTTCACTATCAAACAATTCCAGGAACTAAATAAACATGATTTTCTTATTAAAGATTTTTAATATAGAAAAAATACTTCTTGAATAAAGGAATGAGAAATATAATTCTTCAATGATTTGACATCCGCAGCTTCATTCACAATCAATTGCAAGAAGAATTCATAAACAGGCTAAAATATTATTACTTTTTTTTCTTTTTATTATTGAATTACCTGCAAATGTGGCCATGAAGGATCCAATAAAATTTCCTCTTCTTCCATGCCCAATTCTCCAGGTGCCCCTGCTTTTTTTAAAACAGGCAAAGGCCGAAATAAATTTTTATCAATCATGGACATAACAGCGTCCAAATGAGGGATTATCAAGCAAATGACACAATTTTGCTCATTAAGGATTTCCGCTAATTCTTGGTAGCAACCTAATCTTTCCGTCTTTTTTTATTTAAGTTTTAAATAATTTTTTTTTTTTAACAATAACCTTTTCTTTCTGTTGGCGTTTCTCATCATTGAAATCAAGAGGATTTGAACAAATTTGTAGCTTTTTCAGGAATTGATCTCTGAAATCTTTGGGCACATGTTTCGGATCTGTGACTATAATGAATTTAATATAATCGTCTTCAAAATTGAATCATTAAAAACCTTTCATTAAATTCTGAGCCAATGTCTTACTATTTGGCTGGGAATTCATTGATTGATGGTTATTGTTAGAAATCGCACCATTGTTTTGGTTATTATTTCGAGAGATTGTTGGGTTAGTCATTGAGAAAACTGCTTTCTGGCCGGAACCTTTCATGCTAGAGAAAATAAAGTTTTCTTTTTTTTTCTTTGAATTTAATTAAATATCAGATCGTTTTTAATTTTCTAAGGTTTTTCTCTCCTTTTTCCTCATTATTACTGTTGAAAAAATGAATAGAACTTATGATCCTTTTATAAATTAATATCATACAACAAAAAGAAACATCAGCCTCCCCTTTCAAGAGAAGGTCTGATATTGTAAAGTTTCCAAAAAGGCGAAAATCTGTTCGAAATTCTTTTGTTCACTTAATTTAATCTCCATGGTTTTTTCGTCATTATTCCAACAACCTTTCGACTTCCCCCCTTTTTCATCGATTTCAATTCCGTTTCCGTTTCTTTTGCCGAAACTCCAAAACCCTACAAAAATCTTGCCATCTGGAAATGCCATTTTTCCCAATCCATGTTTTTTCCCTTCCAAATAATATCCGATGTAATTAATATTTCTGGTTTTCCAAAGGGTTTTTCCTTTTCCAGACATTTTGTTGGCAACCCATTTGCCTTGATATTTGAATTCCATGCTATCATAAATCCCATCTCCTTCCATGTCATTATTAGCAAATTGGCCATAATATTCAGATCCATCTTTGAATTTCAATTTTCCAATTCCTTGTTTCTTATCTTCAATAAAAGAGCCTTCATATCGAGTGCCATCGGGCCAAATCTCAACTCCTTTCCCATGCTTTTGATTATTGAGCCATTCTCCCTCATATGTGACCCCGGTCGAGTCTTTATATATTCCAAAACCTCCGAAATGATTGTTTTTAAATTTGCCTTCATAAATGTCACCATTCATAAAACTTAATCTGCCTGAAAGAGGCGTTTTATTTGGATAAATTTTGCCAATGAAAGTAGACCCGTCTTTAAGATGAATTTTCTCAATTCCAGGAATCGCAGAAGCTAAGAAAAAAGGGAATAGGTTAGAATTTGTTTGAAAAAAACTTACTATTTTCTATTTTCTCGGAATTTACATCAGATTTACCGAAGGAGTTGTTTTGTTCAGGTGCAATCCTTTTTGGATCTTTAACTATTTTCGAGAGATTGGAAAAAAAAATAGTTGAGCCATACCGTTAGATGTTTTTATGAAACCGCAACCCATATTAAACAAAAGATGATTTGGTTTGTATTACTCAGTCATTAAAAATTATTATAAAATCTTGGAATCAAGTAGTTGCATAAGTTTTGAATAAGTTTTATTTTTTAAAACAAAATGACATTTTGGGAAAAAAACACTTTCCTTAGAAAAAAAAATGCCAAAATAAAACTTATATTATAGACTACTCAATAAAAATCAGTGAATTTAAAAAATACTCCATAATTTCAAATTAATTTTTATTTGTTAACTGAGATTTAATCATCTCTAATAATTGTTTGGAATAGGTTTCCAACAAATCTCTGCTCTGATCAACGATGAAATGACCTAAAATAATTTATAATAAATGTCTTGAATTTTATTAATTTTTATCAATTACTTATGGATTTATTTTGCGAGGATTCCACATTCAACAAATTGGAATTTTCAATTTCAGAAAGTTTTAATAAATTCTGATCTTTCCTGATAATTTTATCTAATTGTCCTTTGCTAAAATCAACTTTCCTTTCAATTTTATTCATGATTTCCTCTTTATAATTGTAATTTTTTTCATTTCTCCCGAATTTGTCAAATTCTTCTTTAAACCCCATTATACTTTTATTTAAATTCTCGAAAAACATTTCAATTCTTTTTTCAAAATTTTCGCTTTTTTCTTCTTTTTTTAGCATAGGAGAAATATTCTTTGAATTCTTCAACTCTTGTTCCGTGATAAGGATTTTCTCCCTCACAGGACTTAAAGTCCTGACGATCATCTCATGGAAATCCTCTTCAGCAACCTCATTTTGTTTATTCATTTGGATTTTCTTCGACTCATTCAAGATATTTTTCTCCACATCAATTTCCTCATTTCTTTGAATATTTTCCTCAATTTTATCGTTTTCATCATCTTCTTCGAAATCATCTCCTAAATCCATAAAGTCATCATTTTTCTCATTTTTCTTTATTTTGTTTAGAATTTCTTCTCTGCTTCTTTCCACAAGGTTGTTTTTGTCAATGTTGAGCACCTGCGAAAAGATCGGCACTAGTTTTTTCTCATCTTTCTTTGGTTCGAAAGGGTCAAAATCTGGTATGTCTAATTGGGAGTCGAAAAGGGGGTTTGGGAGGTCGTTTTTCTTCATATTCACTTGGACTTGTTCGATATTTTTGTTGATCATTTGCATTTGTTCGGAAATTTCGCTGAGGTCGATAATCGATGGTTTTTTCTCCTTTTTGGGGTTCCTAACGAATTGAATGACTGACCCTTTTTTGCTAAGGGAATCTTCTTGTTGAGGGGAAAGGTCGATTTTCTTTTCTAACAATAGCGGCTCTAATTTTTTCTCTGGACTAATCGGCTCATTTTTCTTCAGTGGCAATTTATCGAGTTCGTTTTTTTTCTCGGAATCAGTTTTTTTCTCCTGTGAAAAAATATCAGCTTTTTTGTCAAAAATAAACTCATTTTTTACTTCGAAAAAAAGCTCTTTTTCTAGTTTAAAAGGCTTTATGTTCTCATTTTTCTTCTCTTCATCAGGGAATAAAGGGCTTTCGTTTTTCTTCTGTGAATGTTCCTTGAAATAATGGCTTGATAAACTCGTTCTAAGCGGAGAATTTAGCTGGACTTTATCCATGTCGAAATAGTTTTTTTGTACAAAAGGGTCTTCACTTTCTTCGACTTGTTGAGATACAAGATCTTTTTCCTGCTTTTGATAAATTTCATTATCTTTTTCTTCCTTTTCTTCAACTTCCCCTAAATTCGCCTCTTTATCAATATCTATCTCCACAAAATCCGTCTCCATTAAAATCTCATTGTTCTGATCAGGACCGATATTTGTCTTAATTTCTTGTTTTTCAAGCCATTGAGGCACTGCATTATTAATCACAACCTCTTGAATGCTTTCTTCTTTAATTGGATTATTGTCTGGTTCAATTTGAATTTGTGAAACTTTGAATTTATTATCGATTTTACTAATAACCAATTCATCTTTCATCATTGGCTTGATATGACTTTGAGCCCAATTAGGTAAATCCTGGTTATTTACAATATTAGACAATTCCGTGCCAAAATCCAAGATTATTTCCTCAGGTTTTTGAAACAATTCCTTCGGTTTATTCAAGTTATTAAGTTCCTGTAGTTTTGCTTTTTTCTTATTATCTTCAAAATTTTTTCCTTCATTTTTATTCAATTCATCTAATAATTGATGGACACTAGTATTGTTGTTATTAATTTGAGGAGTCCCTTGTTCATGTTCTTCTTTATTGAGAAACTGTTTGATTTCTTCTTCGATCCAAAAACTATCTAAAGTCAAATCCTTGCTTTTCCCCATCATTTCCTTCAATCTTTTTGCAAGTAGGCCCAATTGTTGCTTCTTTTTATCTATATTTCCCTTTATCTCCTGAGACAACTTCCAAACATAAATACATCCCTTAGAACTGGCAGTGATTAAATATTTGCTATTATGAGTAAAAGCCAAACTTGTAATGATATCTCCGCAGGACAATTTGGCTACTAGATTCCCTGTGGAGAAATCTCTAATTCTCACAATCTTATCGTTATTACTAACAGCTATATAAGTCCCTGAAGAATCCACTGAAATCTTCAAATTGTCCAATGGTATAAACTTACCCATTGCCTTATCTTCCTCTTTGGTTTCTATTGTCCCTTTGATCTTCATTTCATCAATTGACCATAATTGTAATTTTTTCTCTTGGCCAAGAACAGCGATGTTATTTTCATGATTTAGATCCATTGTGAAAAACTTGCTATTTTTATCGATTTCTAAATGAATTTGAACAAACGGTTTTTGATCCTTAGCCTTATATTCTCTGAAAATTAATGTTTTATCGGCTCCACATGACATAAGTAAAATGTTATTTTTGGCTTTATGATAAGCAAATTGCAAAGCGGATATCGATGAATTGTGATCTTCTAAAGTTGTGACTAATTTGAATTCATCTGCGCCATTATAAATATGAATCAAACGATCTCTAGAACCTGTGGCCAACAAAAAAACATCCAAAGGATTTTCAGGAGTGAAATCCATGCATAATATTTCCTGATCATGTGAGACAATCTCCATGATTTTAGCGAAAGTTATCAAACTAAAGATTCTCAACACACCTTCCAGATCTCCAGAAGCCAGATATTGACCATCATGTGAGCATTTCAAGCAACGAACTTGCTTATTAGTTGAATTTTTGTTATTTTCTTCCTTTTGGAATTTGAAATGTTCGAAATTATCTCCCAAATATAGGATTCTTGTTAAATTCTTTGAATACATATTTCGTCTGAGACCTGGTAAATTGGGCATTCCTTTCTCTTCCTCCAACAAATTCCAAATTCGAATGGTTTGATCGATAGAGCCAGTAGCGAAAAAAGTTACTTCATAAGAAGAATTTTCAAGGGTTTGGATATCATGTATGGTGCCATTATGGTTAAGGAAACTGCGTTTGACATTGATTTGTTCTAAATCATGCACATCCCAGATAAAAACCGTCCGATCTGAATATAAAGCGACCAATTTTCCTCTCAATTCATCTATTAATACGGAAATAACATCCGCAAATGTTTCAGGACCACTCAGGATAGCTGATGCTTTTATATTAGATTTTTCGACATTCGTTGATTTTTCCACATTATAACAACCCAAGGCAGGTGGTTTCGGTAAAGTCGTGACATGATGTAAGGTTTTGGCATCAAAAAATCGAATTACACCATCAGAACAACCACAAATCACATGCAATGGGGTTAATTGTAAGGTGAATGCCGAACGAACCTTCAAATCCATCCATTTTTCAAGCTTTCTTTGTTCGTTTAGAATACATAACACTCCTTCTGAATCCAAAGCGAAAATATGTTCTTCCAAACAACTCACATCCATGAACGTCTTGTTTTGGAATTTTTGACCCAATGCGGCACTTTTCCCTTCAATTATGAAGACATTTTCAGTATCTTTTGGTTTTGTCAGAATAACTTTTCCTTCTGGATCAAAAGGCCAGAATTTCAAATGTTGAAACCCGGCTGTTATTAATAATGTGCCTGAGGTGTTGAAGGTGGCCGCATTGATTTTTTTGCTCATTTTGTTCATTGTCAATTTGGTTTCCTTCTCCCAATCCCATACAAACAACCCCTTATCATTTTCATCTCCAATAGAAATCAAATATTGTTGATTTGGCGAAAAAAGAATCTTTTCTATGCCAAACTTATGACCTTTCAAACAAACTGGAGGGTTCTCATGTCTCAAATCCCAAATATTTATTTCTGGGTTTTTACAGATGCCTTCTCCTGCAATTAGAAATTTTCCATCTTTGGAATAAGTCACGCAAGTAAAGGGTTTTTTATTTGGTGAAAATATGAATTTTGATTGCTTATTTGTTATTGGGTTATAAACCACGAGCATTGAACCTGCAGGATAGGCTATTTCACCAGAAATTGGATTAAGAGCTAAATTATTGTGCGAATGAGAAGTGATTCCGAATACAGTTTGTAGGATAAGATTGTTTTCTTTGGATTTTGGTTGTTTTTTTTGAGGCTTGGAGGGGGGAGCCAATGAAAATACAGATTTCTTGTCTGAAAATTCAGAAATTTTGGATTCTGAACTTAATTTGGAATCTTTTTCAGAAATTATGGGTTTTGTGGGATTTTTCATGTTTTGTATATTTAAATAGTTAAATATTGGAGAGTTTAAGTTTTTAAGCTAAATAAAAAAAAAACTCAAAAATAATATATATGAAAGAATTTTTTTTTTATATAATTATTCATTTTAATAAATGAGGAAATTAAAATAAAAATTAATTATCTTTTTTTTTCCTTTTTTTTTAAAAAAGAAATAACAAAAACATTAAAATAAAAAATAAATTTTTGTTCAAAGAAATTAAGTCTCTTTAATAATTATATTATTTTTTTTCAACACAAAA
>Ga0302186_10002322_pt1 | contig 14734 bp, 18 predicted proteins | sample II_Bog_E1_2_FD_198782 | JGI IMG/M metagenome (GOLD analysis project Ga0302186, IMG submission 198782) | Peat permafrost microbial communities from Stordalen Mire near Abisko, Sweden - II_Bog_E1_1 | ecosystem: Environmental > Terrestrial > Soil > Wetlands > Peat | place: Sweden: Abisko... | reverse complement strand
CATCAAATTTGTTGCTAAAATGCAGTCAAGTCTGAGGGTCAATGATTTCAAAACAGCGTGTCTATGTCTATGCCATTTATCAGAGATTAACGCATTTCAATGGAAAAATGTAATTTTATTTAATTAATTTTTGCTTAAAACTTTGATTTTAATCAGATTTGTTATATTTGGTGTTATGCCTTAACCCAAAGGAAATTAGAATATGTCACATCGATTTTAGATCTCATCAACTACAAAGGGATCCCTTCAAAAGAAGAAAATTTCATAAAAAAAGATAATTTTCCGGCTAAATTTGAGTCCATTAATAAGATCCTTTTCAATAAATACAAATTCCTTCGAATTCTCATTAACAATCCTTTTGAAATCTATGACGAACAAAGTGTGATCATGAATGATCCTGAGCTCCCTAAAGACATGATCCCTCAGACCCAAACAATGAATAATCATAATCAAAACGAAGTGAATAATGAGTTTTTGTTCAATGACATAACAGAACGTTTTGAAGAGCCGGCCCTGATCAATGAAAAAAATAACGATCAGAATCAGCAGAAAAACTCATCATCCAGAATGATCAACACCCAACAATCCATCATAATTAATAATACCAACAACTCTTACTTTAATAACAACCATTTTTATCAAGAGACCAACATTTTGAACCAATATTTTGATAATCCGAAGTCAAAAAATGACTTTTCAACTAAAATTGATAACAATTGTTATTCAATGAAAGAAAAATCAAAAATGTTCACTTCTGAAACCTCAACACTAAATAATAATACTGCTAATAATAATTCCAAAAAGGATGAATTTGAACTCATCAAAGAATCCTTTAATCATGAAAATATCAAAGATACCAATAGGAACTATCATTCTTATATGTTATTAGAAAGTCTTTATGATTCTTTACTCTTGATTGGAGACTTCCATTTAGCATTCCAAATTAGTGAAATCATCTATTCTACCATTTTGATCGATCCCAAAGACTTCATCAATAAAAACGCCAGTCTTTATTACGCTTATCAACGAAATCTGCAATTCGTTTCAGATTTGGAAAATATTTATTATCTAAATTCCGAATGTCAAGTCATTCCGATCACAAATTGCCAATTTGAGATTGGAAAGTTCGCAACTCAAATAATGACATTTAGGCCGATCATCATGGGAATGCCTTCTGATCATTTTAACCTTAAAACCAAAAATTTCGAAGATATTGTCAATAAATGTAAATTTTGCCAAGGTGACTTCGTGATGATTTTTTTCTCTGCCTTCCCAAATCAAAAGGAAGAATTCAGCTTTCTTGCTAAGATAATAGAAATCACCTCAGAATTTCAAATAAAGTTAGAAGCCTTGTTAGATGATCAACAGTTGAATTTGTTAAACGATCAAAATAAAGTTTGGATGATGAGAAAATTGAGCAATGTGATTATTTCGGAAAATGTGTCAAAGTGTCTGACAAAATTCTGTTGTTCAAGTAGTGCTTCCTACTCTATCTCTGAAGCGATAGTCACCCTTCCAAATCTTAATACTGCCAATGAACGAAATGATAATGAAGATATCTTTATTAATAAGAGTATGTTGAATGAAGCTCAAAAAAAAGCCTTGAAAAATGCAATTTCGAATGCACTTACTTTGATTGACGGGCCAAAAAACTCAGGAAAAACCACAACAACGATTGAAATAGCAGTCGAATGGTAACATTTTATGTTTAACATTTTTTCTTTTAATTAATTCAATAATTTTGAATTTTCACATTTTTTTTTAATTCATTAATTTTAAAACTGTTTTAATTTATTAATTTTTTTTGTCAAAAAAAGGTTTAAACGGTCATCGGATCAAGTCTTAATTTGTGCTAATGATAAGGCTTCTTTAAATCTTTTATATAAAGATCTGATGAAAACAGGCCTGAAGATAATTCGATTGGATTCTCTAAAGGAAAACAACCAAACCCAAAACTACCCCTCTTACAACTACCTCGCATCCAATAATAAACACCAAATCATGAGGAAGATCTTAAAAGAAGCTCAGGTTGTTTGTTGCACTTGCTTGGATGCCAGTTCCGAGAAAGGTTTCTCTTTTCTCAAAGTTATCATCGATGATGCTCATAAAATCCCTGAGGCTTTAACATTGGCTCCTTTATTAAAAAAATGTCATCAGCTCGTTTTAATTGGTGATTCCAGAGAATCAGTATGTTTCTCGGATAAAATCGTCAGTATTAGCAAGGGATTCAACATTTCATTGTTCAATAGATTAATAAATCGCGGAGTCCAAAAATTTGAATTAAATTTACAATATCAAACGGATGCTTCAATTGTAAAAATATCTTCGGAATTGTTTCAGACGAATCATATTGCGCTGGAACAGGAAAATAAAATAGATTTGTGGCTCTATGGGTTAAAATGGCCGAATTTTGCAACAAGAATTCTATTTATTAATGTGAAAGGGAATGAACAATTGGTCAATGGTTCTTTACAAAATTTGGAGTAAATAAAAATTTTGATTTTTTGTAAATTAAATTTTATTTATAAATAAATAGAGAAATAAAAGTTTTGATTGGAATATTGAGCCTTTGTCTGAAGTGCAATTACATTAACCATCAAAACTTGGGAATTATCACAATGTATGAAGAACAAAAGAAGAACATCATTAACCAAATTTTCACTCTTTCTCAAGTAAATTCAAATTTCCATTGAACTAAAAATTAATTTGATAATTTTTAAAGAAGTTCCCTTACTTTATGGGCATCGCACAAGAGGTTATGGCTCGAAAACAAATTAATCAATTTTGTGCCATTTCCAGTGAAATTGAAACAATCGATTCCTTTAAAGTTTTTTTTTTCTTCGTTTTTTGACTAAATATTAATTATTTTATCATTTTTCAAGTCCAAAGAAAAAGACTTAATAATATTTTCAGCAGTCAGGAGCAATAATCAGGTTTATATTTGATGTTCAAGAAAAAATTTAAAGAATTTTTTATTTTTCAGAGGAAGTTAGGCTTCTTAAAAGATGAACGAAGAATCTACAAATTACTAAGCAAATCAAAAAAAGGGCTCATTATCTTAGGTTTATCTATTAAACTCTAATGATTTTAATTTAAAAATAGGAAATCTGGAAACCTTGATTTCCAATAAATTTTGGAGTGATTTAATTAGTAATTGTTCAGGTAATCGATCCCTTATAGTTTTTAGAGGCTAAGTTTGATTATATAGATAATTTTATGAAAATATTATTAGGTTTATATTTTGTTATAGAACTTTAAGTGTTCAAAGTTGAAATTCCTAAATTTTATTAGAACTTTTTTAAGTTCAAATTTTAAATACTGCATTCATTTTGCAACTTGTATTTTATTTTTTTTTCAAAAGGAGTTTTTTAAAACTTTTTTTGAAACAAAAAAACCGAATTTTATTTTGTTCAACGTTTTATTTATTTTTAAACCTAAGAAATATTTTATGAAATATTTTAAAGAGGGGGAGGAGGGGGAGGGGGATAAAAAAAATGACCCTTCAAATTTTCTCAAATATTCACATTCCAAATTTTGCCTCAACTATCGTTTGGCCTTAAACTTTGATAATTGGAATTATAATTTTTTTTTTTATAAATAATATTTGTTCCCCTTTATAGATTCATAGTTAAATTTCCAAAATATATAACAATTGTAACAATAATTAAAAGAAAAAATCAAATAAAAAATATTTATAAAAAAGGGAAAAATTCAATACCCAATTACCCATCTTCTTTAAATCAGTTTCCAGAAAAACAGTTAGAAAAAGCAAAGGAAAACAGATTATTTGATAAAAAGAGAAATATTTGTTTTTGTTCTAAAAAAATCAACTATTTTGTTTTTCAAATTTATGGTGATTTTCTATTCTTAATTAAGTGGTATAAATCCTCCTTATTTCTGTGCGTTCATGTCTTCACAAGTTCCATTGAATACAGTTGTAAGTTTCATTCTTGGGCAATCCGCGAAACAACTATTGAGAATTGTGGCTTGATCTCCTGTATCAGTCTTCACGCACACTGGTTCATAAGTTCTTGGGCAAATGCAAGGCCATAAAGCTTGGAAGAATTCTTTGGTTTTTTCCAAAGCAGTGTCTCCTTCACCTTCTAATCTGATGATTCCGGTCACCAAACTAGCTGCGAGTGCTTTAAGTTCTTCCAATGTCTCATTAGCAGCTTTATCAGCAGCCAAGGCAATATCATCAAGAACCTGATCAGTTTCTTGAACTAAACAACAAGTGCAATTTTCAATGCCTGCTTTGGTCTTGTGCCACCAAGTTGCTGTTCCATTTTTCAAGCTCTGACCCTCTTCTATGATCCATTCAGCTGATTCTTCAGTCACGTTTTTAATGAATTTTCCTAACTTTTCAAGGAATTCTTCAGATCGGTTCACGAGGTTCTTCACAGCATTAACAGTGTCATTCTTAAGCGTTTTGAGATCGTTTCTCACTTTGTTTTTGAAAAGTTCGAAGCCCGCAAGGGTGTTTTTCTCAATGATTTCTAATTCATCTGCAGTGCGGTTGGCCAATGATTTACTATCGTTGACAGCTTGCTTCACCCAATTAACAACATCATCAAAAGGTTGACAACCACATTGTTCCCATTGATTACCAATTTGATGCCAAAATTGCTTGGTCTTGTTATCTAAGGTCTGGGTTTTGTTTTCGATCCATCTTTCAGTTTTGTTGAAATTGGCAGCATTAATCAAGTGGCTGAGCCAGGCAAAGGAGGTCAAATCTCTGTTTTTGGTACAAGAACTATTGCTAACAATTGTGGCATTGGAACATTTGGCGAAACAATCATTAACGAAGTTCTTGAATATGCCATTGAGTGCCCCACAAACCACGGAAATTGTGGACAAGCATTTGGCACTGCAAGTATTAAGCTTTTGCAATTTAGTGAAGCAAGAACCGTCATGTTGAACAGAAAAGTTTGCTTTATTAGCTTCACAAGTGTTGGGGAATGTTTGGTATTTACCACCCTTGACAGCACAAACTGGATCGTGAGAAGTGCAGTTTAAGTCTGTGGCGGAAAGGATTCCGATGAGGCAAATGACGAAAAGTACAGAAATCAAAGTTTTCATATGTGGAAAAAATTTTGGTTTATAATGAGAAATTTGACCAAAGGGGAGTTTTATAGCAGAATTAATTTTTATTTAAAAAGGGCAGGATGTCTTTACTTTGAAATAAAAATTAATATTAAGGGGTTTTTTTTTTTTTTTTTTAAAAAACTTTGGAAAAATCAAAAAAAATAATATTGGTGGGAAAAACTAAATTAAAGAATTTTTCGGATTAATTAAAAACACAAGGCAACACCATTTAATATAAATATAAATGTACATTGTAAATGCAAGGTTGGCAAAAAAATGATTCATTAAAAAATCTCATTGAATTATTTCCAATGAATCAGCATGTGGTATATCCGGCATTTTTTCTTCATTTGATTTATCAGACTCTGTTTCTTTGGTATTTTCGCTCATTTTGCGTCGCATAAACAACTTGCTTTCTGAAACGCTTCTTAAAATCGGCACGTTTTTTTGAATCGCCCGTTTCTTTATCATATATTTGCCATTTTTCTCAGGGTTTTTTTCATAATAGGCAAAATGTTCAATCATCGTCAGATTTTTACCGTCCTTGGACTCCTTTTTCAGGTCGATATCACGAAGCTTTTCGTGCTCCTCTAGCAAAGGTGGAGAATTTGCATGACAACATCCCATAACTATGAAAATTTGGAGATTTTTTATTTTTTTTGGGACCTTTGCTTTTATTATATCTTTTTTCTTTTTCTTCCTTTTCTATAATTTTTGAAAAAAAGAAGCTTTTTCCCGAAATTAAACTTTTTAAATAAAAAAAAAATTAATTCCCATTAGACAATATTTAATAAGCTTATAAAAATTCTCAGTAATTTTCCAACATTATTTTTGTATGCTGAAGGAAACATGAAAATTTTGACAAATCAACCATTTTTCACTTTAAATTTTCATTTAATTTGGTTTCTTCATTAATCAAAAGGAAATTTTGTTCTGGAGTAATTGTGATTGATTTCTTAATAGTTACGAAAGGTTCAAGGTCATCGGTTCGAAAATTGTTATGGGATAAAAATGCATTTAATTTTTTTCCTGGTTCATTGATTGCGTCCTTGCTCTCAGAGTCTTGGTTTTTTGAATTGTCATCTTTGTTTTTTATATCACTTTTTGATTCAATGTCACTTTCACTAATATTCTCACTTTTTATCGTCTGATTCACCTCTTCTGCCAAACAGGTTAATTCCTTCTTTTCAAATCTCTTTACAATCAACTTTTTCGATGTGGAGATCTTCGCGGATGCTACAGAATTTGTTGAGTTTCGACTTTCAGAGAAATTTGATTCGGAAATTATAGAGATTCGATAGGCGAAGGATTTACGGCTGATTTCGAGTTTTGAAGTTCTATTTTGGTTGATTTGTGACATCTCCATAATTGTTTTCGCTTTTAATCCATCGCTAAGAATCAGGTTTTCCCTGGGATCGTTTTTTTCTTCTGTGTTTTTGAAAGACTTCGAGAATTTATGATCATTGAGTTTAATAAATGAAGTATGAGTCATTTTATTTAGTTTCTTTAAGGTGATGAACCGGTTTTTCTTCAATTTACTCAACATTTTATCATCAAAATCGATAGTTTTCCTCTTAGGCATCTTGAAAATTTCTTCTTCGGAAATTGTGATGCTTTCTCTGATTTTTATTAGGGAATTTTTCGCGGAATTGATGAAATCAACCAATAAGAAATTGCTTTCTTTCCCTTCGAATTCTTGTTGCAAATAATTTCCACCGGGCACAGAAAAGATATCCAAAACCTTTTGATTTAGATATTGCATATTAAAGATAATTTGTGAATAAACATCCTCGAAATTCGAGACACATTCAGAAAATAATTCGACATTTTTCAAAAGAATTGTGATTTTTTTATCGAAAAAATCTACTATGGAAAGACTTTCAAGCACATAATCGAAATCCACTGATAGTTTATTATTTAAAAAGCCAATGATCTCCTTGATTTTCCGCTTATAAGTGAATTCAGTGATTGTTTTCCTGAGGGTCGCGAAATCCTTCACATTATTTTGAATATCCACGAGAAAATTCTCATAATCATCAAGATAATCTTGCGAACAAACATTTCGGCGACGTTTTACCTTGCTTCTATTAAATTTCAAGCTTAATCCGATGCATTTCTTCGCTTTGTTTTTCAATTCTAACTTTGATTCCACCGCCTTTATTCTGTCATATGCCTTTTGCTCTTCATTATCAAAGCTAATTTTTTTATAAAAAAGTATATAAATTAATGATGTTATCGAGCCTCCACCGATTGCCACAAAGCCTATAATAACCCTTCCGAAATTGGTTACAGGCACATAATCTCCATAACCCACTGAAGTCATATCCACTATCACAATCCAAAAACCATTCCATACATAATCCCAATCATAAGGTGCCAATTGTTCAAAGGATCGTTCACAAAGCCGAACCAAAAACCCTAGAATCAAAATATAGAGGCTTATGAAGATCATAACTATTCGTTGAGTCGAATGATGAAACTCACATTTCAAAGAAAAGAGTAGACTGGACTCAGTTCCTGATTGGAAGCAAATTTTGAAAGCTTTCACAGAGGAAAAGACTGATCTATAAAGCATCGAACGAAAGAAAAAGAGAGTCCGAATTATTATAAAAATCGCAGTTAAGGTCGTGTCATAATAATAATAGGAGACTCGGTTGAGAGTTTGCGAACGATAACAGGAATTGATCATTGGATAAGATTGCACGTGAATTGCCAAACATTCTATAAACGCCTCGAAAAATAACGCACTTTTAAAAAAACCCTTATCCAAGTCAACCAAAGAACAAGACTTCAAGAATTGGTAGTATAAAAATTTCCGCTTGAATAGCCAAAAATCCAAAAAAAGACTCAAAAGGGTATTTGATAATCTCATTAATAAGATCCGGGAACTTGGCTCATTCTCATGAAAGACCACTGTATAGGTCTGATCGTCTAAAAAGATGATTTGTCGATTTTCTTCGAAGAAAAAATTCTCCTCTAACACTCCTAGGATCATTGAAAGGAAGACAAAAACGAATACTTTCCTATCGTAATATAAGAACCTTCGGAAGAAAATCTCCTGGAAAAGGGTGTCATCTTTGTTAAAAATAATAGCAAAAAATTCCATGAGAGTAAAATTTTTCGATTAAAAATATTTTTCTGCTGAAATAAATAAAAGCAAATTCGGAAATATTAAAATTGCAAAAGTCGAGATTTCAGGATTTCAGTACAATGAGCAAATTGTTTTATAATAATTTAGTTAAAAAAAATGAAATAAATAAAAGCAAATTCGGAAATATTAAAATTGCAAAAGCCGAGATTTCATACAATAAGCAAATTGTTTTATAAAAATTTAGTTAAAAAAAACATAAAAAGGAAAATAAAGGCAATAGTTTAATAAACGTTTTTCACATCAAAATTAGTTAAAATTCTTTGTTAATAATTTATAACTTTTATTAAGAAAACTTACCTACGTAAAAATATGCGAAGGAAGTTTAAAACATTAAAAAATTATTACTATTATAGATATTTTTTCGATCAGTATCTTAATATTTCTTATAATTACTATCTTTAAAAAACCAATTTTTTAAATTTTTTTTAAAAAGGTCCTATACATTGAATTTATTTTTCGAATTAAGATCAACTATATAAAGAAATAAATGAATTATAATGCTAATCTTTATCAGATGAGATTTTTGAAAGGTTCGTTTTACTTCTTTTAAAATCCTCTTTCTCTTTTTCTTTCAGAAGCACAGTGGCCGGCTCATCTGCATTTCTCACATTTTTTTTTATCCTAACAAAAATTTCTTCAAATTTCCGTAGATCCTCCCTTCCGAAAATCAAGGCATTCTTTTGTGGCTTATTTTTCCCCACATGTATATTGCACCATTGTCTCTTATATTTATCATCATGGTAATCTTGGATCCTTTCATCCATCCTCCTATTGAAATTCTTGCTGCACACATCAAATTGTTCAATGACCTTATTGGAATCAAAGAAGCTTCTCCAAAAAGGGTCCTTTTTATTGAAATATTCTTTGATATGATCACTTCTCTCCTCGAGCTTCTTTTTCACAACATAATCTATTTCTTGAATTTCCTTCTTTTTTTGTTCATTACTTGCGATGATCTTCTCTAATTTCGCTTCATCATATTTCAATCTCAACAGATCATTCTTCCCATTAGTTAAATTCTGTGTTGACGTCTTATTTTCATCCTTGATCACTGAAGGTAATCGGCTATGTCCAGCTGGAACCATCGCCAATCTTGTCTCATTGACATTGATGGGAATTTTCACTCTCTTGCTATTTCTTATAACTATCCGTGAAAGGGTGGTTGCATCCAGATTCTGGCTTTGGTTTGTGGATTGTTTATTGGTGAAAAAATTATTGGTTGTTGAAAAATTGCTATTCATTGTTAAAACCTTCAACCGGTCGCTGGTGAGACCTGTGGCTGTATTGGGCTTTCGATTCTTTAAGAGAAGCGAAGTAACATTTAGGTTATCTTTCATCGAATTATATAAATTATGAGTCGGGGATGCCAATTCACTAAAAATAATAGTCTGGGGATGAGCACCAGTTTTTTGTGAGTTCAAAGTGTTGAGTTTCATTTTTGGGTTGTTTCTATGAAATTCAGAATTTTGGAATTTGCTTTCGATCTCGTTTTCTTCCAGGATTTCGTTTTGCAACTCCTTCAAGATTTTGTAACCTGGAACCGTGTAGACGATTTTATCGCTGCTCATGACACAAATTTTATTTTTTAAGCAAAATGAATTTTTAAGAAGTTTCGGAAATTATTAAAAATCATTAATTAAGAAGAGCTCTCAATACTCAATATTAAGAAATTGAGCCTTTTTTTATTTTCAAATAATATCGAAACAAAAAATCTAGATTTTATTAAGGCAAAAAAAATGTTTGAAGAAGACGAAGAAGAAGAAGGAAAAATCAGTGTTGAAGAGGAAAATCCCTTCAGGCAATCTGTGATGGGAAGTGTCTATCCATCATCTATAGCTTTTGGAGACAATCAGGCCTTCAGTGAATGGTTTGATAGTAGTTCATTCTGCCTCGCAGCAGGAGAATCCCTTTTGATTTCTTTTTGGGATCGGGTGCCTTCAAATATTTTGCTTGACGTAAATTTTTATTAGAAAAAAAGCTCATTTTATAAAAAAAGATGATTAAACAATTTTCTGGGATTTATGAAAACATGCATTTGAGTTTGAATCAATTAAAGAACAAATATGGGCAATTCGCTGAGAGGAATATGTATACAATTCATATTATTTAAGAAATTGGTTATTTGGAAAAAATTTTTAGACTCAATAATGAGTATATGCCAAAAAAAAGGGACGTTTTGGATGATATAGCCCATAAATATTGTGAGGTTCTTAATCAAAAAATAGAAGAATATGGAAAAATTAATATGAACGAAGCAAATTGTGTAAAATTTAAAGATTATTTGAGGAATTTATTAATTTCATATAGGAACTTCTTATAAACGCCATGATTACTTGGCAGTTAGCGTCGATCTTTTATTGCAAGAAGAATAACTCGAAGATCCAAGATTTTATTGCCTGGGCGAATGGATTTCAAGGTTGATATTATATAATAAATAAATTATTTTTTTGTGATTTGACTTACAATTTTTTTTTATAGATAAAATTTCGATTTCTGAATTCCAAGAGATTTTGCTAAATCAACCTGATGATGTGGAAACTAATCCAGCATATTGGGTTTTGCTCTATAAGTTAAAAATAAAATTATTCTCAAAAAATACATTAATTTTGGATATATAGATACCTTATGAGAGCTGATTACGATCATTTTGTTTTAATGCTGAAAAGTCATTCTTGGAAAAAAATAAAAATCGGAGAAAAATCAGCAATAAAAAATAAAATTATCGAAGGAATAATTGTAAAACACATTATATTTTATATATTTCACATTTTATAACTTCAAAGGATAGCTTCTATCGTAAAATGAAATTTTACAGCCACGATATTTCCAAAGATGAGTTCTTGAAAAACCAGAACAAATTTGTGGACTATATGTTTAAAAAATTATGTTTTCTTCCCCTATTTTTTTCTTTTCATAGAAATTCATTTTACATCCTTATGCTTGAAAATTTCAAAGATGACGAAGCTGATAAAAATTTAGCAGACTTAATGAAGATTTTGATGGGTGATTATGAATTATATAGACAAGTCTACAAATAAACCATATAATTTATTAGATATTTTTTTTCAAGGTCTCAAAAAAAGATTGGAAAGCTAGTCTAAGCCTTTATTTTCAATTTTCTAATGTGGTATTCAACCGTGAAGATCTCAAAAAATATATTAAATTTCTGAGATCTGAGCAATTTGTGTTTCCAGATTACGACCAAGTCTTTATTGAGATTATAACGAATAAAAAAGCACAAAAGGCTATCGAAAAAATGAGTTTTATGTTTCCTAAATACATCACGGCATATTTAAACGATCTTTTATTTGAATTTGATGCTGTCTTGACGGATCCTATTGAGAAATTCGAAATGAGAACCTTTCAAGAACAGAATATTGTCGATTATTTGAATTATTTGGCCAATGAGAATTTTGGTTTAGATGTGATGAAGCCTTTCATTATGCAGCTGAGATATTTTGATTCATTGAGAAATCTTGATTATAATGATAATGATAAAAATAAAATTTTGAACTTGTGTCATGATAATCTTTGTGCGAACCTCATTTTATCGAAGATTGATTTTTCGAGGAAAATAGAAATTTGGAATAAAGAAGAACAGGAGGTTGATGAAGATGAGAAATTAAAAGAACTTTTCAAGTTTATTGGAAAACTCAATTTGACTTTGGATGTAAAAGGCAAAATTTTACAGGTATAAATCATAATTTTTTGAGAATGATGATAAAAAAATGAAATTTAATATAAGATGAAGATTCAAAATGCCAAAAACTGTGAAGATTGGGAAAATTTCGTTTCTTATCAAATTGAGGATGAGAAGAAAGATTTGAATGATACAAAAATGGTTTCCTTTTTTTTGAATAAGGTTTATGGAGATGGTAAAAAATATAAAAAAAGTCGAATGTTTACAAATTATTTTAACTTATTTTAGAGAATTTCGACTTGTGTCCCATCGCAAATTTTTTTTCTACCCTCGCAGGAAAAAAACCAGCTGCTCTAAATTTGAAGATCTCTAAAGAAACAATTTCTCATTTCAATGAATTAAGAAATTTCGCTAAGGTTTTATTATTTTAATTTATATTTCAGATATAAATTTGTAAATTTAATTTTGTCCTTTAGGCTGAAAATAAAGATTCAGCCAATATGAAAAGAGGACTAACTATAATTCTGGAATTATTAGAGAAGAAGGCTTTTGAAATAGATTATTGGCCTTTGGCATTTAATCATTTTTTGGAATTTACCATAGAAAAATTCAATGGTTTCTCTTATTCCAATTTTGAGCTTCTGAATAAAAAAATATTAAAATTGGATGATTTTTTTTTCATTGGTATTTGATTATTTCATTTTTAATTATTCACAATTATCTATTTTAGAAAAAAAGAAACCAAATTTTGAACTGGCAAAAACGTTTTGGGAGAAAATCAAGCAGAGATTGCAATATAGAATGTTGAAAATGATGGATAATTTCAATCCGAACCATTAGGATTTTTTTTTTTATTATTTCGAATTTTTTATTTGATGATAAAAAGAATTTTAAAAAGTATTTTTTTAAAAAATTTAATGAGTTCTAAAAAACATCTGTTTTTTAAGATCTGCAAGGCTTTTTCAGAAAATTCCAAATCTAAACCAAGTCCAATTAATAAAACAAAACTAAAAAAATTAAGGCTTTTTCAAGTTGTCAAAGAATTTGATAAAACCATATTAAATTTTCTTCATTGTCCAATAACAAAAGATGAATTGGAATATGATCCAGATCAAAATGCTTTGGTTTCCAAAAAATTAGTATGTTATTTGTTATTTTATTTTATCTATTCAAAATGAGTGATATATAATAAATCTCTTTAAGAGAATAGTTTATGCCTTAAAAGATGGAATTCCTATGATGAACTCTTTCAATGTAAAAATATCCAAATAATTTAACAAAAATTAATTATTTTTGGGGAAATCAAAACTCATTATTTATTTTTTTTCATTTGCGAACTTTTTCTTTATTTTTTGAAACAACACACATTCATTCCCTCCAAGCAATCCTTTTGATTTGAATTAATAGTTCATTTATCTTTTCAATTAAAAACGAATTTTGTCTTAAACCTAAAGCATTCTTAAAGTGATTCTCTAATTATTTGTATACTTCCAATAAAAAACTGCAACTTATTTCTTATTTTCTTTCCTCTTTTGATATCTCTCGTTTTTTATTATTAGCAATATAATGGGCTTTTATTTTTTATTATTTTATCAAAATTCATTAAAATTATTCATTTGAGTTTTTTTCCAATTAATTTAAACTTAAAATCATCAAGAGAGATTCGAACTTTTAAGTCCGAATTCTGCAATAATGGGGAAATGATCCGAAGGATATCTTCCATTCCTTGTATCATGAATAATCTTATAATCTATCAAGTCAAAATCATCTGAAACCATAATATAATCTATTCTTGTTCCATTAGCCTTTCCACTCCAAGCATGGAAAGTGCCATAATCCACTTCAGGGTCTTGTTCAATTGCATTGATTGAGTCTTGTAAGTTGGTGAAAGTATGATTGGTCCACATTTCTATGCAAGTCTCATTTGGCAAAGCATTAAAATCACCAGAAAGAATTAATTTCTTTTCTTGAGTCAAATAATCTTTTTTTGTGATATTTTTCAATTGTTGCTGATAAATCAAAGTTTCCTGGAACCTGACCTCTTCGTTTTCATAGGCATAATGAGTATTAAAATAGAAATATGTTTTTTTATCAGCATTTCTCATCAATTTCACCCAGGAAACAATTCTTGGAAGCGAAACATTTGCAAGCATCGAGCCGGGAACATATGGAGTTTCAGAGAGCCAGAAATGCCCTCCGTCAAGTTTTTTCCATTCATTTCGTTTAAAAAATAAGGCTGATGCTTCGTCTGAACCGTTAGCGGCTCTTCCTCGCCCCCAAAATTCATAGGATATGTTCAAATTCCTAATTAAATAATCACACATTTCTGGTAATGCTTCCTGGACTCCCAATAAATCAGGATTGTAGGATTTGATTAAAGATACCACGAAATCTTTTCTATAAGGCCAAGCATTTTCACCATCAGCTTCGAGGTTAAGTCTCAAATTGAAAGACATTGTATGGATTGATTTTTCTCCATCATGAAAATCTAATGAATGTTTAGTTTAATAAAAAACACATAAAAAATTTTAAAAAGGCTACAAAAGAGGGGGAAAAACAAACTCAGCAAACACAATAAAAGAAGATACGAAATTTTCATTCAAGAGATAAAACTCATAAAAGAGAGATTGTAAAATACTTTGTAGCAAACTTTAATTAAATTTTATAATTCATGAGAAATAAATATTATGAAACTCTCAACAGAAATGAAAAAAAAAACTCTTTATTTTTTGTAATTAAATAAATTCCAATTATTAAAAAAATATATTTTATACCTTTTTTTTTATAGTCTCAATGACACTTACCAAAAAGGTTTTTTAATTTATTAGAACATGATGATTAGTCTAATAATAAAATGG
>Ga0302186_10002321_pt1 | contig 14736 bp, 12 predicted proteins | sample II_Bog_E1_2_FD_198782 | JGI IMG/M metagenome (GOLD analysis project Ga0302186, IMG submission 198782) | Peat permafrost microbial communities from Stordalen Mire near Abisko, Sweden - II_Bog_E1_1 | ecosystem: Environmental > Terrestrial > Soil > Wetlands > Peat | place: Sweden: Abisko... | reverse complement strand
CCATCCAATAAAGGTACACAAGAGTGCTGCTAATATAAGTAAAGGTTTTTTCATATTTAATAAGTTTTGGAATAAACTAACAGGTCTATTTCAGGGTTAATGATACGAATATACAAAAAAAACATTACGTTTTACATTTTTTAGATCAAGTATTTAATATAAATAGTTGCTTAGGTGAACAAAAGAATGCTTTAGAAAGCGCATTGGAAGTATCTAAGGGCGATCTGCAGGTAGATGATATATTGGTTCTAATCATAGTACATGAACCATTCTTGAGAAATGTCAACTCCACTTCGCGTTTATATGTGGGATTCGGTGTTTGTGACATCTTCCAGGGACCCTTACATAATATAGCTTTACAAGACAACCTGCTATCTACATTCAATGTCTGGCTTGTACATGAGGATAGGAGTAATAATTTTACGACTAGAGTATAAATCGTGTGCTTCATAGTATTGTGTTTTTAATCCTATAAACATTAAGAAGTTGTTTGTGTGTGTTTTAAAAAGGCAGAGAACCGGAGAATATATTTATCTATTTAGGTATACGGCTTTATTATACACTAACACTTATAGCCACATCGCAATCGGAAAAATGAGGAATTGATCTGAAATCTGCAATTGGGAGATCACCTTTTAATAATGACTCTTTTGGGAGGGATTCTTTCATTTAACAAATATACCAAAGTCCATGAAACATATTAACTATAACTCCACCAATAACCCATATACCCAAAAACTATTATTACAATACTAGCTATCATACTAAAAATCCCCCAAATAATATATCTGCGAGACGGATAATTTTCCCTGTATACCCAATTATTAATGCCTCTATATAAACACCATGCACCTAAAAATAAAAGGGCAAATCCAGAAATTATAGCCTTAATATTCATAATTCATCTTGATTTACAAATTTTACAAAAAAAGAAAGTTGCCTTAAAACCACATTGGATTTGGGGCAACAATCTGTTTTGATTTTCCAGATGCAAAGATGCACTCAATCCAGTTGAAACGCATTACACATTTAATTGAATTCCTTACATTTTTCACATGTTTATAATCATTAATATATTTGCGCTCCCAATGAACGCCTATATCCAATGCCTACTAATACTTGCCGACACCTTATTATTAATACATCTAAGTTGCTAAAAGCAGGCATTGCTGGACAAGAAACCCATTTCCATTGTGCTTTAATAGGGGTAAGCAAAGCTGATACTAAGATTATTAACGAAGCCTTTCAAAAGCAAACACTTATCAGTGTGGCTGGGTATACATGCTATTATCATGATAGTAAGGCTGTGAAGTGCAAGGATTGCCCGAAATTTGAAGAAGTGAATAATTAATAATTACTAGGGAATTAAATAATTGTGCTAAGCAAATTAATTCTAGCTAGGTTCGCCAATCAATAAACAAAAGAGCGCTAATTATATGGCTAACCTTTCGAGTTGAGGAGGATTTGATTAAAACAGGTTTATGAAAAACCGAATAAGGGAAATTATAATATATGATATGATGTTCATACTTTTTGTTTAATCTAGTTGCAAAAATAGAGCGGTTCGCTTTCAATATTATTACACTTTTATGAAAGATACTTACATATATCACAGGGTATTTTTCTAATAACTCTCTGAGCTATATGTCAAATAGCTTTTTATGTATAATATATTAACTTTACTATAGAATCCAACCATAGGTGGGATAAATGTAATTTTCTTCCAGAAACTTATAACATCTTAAAGAATCAAAACCTATATTTTTGCATTTCAAAATCATACTTAATGATTTTGTTTTCTATAAACGTGTGTTTAATGCAGAGATGCGGAGGTTACTTTCTGAGGCGTTAGTGCCTCCGCTGACATGCAAAATGAAACCAGTAGCATACTTTACTATATTTTTAGACGATGATTAAAGTGGCTAGGGTGTTACCATGCTATTAAATAATACCAGCAAGCAGATTAATTCTATGTTAGAATTTGTTAAAACATTTAAATAACCAAAGGAATCTGATTAAGTTGGTCGTCTAATTCTGTAAATCTTCAAAAGATATGTTTGAGTTAAGCAAAAAAATCCTTCTGAGAGTCAGCTTTGACAAGGCTCTGTTCTATAAAGAATTGGTTAAAACTTTGCACTGGATACGTCCTGATGAGAAGATGCTTTTGTATGCTTGGTGCATAGCCAACTTTGGGCATTTGTATAAAGAGCAGATAACGGATGCCTTTAAGGTGATCATCAAAAGTTAAAGCCCCAACAATATTATTGCCAGGGCTTCTAATCAATTCGGCAAAGGGTTATTTGCCGTTCTTAAGTAATTTGTTGTCGTGTTGAACTTTCTTTTCATCCTTTACTGCATTTTTTGGATGTCCATTCTTTTCAGCACGGTTCCTTTTAGCTATATTCTTGGCTTTATTATCTTGAGTTTGATGCACAGTTTGTGCACTTACAACAGAAGGAGAGAAAGCAATCGCCAAAAGGATTGCACCAGCGGTAATTACATTTGAAGTTTTCATGACAGTTTAGTTTTGATTGTTATTTGATGATACGAAACTACAACATGAATATGAAGAAGCTATGAAGAAGCACTCAGATATTTATTAAAATGTGTCCGCTGCTCTAATTGTCAGAGGTATGGTGACAAAACTAATATACTTAAAGAATCATCTGCACTATTTTGCCAGCAAAATTAAATTCATTTCAGCGTTCCCTCCATTAAGAGATAGGGGTTCCAGCCTTTAATCAGTAAGCATTGCTTATTCTTCTTTTTCATTGGCAGTATCGACATTTATAGATTTCACTAAGATCATATACCTTTTTTTGTACTATCCTCTCTCTTACTTTCTACACTATAAAAGCAAAGCCCATATTTTCATGGTAAGTGAATGATGTAACATCTTATAATTGTTGTGTAATACCATTCAGGTTAAAATAATTGATTTTTGCTTTAATAAAATGAGGTATTTATAACACCAATATTTTTTAAAAACTCCAGTTATGCAAAAATACTCACCTTATTATGGGAAAAATATAACGGGGTTTAAAGTCAGACTATTCGGAAGGTTCTATTTTGGTCTATTTTTTTAGCCTTGTGTTGTGTTTCAGAATTGTAGTTTAAAAAAGAATGTATGCCTATTACTCTTTCTTTTTTTGTTTTTCAATTTAAGGGCGCAAATCAATCGGACTGATTCAATCAGAAAGATAAAAAAACGAGATAGTCTTAATCAACAAGAGGATATAAAGAGCGTTCTATATAAAGCATTCAAAATAAATAAATCTCCGAAGATAGACAGTGCAAAGTTTTAACCAATTCTTTATAGAACAGAGCCTTGTCAAAGCTGACTCTCACAAGGATTTTTTTGCTTAACTCAAAGTACTCCAATTATCAAATTACCAAATTGATTTGGGCTCACAGCCCGATGGCATTTACCTTTTAAAGGTACAAACTGCCGATGGAAATACACTGGTTAAGAAGGTAGAGATTACCCGGTAATTACAGAATTATCATCTTTTTATTCAGTACCATGTTGCCACTGGTTACTTGTATAAAGTATATACCTGCAGCCAGTTGGTTAGTTTGTATGGTTTGAAGATCCCTTGTGTTATTAATGTGTTCGGTGTATAATAAATCACAGGCAACCCCATATATCTTTATATCTGTTGGCCCCAGTGGCACACTGGTTAAGTTAATGGTAACATTATTTTTTGCAGGGTTAGGGTAGCAGGTAAACTCACTGGTTTCTGTATTAAAAGATGGTACACCATTAAGCACATAATGCTGCGCATTAATAAGGTAAACAATTTGCCTAATTGTATTTACGCTAAATGTTTGCAGGTAACATACAGCCGAATCGCCGCCAAAAGGGCTCCATGCATTATCGCCTGCAGTTACAATACCACCACCATCCGAAAACAAATAGTCTGCTGAATCGTGGTTGTTAAAAAAAGTGACCTGTTTTTTGTTGTTACCATATTTATCCATTAGCCAGTATTCCGTTCTGGGAACAGGAGTAACCTCATCTATAAATGTGTAGCCGTAGCTGTTCATCCATAATATATTGTTACCGGTATAGGTAAAATGAGAGTGTTCATTCCATACCGTTGTATCAGGGGTAAGCTCCTTAACTTTATTGCAAAGGTAATTGAAGGAATAAATATCTATATACCCTGCTAATTGATTGGGGTTGGCATTGGCACAGTATACAACAGTAGAATCATCGGGAGAGAATCCGCCTGATGTTTCCAGAAAAGTAAAGTCGCCTAAAATTCCACCTGTTTGGTAATGCACGGTGCTTAAAAGTCTAGGTATACCACCGGTAGTGTCAAAGTCGGAAATATTAAGCTCCCACAGGCCGGGTAATGTTGTACCGCGAGAGGTATCCGAAGCATTAATACATTGCGCCCATAAAATTTTTGTACCGTCGTGCGAAAATTGAGGATGGAACAGGCCGCTGGTTTTGGTGGTATCAAGCCGGCTTCGTTTGGTAGGCAAATTGGTTAGGCGTGTAAACGTATTTGTTTGCAGGTCGACCACCCATAAATCGCTATTAAGGCCAATACCGGGGGTAGAGTTTGCATCCGATCCATAAAAGGCATCAGCAGGGTTGTAATTCGAATCTTTTTCGGCTTCGTAAACAATGTACCTGCCATTAGGGTAATACCATGCAGGATTACCATTATGCTTTTGTGGGATATTTGCAACTCCCTTGGTGAGATTTTTAAAACCTGAGCCATTGGGTTTAATAAAAGCCATTTCATAATAACCTGTTGCAGTATCTAAAAAGTCGTAAGCAATGCCCCTTTGTGCCCAGTCTACACGGCCACCATTCGATATAAAAGGAACCACTTTTACCTGTTGTGCAAGTGCTAATTGTATTAAAGAGGAAAAGACCAGTATAAGGAGTAATGTTTTATTTTTCATAATATTTTTTATTGCCTTTAAGACATTCACTTTATGAAATGGTTTAAAGCCTGCAAGTATGCTATCGGTTAAAACTTCCACAAAAATAATAAAAAAGAGATTCCACTTACAAGTATTTGAATTCGTAGTAATATTGTATTGAATTGATAAACATAACCGAATCTGATTTCCTCCTTCTTGATATTAACTCTCGTGCTGATAAGGTATGGGCAGATGGGGAATTTATCGGCTCTCGTGAATACTATGGATACAAAGTAGTATTATATGTTTTGGAAAGGCTTTATGTTGAGGTATGGTATTTTATAGCTACAAACAAGATTGAGATAGTTGAACCAATTTCCAATGCTAAGGCCCTGGACCACTACTTGAAGGACATTGATATTGAAAAACTAATAAGCGATTGATGAAAAATGAACATTTCAAAATATATACTTAACCATACTAATCTTGATCAGAAAAAACTTCTTGACCCATGGAAATGGCTGATAGGAGAAGATAAGGAAATTGTAGTCATTACAAAAATAGGAGATGTAGTAGTCGGCTGGACCAGTTCCGGGAATTAGAGCAAAAAATCTTGAAGCCTTTGCCGGTTCACAAATATGAATTTAAAAAACACCGGACAGCAACAGTAATGAAAACCTCTCATGTATGCTTAAGCGAGGACAGGCATTACTACCACGGAGGAATTAATGGCAAAGCATCAGGCATAGTAAGCGAAGGAGCAACCCCACTTACATATTCGTGGGCTCCTTCCGGAGGAACGAGGGATACTGCGAACGGATTGTCAGCAGGGACATATACGATTACTGTTACCGATACTTGTGGAACATCAACTGCATCGGTTACCATTACACAGCCAAATGTTTTAGCGGCCACAGCCACTACCACATCGAATGTTAGCTGTCATGCAGGAAACAACGGAGCAACTTCATCTACTTTAACTGGCGGAACAACGCCGTATACCTATTTATGGACAGGAGGTTCGACCAATGCTATTGCAACAGGATTAACAGCCGGAAGCTTTACGCTGAATGTAACCGATATGAATGGTTGCACAGCAACAGCAAGCACTATTGTTACCCAACCGAATGCGTTGGTTGTATCAACCAGCGTAACTACTAATGTACTATGCAATGGAGGAAGCACTGGTAGTGCATTGTCCAGTGTAACTGGTGGATTGAGTCCCTATACTTATCTGTGGGAACGCGGCAGCTTATCTAATGCTAATGTAACCGGATTAAGTGCAGGAGCATTCACATTAAGAGTACAAGACGCGAATGGTTGTTCAGCTACGGCAACCGCAAGTATTACACAATCTACTGCAATCGGTATTACCTCTGCTTCAACACCAGACAATGGAAGCACTAAAGGTATAGCTACAGCAACGGTAAGCGGTGGAAATACACCATATACCTATTTATGGACACCAAGCGGGAAAACTACTGCTACAATATCTAGTGAAAGTGCTGGTACATATAAAGTTGTAGTTATTGATGCCAACGGATGTAAAGACAGTCTAAATGTTACTATTAAATCAACTGCCGGAATAGACGGTATTACCGATAATTCAGCTCAAATAAGTGTGTATTCGAATCCGAATAATGGACAATTCACTATTGAATCATTCATAGGCGGAGCATCAACGGTTGAGATTTATAATATTCTTGGAGAAAAAGTATTTACCAAGAGTTTAAGTACAACCAAAGGCACAAACACTATCAATGTATACCAATCTAACGGAGTATATCTGTATCGCATTATAAGCGACAACGGAAACCTATTAGGGGAAGTAAGAATCGCTATACAAAAATAGTAAAATAGCTTTTAGTTTTATTTAAAGTCCTGCCTTACATTATGTAAGGCAGGACTTTTTTATTACTATTAATATTGGAATCTTCCGGAATAGCTTTCGTTTTCTCATTACGAATCTTTGTGCAGTTTCATTAGCTATATACGGCTTAGGTTACCAGCAAAAGAATCAAATACCTGTAAGTCTTATTATTTCTTATCTTTGAGCACCAAAGTCTTACATAAAAACACAATATGAAAAAAAACAACATCAAAAGTATTTTGAGTATTCTTCTTATAAGCATCTCATCTGCATCGTTTTCTCAAATTATAAACACCATTGCTGGCAATGGTACTGCAGGTTATTCGGGTGATGGAGGACCGGCAACCGCCGCTGAACTCAATGTTGCTTATGGTGTGGCATTGGATGGTTCCAAAAATATTTATATTGCCGATTGGAAAAATAACCGCGTACGAAAAGTAGATGTATCAGGTATTATTACCACCATAGCTGGTAATGGTACTGCAGGCTATATGGGTGATGGAGGGCCTGCTACGGCTGCAGAACTTAATGATCCGAGTGGCGTAACGGTGGACAGCCATGGAAATGTTTATATTGCTGATGCCTTGAATAACTGTATACGCAAAGTAAATACTTTTGGTATTATCACTACTATTGCCGGTAATGGTACTGCAGGTTATTCTGGTGATGGAGGACCGGCTACGGCTGCAGAACTTAATGATCCTTACGATATGGTAGTAGATGCTTCCGGAAATATTTACATATCTGACAATATCAATAACCGAATCAGAATAGTTAACACTTCTGGGATTATCAATACATTCGCAGGTACCGGTGGCCCTCACTACTCAGGCGATGGAGGCCCGGCCACTGCGGCAGAAATATATGTTCCTTGGGGCATAACATTAGATAAAACTGGGAACCTTTACATTTCAGATTATGGAAATTTTTGCATAAGAAAAGTAAATACTTCAGGCATCATTAGCACCGTCGCAGGTATAGGCGGCACTTTTGGCTTCTCCGGTGACGGAGGCCCAGCCACTGCTGCAGAACTCTGGTCGGCCAGTGGTATATCAGTTGATAGTTTAGGAAACCTCTTTATTGCCGATCGTAATGATAGACGTATTAGAATGGTAAATACGTCTGGTTTAATAAATACTGTTGCAGGTAATGGTGTCGACGGCTATTCAGGCGATGGAGGGGCTCCTCTTAATGCGGAAATGACACCCATGGGTGTAGTAGCAAATAGTAATAGCTGTGGTGGGGAAATATACATTGCTGACGGCTATAATAATTGTATACGCAAAATTATTCCCATATCTTATAATTTATTATGTTGGGTAACTGTTGACTCCCTTTCTGCTCATAATTTAATTTCCTGGGATACTACTGGAACAAACGGTGAACCAATAGATTCAGTTATATTATATTTCCTGAATGCAAGCAATGCCTGGCAAAAGATAGGGGCAGAATCCTTTAATGAGCCTAACCGATACTTTGTTGATAATACATCAAACCCTAATGCAGTTACTGTCCGCTATTGTTTAAAGACAACCGATCGCTGTGGAGATTCGTCTTGGTTTTCGAATTGGCAAAATACCATGTACATCAGTAATATTGGTGGCGGTACATTTTCTTGGAGTGGCACAGGATATCTGATTCAAAATAATGCTTTACCTGTTCTAACTTATTACCTATTCCGTAATGATTCCATTGTAGATTCTGTTAGCGGTACACAAAATAAAATTACCGATGTAAATTATTCACCTTTAGCTGACTATTTTGTCGGAGCCAAATTATCAGTACCTATATGCGATCTTCCTCCAGGAGCAATGAGTCATAGAGCAGAGCTTAATAGTAATTCAGCCAGTTTGAGCCACTCAAACGTGATTAAGGGAACAACAGGGATTAATGCTATTAACAGCAATATCTATTCTATAAACATATACCCTGAGCCAAATGCAGGATACTTTAATGTTTCTGGTATTATACAAGGACAGCAAATAGAATTATACAATTACATAGGGCAAAAACTAAGCAGTACTATTGCTGACAATTCAACCATGCACTTTGATATATCCAGTAATGCAAATGGAATATACCTTATGAGAATACTAAATAAGGATGGCAGTGTTGTAGCGCTAAAAAAGGTTTTGAAAACCCAATAATTAAAAAAGTAAGCCCCTGTCCTGCATTCTGTTTGCCAATATAGTTTGCTATTGTATTCTACAGGCAAGAAGGAAATAGATTCGTAGCAAAAGTTAGACAAGTAGTATATAAAGTACGAATCTCACATATTGGAAAAATATTTCTCAGTGTAACCCGACTTTCATTTTTCAATTTAAGCCCAAAAAATAGTTCCTTAAATAGTTCCGATTTTTGTGTTCTTTTGGTGAAATAACAATAAACACTAAAACTGTATCACTTTTGTCTCATCTCAATAAATTGAATGTAGTAAGGCCCTATTAAGAAAGGTTTTTTTAAGAGGATTCACGTCTGGGGTCCTTGGGTAAATTTATGGTATAGTAAGTAAAACTTACCTGTTACTTGCCCCAAAGGGCAGCTTGCGGGTACGGGGAAAGTACAACTTCGAGGATACTGGAGTTCACTTAGGGTAAAGAACTTATACCCACATTGGATTCTATGGTAACTTGGGGCTAAAAAACAATTAATTGATTCAACTGTACTCTTATTAATGTCTTTTAACTTCTAGCCCAAAGATAATATCAGTGGCTCGTTCCGCCATTGCCATCACCGCTGACTGTGGGTGTGCAGACACATGTGCAATAAGGAGCACTACTTAATTTATACACTCATACTCCACTTTTTGGGCTTCATTCCGATATGTTCTTTAAAAACTCTTGAAAAATGACTTAGATTTGAAAAACCCAAACGGGAACCGGTTTCCGTAACCGAAAGTTTTTCATCCTTAAGTAAACGCATAGCCTCTTTCATTCTGAAGCCTTGATAATAGTTAAAAATACTGTTACCGAAGATTTGTTTAAATAAATGTTTCAATTTGGTTGGACTCATATTTGCAATAGTAGCTAATTCACCAATAACCGGTGGAGTTTCCAGGTGGTCAAGCATCTGCTGTTTTATTTTATAGATAACTTGAATATCCATGCTATTTATTGGGTATAGAAGTCGTTCATCCCGCTTTTCCAATTCCATCAATAATCTGCAAACCAATTCCTCTGCTTTTATCCTTAGAAAAAAAAGTTTAAAACCTTCATCTATCTCTTCAGTTACAATTTCAGTTACAATTTTCTGTAAAGAAGGATAAATCATTTGTTCAAATAGTAAGGGTTGTGTATTATTTAACAGGCTTTGGAGTGCAGGTGATTTTACTGATAAGTCGAATAATTTCTTCAGGTAATTTGCATCAACTTCTATATTAATAGATGCCGGGCTTGTATCAATAGGAATAAGTACTTGAGTATTCATATTGCTGGTTGCAATCAAAACTGAAGGCATTGCTTTCAATGGCTTTCCGGTTGACATTATTTCGTTTTGAGGAATACTATTTTGAAACTTAAAGAGTACCATCTTCTCTTTCAGATTAATGTCAGGGTTTTCAACTACTAAGTCTTCTTTCAGTTCATAATTAAGGATTAGCATACGGATATGTTCATTAAATATGAACCCTTCACAGTAACCCTTTCCATACTTTTCAGGAATATTTACTCTTCTGTTTCTCACGTTCGTTCCTAAAAGGAGAGCAAGTTTTTTAAGAATATTAAACTCGGTTTGATGTTTTTTAGCTTCCATGGAAAGTCTTTTACGACTATTTATATGCCAAAAGTAGATATTTTATCTCGTAATATATATAGAATTTTGTGCTATAACTAAATGGTACAATATCATGTTGCTAAAAAATAAGAAAGTAGCCATTATTGGTGCAGGGCCTGTTGGGCTTACAATGGCAAAGTTGCTTCAGCAAGAAGAAGTTAACGTAGCTGTTTACGAAAGGGACAAAAACCAGAAAGCAAGAATTTGGGGCGGCACGCTCGATATTCATAAAGGTACAGGGCAAGAAGCAATGAAAAAGGCTGGCTTGCTAGAACGCTATTATTCCCTTGCAGTACCTATGGGAATAATTATTACTGATGAACAAGGAAATACCTTGTTTACTAAAGAAATTACACCCGAAAATCAATACGATAATCCTGAAATTAGCAGGAACGATTTAAGGGAAATACTACTTGAGAGTTTGGCAAATAATACTGTGATTTGGGATAGAAAATTTATAGGACTGGAAAATCACGGAGGTAAGTGGGCTTTGTATTTTGAAGATAAACCAGTAGAAACAGCAGATTTAGTCATTGGTGCCAACGGAGGAATGTCTTTGGTGAGAAAACATATAGCGGATACAATAATCCAGGAAACGGGTACTTTTATTATACAGGGAGACATTTCTGTGCCTAAAACAAGATGTCCCGAATTCTATGATTTATGTGCTGGTAAAAGAGTAATGACAGCATACGAGGGAAATTTATTAGTCGCAAACCCAAACAATCATGGTGTATTATCATTTGGCATAATTTTCAAAAAGCCAGATGAATGGGTTAATGGTAATCCATTAGATTTAAATACCACAAATAGCATCGCGGAATTTATTTTACACAGGCTGTCAAAGTGGGATGAACGATTCAAGCAATTGATTCGCGCAACATCCTTTTTTGTTGTATTACCTATTAGAAAATTTCCGGTGGACAGGCCATGGAGAGAAAGTCGTTCCCTGCCTGTAACTCTTATCGGAGACGCTGCCCACTTAATGCCTCCTTTTGCCGGGCAAGGTGTTAATATAGGACTGAAGGATGCTTTGATTTTGTCTGAAAATCTTACGAATGGAATATTTGAAACAATAGAAGCTGCTATCAATGACTACGAACAGAAAATGTTTGTTTATGCCTCTGAAGCACAATTTGAATCAAGTAAGAATGAGATAGAAATGCGAAGTCCTGACTTTTCTTTTCAAAAACTTCTGCATATATAGGATTGTTTTTTTTAGATAGATTAATCCCTGAAATGTAAAGTAAGCCGCAACAGCAGCAATTGATACGTACAACTCAATTACCCATATCTGTAATGGACATTCAGTTTAAATTAAATTAAAAAGCACCTTTACAAATATAGCTATTCTATAGGGAAGACTTTACATATTTATGATAATACCTTACATCTATAACGGGTTTAAGAAAATTCAACAGGGGAATTATAGTGGGTGTGAAGTATGTAATTTATTTCTACACTTATACAATACTCCCGCTATATAAAATGTTCATCTTGCATTGTCAAATTTATTTAGTTGTAATTGAAAATATTGAGATTAATGGGTTTATATGAAATGTCTTAAATCATTCTTTCCTATCTTTGCTCAATAAAATCATTAACCACGATATTATTTATAAAGTATGATTGTATGATGCACAGATGCGGAGGTGATTTTCTGAGGCGTTAGTCCCTCCGCTGACATGCAAAAATAAAATATATGTAGTAAATCAATGCCTTGAAAATTAAAAATGGAAAATGGGGAAAAAAATTAAACTATTCTTAGTTGAAGATGATATATTGTACCAGAAAAACCTTACCAAAAAATTAGAGGGATTAAATATAGATATACAATGTTTTTCTTCTGGCGATGATTGTATTAACAACTTAGAATCATTGGAAAAACCTGACATTATTGTTCTAGATCTCCATCTTAGCAGTGAAAAAAATAAGAGTTTCAATGGATTAAAAGTACTAAAAGAAGCAAAATATATTGATCCGGATATCTATGTAATCATTTTAACAGCCAACGATTCTTTAGATACAGCAGTAGAGTCAATAAAGGAGGGTGCATTTGATTATATAGTAAAAAGCGAAACAGCATTTGTAAGACTTGAAGCTAAAATAAAATCGGTAATAAACGTGATAGAATTAAAACAAACATTGAGTAAGTCTCAACTTAAAACTAATTTATCAACAGGGCTGATTATTTTATCAATACTAACTTATTTTATAATTAAATTATTTTTCAGGTAACAATGTGGTCTTTTTTTAAAGCATCCATTATTTGGGTAACAACCTTAATTAGCTTGGGTATGGATGATTTAACAAAGTTATTTTCTACTGAAGTTTCAATATTCTTGCATAGTAAAATTGCTGCATCTGCTTTAAATAAAGATAAGGAAGACTTCATTTTATGTGCAAGCTCCCGGATATCTTTATATTTTTCATTAAGCAGATCATTTTGCAGGGATTCTATATTATTTGACATATCACTCAAAAAAATAGATATTGATTCCTGAATAAATCCGTTATCATTATCTGAGTTCTCTTGTATAAGCGATAAGTCATAAAGTTTGCCATCATGATTATCATCTATTGGAATTACCTTTTTTATTTCCAGGTCTATGATTGAACTATTTTCTTTCCCTGTTTCTATTTGATTCAGAATTTTTTGCAATAATTCATCAGCTTTATAGGGTTTAGATAGATAGTCATTCATACCATACTCCATGCATTTAGCTGCCTCACCTATTAATGAATGCGCTGTGAGCGCTATTATAGGCGTGGTTATTTTCAAAACATTTCTTAAATGTGCCGTAACATCGAATCCATTCATAATCGGCATTCGCAAATCCATTAAAATAATATCATATTTATTAGCCATTACCTTATCAATTGCTTCCTGCCCATTATATGCAACTGAAATATTATCTGCATTTTTAAGGACTTTGCGGGCATATTTTTGGTTCAGTTCATTATCTTCAACAACAAGAATATTTAACCCCTTTACTACATTTGTTTTATCTACATTAACAAGCGATTTATAATCGCTAGCATTATTTGCGATTTGAAAAAGAATTTGAATTATAAACTCTGAGCCTATACCTACCTTACTATTTAATTTAATTTGACCACCAAATAAGTCTATCAATTTTTTTGTAATACTTAAACCCAAGCCTGTTCCTCCATATTTCCGGGTTATATTTTCATCGGCTTGTTTAAATCTTTCAAATATGGCTTCGTGTTTATCTTCCGGTATTCCAATTCCAGTATCACTAACTTTAATCTCTATTAAACATGCATCCATAGTTTTTGATAACACCCTTGTATAAACATCTACTTTACCCTTTTCTGTAAATTTAATGGCATTTCCAATAAGGTTAATTAAAATTTGATTCAGACGTACTTCATCACCTATTATCCATTCAGGCAAATCATTTTCAGAATAAAAATTTAACCCTATTAACTTCTCGTTTGCTTTTACTAAAAGAAGTTTTTTAATATTATCAAGTACTGTTTTTATATTTAACAAACTCTTTTTCATATTTATTTTGCCCGATTCTATTTTCGAAAAATCAAGAATGTCGTTAATTATAACTAGTAAATTTTCTCCGGCCATGCTAATTGAATTCAAAAAATCTTTCTGCTCCTCTTCTAAAGAAGTAGCCTTTAGTAATTCGGAAAAACCGATTATAGCGTTCATGGGCGTTCGAATTTCATGGCTCATATTTGCAAGAAATATATCTTTTTCCCTGACGGATTTTTCAGCTATCTCTCTGGCACTTACAAGTTCACTTTGGAGTTTTTTTAATTCTGTAATATCACTAAACAATGCAAGAATAGATAGATTGCCATCAATATCCATAATAATATTTGAATAAAGAGTTGTAATAATGCCTTCCGATTTTGTGCGGAAGACAAACTCCTTGTTTTTTGAAGTACCATACATTTTGAGGTCTTCGATTATCTTTTCTCTTCCCTCCTGGGAAAGTGAGCCTAATTCTACCATGGAACGATCTTTTACATCTTCTTGGGTGTAACCGAAGAGGTTAGTAAATTCATCATTAATACTATATATTTTCCCGGTCTTTAAATCAGTAATTATTATTGCAAATGGGCTGGAGATGAAAGTATCTTTGAATTTTTTTTCACTTTTTATAAGTTGCTCTTCCGAGAGAACTCTTTTATTATAAGCATTCATAAAAAAGTACATGAATATTATAAGAATT
>Ga0302186_10002319_pt1 | contig 14744 bp, 8 predicted proteins | sample II_Bog_E1_2_FD_198782 | JGI IMG/M metagenome (GOLD analysis project Ga0302186, IMG submission 198782) | Peat permafrost microbial communities from Stordalen Mire near Abisko, Sweden - II_Bog_E1_1 | ecosystem: Environmental > Terrestrial > Soil > Wetlands > Peat | place: Sweden: Abisko, Stordalen... | reverse complement strand
AAGATATTTCTTCTTTTACTTATGAAACTCCATTTTATCGAAATTTTGTTATATAATCTCCAAATTTTATCTGATGAGACGCAATTTACGCCTCTTTTTAATTGATTTTTGTTTCGTAAATTTTAAGGGAAAACTACATGTTCCTGCCAGGACTATAAATGGGTAGATAAAAATTTAATACATTTTCTTCAAATAAAATTTTACCTCTTACTATTTTTGCTTTAATGGATGTGCTCATTTCATCAGCTTTTTGAATACCTAAATAATCAATAGTTAACCCTTATAGATAGCGAGTCGATATGAAGTATTAGATTTTAAAGTTTTCGCAAAGCCATATTCTACCTTGAAGAAGTTGGGATGAATCTGAAAAAAATATGAATCTGTGGACGGCCCACTATTAATATTTTTTTTGTCCATCAATTATTTTATAAGATCAATATTTGGACTACCTTAAATAGATTAACACAGAAAATGATAAGATAAATTCATACACTCAAAAAATCATGTCTTTATCTAGTCCGATTCTGTATTATTTTTTGGTATCTTTCCTTTTATCTTTTGCAAAATATCAGGGATATATTTTTGTTACTGAGAGGTAAGTAATTCTACCATTCTAGTAATAGCTAAAAATTATTCGTAATTAATTGTATCGACTGATTATATTATGCTATTTATGGTTTCTACCTCGATTGGCTTTAGGAAATATTTGTAAATTTATATGTGGAGATAGGCTTTTTATTGAATATTCATGTATTTTCCTAATTTGCTAAGGTATGTTTAGAAATGATGAGACAATGATTCCTTTGGTAATCTTTTAATCAGATATATAAACTACACTGGAGTAAGTTTTTAGATATTATCACTAAGATATTTTTAAAGAATAGGCCTAAGCTAAGTAATATCGGCAGCAAAGAGAAGAGCCTGTTTTGTAATTGGCTATATATCTGATTGAAATGATTTAACTATAGAACTTTACAGTTTTTTGACATCAACAGTATTGGTAAAAAGGTTGATAATTTCAATGGACATTTAATTTAATTTTTTTTTTAACTCAAATTTATATTCATCCTCAAGATCATTATTCTTCTATTCTTTGTTATCTGACTCTCGCTGTTATTCTTCCTCTAATCCACTATAAGGATTAAACAATATATCCCTCACATTGCATTTCATGTATTGATATTAAACTTTGTTGGTCAGAGAATGCTTAATAATTCTACTAATATGATAAAGGGAACATAGATTTTATAAGCTATCTACTTTTTCATTGAGCAAACTCGATATAAATTGCTTTACTTGTGGAAGAGGGATATATGGCTCTTCGAGGATGGTGATTATTAATTTTAAATAATGGTCCATAGGAACTACTAATGACTTCCTCTTTTTTAATTACTCGGGAGTAATAGCCAAAAATAATTAAAACATTTTAATTATGGTCATCTTTGGAAAATTCAGACTGAGCAGTAGGTTTACACTCCTCAGAAATTGATCCCCTCGAAATTAACGGCCAAAGAGCATTTTTGCCTGCTTATTTATACCTCGAATAATTAGTTATTCACGGTTGTAAGTTTGACGTCTTTCCTTGAGGATTTATAAAAGCATATTAAGCTATTTGTGAGGTAAAACATGCAGTTCACCACTGAGTCCCTTGATGATTTCATTAATCTTGACTAAGTCTTCTCTCCACTTTGCAGTTTATTTGATTTTAACTAACTCTGGATCGTAATGAGACATGGTGATGTTATGGAGAATTCTGACATTTTTCCAAGGTTTATATTAGTGAGAATGATTGAGTAATTCACGGGATATTTCGAATAATTGTTATTTTTTAGACTGACTATAGAAGAATTAAGAAGCCCCTATGATCTTAATTCGACCAATGAACAATCTCAGCATTAATATCTTATATTATTGACATTTAAATAACATGTAAAGATATGAGTTTATGTTATTGTATTCTTAATAGTTTTTTAATGATTCATATACAGAGATTAGATGAAAATATAGTAGTAGTGATCTTATTAATTTATTGTTCAATATAAAGGCATTTTAGAGGATGATGGTTATTAATATCATGAAAAAGAGGCAATTACACAAAATGATTTCATTGTTTGGTCCATTATTACATTATCTTCACCTATAAGTCATTACTACCTTTTTGCTGCATGTATCTATCAATCTTATCGCTTAATAAAATGGTTACTTTAATTTTTTGAGCACCCCACGGTTCATCATTCGTCGGTAGTTTAATTGGAGTCGTCTTCGGTTTATGATTGACTTTGGAATCATTCATCTTGTGATTAATCAATTGTATCGACGATAAATTTAAATATATATTATGAATTAAATTTGTTTTAAGCTTAATTGAATGTAACTATCAAATAGTAATAATTGTTCAATTGAATCACTTTTTTTTAATGATTTTCGCCTTGATATTAAATTATTTTTTGAGTGTTTTAATCTCTCCGAAATTTTTATAAGGGCTTGAGATTTAAAGAAAGTATTTTCCACACGGAAAATCATCAGGTAACTCGAAAGCATTAATTTTTGTTTCCCCTTCTCGAGTTTAGATATGCAAAGCAGTTTATCTTTTATGAGGCTTTTCTTTGAACAAAAGAACTTTAAGTTCAACTTCTCCTTTGTTGTCTTTTTTTCCTCCTTTTTTTCCACCATCTTATTCAGCCTTTTTTAATGCCTCTTGCCGTAAATCTTCATTTTATTTTCGTTTTACAGCTATTTCAGCTCGATAATCAATTTTCATCAATTCTTGCTTTCCCTCAATCTCTTCTAAATAGCAATAATTTTACTAAATAGTCGAACAACAATCGGTCTTCCATTCTATTGGGTGACCATTTTTATTTATGGTTTTTTCATTCGCGGTTGGTTAAAATTCGGCATTGGAGGAGGATTCTTATTTTTCTTGTTTTCATTTTGCCAATTTTTAATCATATTTTCAATTTCTTAAGGAGTTGGTTGAATTTCATCCAGAACCTAAGGACCCTGGAAGACAGTTTAAATCTATATGAATAAAAAATTACAAATAAATGAAATGAATCTCCTTCAAGTTAATATTAGATTGGATTTGCTAAGTTTAGTAGGTTCTTCTATCCTTCTATAATCCCTTCCATATTTTTGGAATTAGTGCCTATATACAGTCTAAATTCATTGGGATAAACTTCATTATTGTACAATTACGAGTGGGAAATCCTTAATGAAACTAGCCAGAGTAAACGTAATTCGATTCTCTTGATTTTAGAGTTCCTGATCCTTAGAATTTATCTTCTTTGTAATGGCCAGCATATTAAAATCTTCCTTGATTATTTGTATCTTAATTAATTGCGAGCCAATCATTAAGTTATCTTCCTTCGCCTTCTTTTAATCCATTTTTAAATTAACCTTAATATTCATAGTTCCATTTAGTGAGTTTTCCCCTTCCATGAAACTTGTTATTTTCATATTCTCCTGAATATTATTCAGATATTGTAAGATTTTTATAATTTCCACTGCCATGTTTTTTATTATTTTTCCACTCACCTTGATAACTTTCGAATAGAGATTAGTAAGTTCCTATCCCTGATTTTTATCCATAGGCAAGCTATCCTCGATATAACGCACCATCAGGATATTTAATTTCGGCTTATCCGATGAGTTAATCAGCCTAAAAAATACCTGTAATTATTCTCCCATCCTTAAACTTGATTGATCCTTGTCCCTGCTTTTTGCCCATGTGGTACTATCCTTCATATGCAAAAAAAGCATTTTCATAAATATATGTTCCTGTTCCATGTCTAAGCTTGCTACTTGGATGCAAATCGCCATGATACTTCTAAGATGTTGAATAATATTACATCGGCTTGATGACCTTTTTTTGGTTGAATGGTGCTACTATTCAGTTACATTAAATTATTTAAGGAAAGGTGCAATCAAATCTAATATAGTGCCAACATAGAGTAGTTAATTGAATTGTTGAAAGGAAAACGAACTGTTTTTCTCCTTCATCTGTAAAAACCCATCCCCCTTTTTTATGTCACCAATATTTTTTAGATAAACTATTATCCTCCTGATAATATCGTTTCAAAAGTTTTAAAAAATGATTTTTTTCTGAAATTGTATTGTTCTATGAGAGCATTTGGCAATAGATTATATTACCTATATGATTATATTTTGTATTTTAATTATTCAATAAACGTAATGATCATATAATTCTAATTTAAAAAGGGAAGAAGTAGCGATTATTTTGCGTATTGAGTTTGCAACTATATTGATTGTCTCAGTGGATAAAACAATGAGATTATAGAAATCATTTAAATTTCAGAGATAGGAATTCCATTGAGGATAATAAAAAGGAGGTTGTTGAAGTGGTGATTGATAGCTTGGAACCAAGTAACAAACTTGAAGGGTCTAGACCGGCATTAGATAATTTGAGAAGTTCGGCAGGATTTAAATGGATCCTCCGCTTATGGAAGAACTAATTCTATTCTGATTTTCAGCACGAGTTTCATAAGTTTAGGCAATTATTCTTTCCTTTCTATCCTTAATTTTCTCAAAAAAGGTCCCTTCTTCACGATATTTCTTTAGGATGAGCTTGGCGGTGGAAATTTTAATGCCTATTTTCCGTGCTGCCTTCGCCACTGAGATTTGAGAGCTATATACGAGTTCTACGAGTTTAATTCTTTTCTAAATAAAAGGAAATATTACTTAAAGCTTAATCTTGTCATAAGTATTGGTTTTAGGTTCTGAGGTGATTTGTTGTTACATATTTAATTAATTAACAATATTCTCTAATGTTATCTAATTATAATAGGGAATTCCAATTAATTCTAATCATTTTTGCAAAAATGAAACTATCTAAACACAAAACATATGATCGAGAAATAAAAACTCTATTGTAGGTTAAGTGAAGGATTTCTTAGTGAAATCGAGTTGATTACTTAATTACTTTTAAAAATAGAAGACTTATAATTTAACTTAAATATCAATTGCTTTTTAACGACAAGAATTCAGATTATGACTATTTAGCATCAGATATTTATTAAAATTATAGGCATTTCCATCAATATTTACTTATTTTACTTCTTTATGTTTTAACAAAATTTTCTTCTGAGAAGTAAAATCAAATTTTGTCAAAAACGGCAAACCAATAATTCAAAATTAATATAAGCTTCATAGCTAGCCCAGCCAGTCGCCTTCTACCTCAAGATATCGAATTTTTTTCCTTTTTGTGTTTGAAAGGCTTTTCGAATTTTAATTATTTAAATGATTGCTAATACGAAATGGATGCTGGAATAAGATATATCTGATTTCATAATCTCAATTGTTTTATTGTTTACTTTTCAAAGGGAACTCTTATTCTATGAAAATAATTCCATTTTAGAAGAGATTTTATTTTTGCTGCCCAAATTATTTATCTTTTTAACATGTGAATCAATGCTACCTATAAAATCAGTGACAATAAGATTTAATACAATCAATTATACAATATTATACAAGGCTATTTCCTGACAAAATTAAATTAACAAAAGCAATACAACAATTTTGATGACCCAATGGGACAAGTTAAAAAATGAATATGAAGCAAATATCAATGATTTTATGATTAAAAAAGAATTCATTTCTTAATGTTGAAAATAAAAAGATAAATTTAATTCTGGAATGATAAAATTCCTCAACCCTTTATTCCACAGGCCAAGCTGGGGACTTACCAGAGCAATAAATCTTCCCTTTAGTGTCGTTAATTAGTTCACTAAAATCAGGAACATTGGTATTTCCGCTCATATTGATTCCGGAAAGACAACATTCTCAGAGAGAGTACTATTTTATGCCGGTAAGATCGGCTCCATTCACGAAGTTAAAGGATCTGATTCAGTAGGAGCTACCATGGACTTTATGGAGTTAGAAAGAGAAAAGGGAATTACAATTCAGTCTGCAGCAACTCATTTGATGTGGAAGGATTATCATATCAACTTAATCGATACTCCTGGACACGTCGATTTCACTATTGAAGTCGAGCGCGCTTTAAGAGTTTTAGATGGAGCTATTCTTATCTTATGTGGAGTCGGTGGAGTTCAACCTCAAACTTTAACTGTCAACAAGCAAATGATTCGATATAGTGTACCAAGATTGATTTTCGTCAATAAGTTAGATAGAATGGGGGCTAATCCTTGGAGTGCCATTCATTCAGCAAGGTAAAAACTAGGAATTAACTGCGCGGCTTTACAAGTTCCTATTGGTGAAGATGAGAGATTGAAAGGCCTCATCGACATTATTAACAAAAAAGCCTATTACTTTGATGGAGTAAACGGATAGAATATCCGTGAAGAACCTATTCCTCCTGAATTTAATAAAATAGTGGCAGAAAAATATAACTAACTCTTAGGACAACTTGCTAATCTTGACCCTGAACTTGAAGAACTTTTTTTGGATGAAAAAACTCCTTCTCCAGAAATTTTGGAGGAAAAAATAAGACATTATACTTTAGAAAGAAAATTCATTCCTGTATTCATGGGTTCAGCCTACAAAAACAAAGGAGTACAATTGGCTCTTGATGGAGTTCTAAAATTTTTGCCTTCCCCTCTCGATAAAAAAAATCAAGGATTTTTGCTATCCAAAGATAAAAAGGAATAAGTTATTGAACTCATTACTGATGACAAAAAACCTTTTGTTGGGTATGTCTTTAAATTGGAGGAATCTAAATTTGGTCAACTGACATATATTAGAGTATATCAAGGCAAATTAAAACGTGGAGAATTTGTTTGGAATGATAAACTTGGAAAAAAACTGAAGGTTTCAAGGATTGTGAAAATGCATGCTAACAATATGGAAGAAATTGACGAAGTCAAAGCTGGAGATATTTTTGCTATTTTTGGAGTTTAGTGCGCAACAGGAGATTCATTGAGTCAGGGAGATAACACTTTCCCTGCTCGTTGCCAAAGTATGTTTGTGCCCGACCCCGTTATGAGTCTTACCATTAAGCCAAATAAAAATGATGGAGCAGTTAAACTTGAAAAAGCTCTTTCTAAATTCAAGAGAGAAGATCCTACTTTCACAGTAAATGTTGATAAGTAATCTTAAGAGATGATCATCAGCGGAATGGGATAACTCCATCTTCAGATTTATGTCGAAAGAATTAGACGTGAGTATGGAGTTCAATGCTCAACTGGGCAGCCAGGAGTCAATTACAGAGAAACTATCCTTCAAAGACAATCATTTGATTATCTCCATAAAAAACAATCAGGAGGCGCAGGTCAATACGCAAGAGTTATTGGCTATATTGAACCAATCGATCCTCAAGGTAATTAAAGCAGATGCTAATTCGTCAGCAAGGTCGTGGGAACCAACATTCCTCCTGAATATATTACTGCAGTAGGAAAGGCATTTATGTAAATTGTTTTAAAAGGTCCTCAAACAGGATATCCTGTTATAAATACTCGCTTTGTTTTAGAAGATGGTGCAACTCACGTAGTGGATTCTTCAGCAAACGCTTTTGCGATAGCCACTCGCTATGCCTTCCACAAAGCAATGCAGGGAGCAAATCAGCAAGTATTATAGCCCCTTATGGACGTATAGATCAATGTTTCCAAAGAGCTTTATCAAAATGTGATGTCCGGTATATTGAAGAGAAGAGGTTCAATTACCAAGACATAAACTAGAGGAGATTTGTTCTGCCTCTCTGCTGACGTTCCACTCAGAGAGATGTTTGGCTATGCAATGTAACTGAGAGGACTCACTTCAGGAGAAGGCTAATTCTCCATGTAGTACAAGAAGCACACTCCCATGCCTCCACAAGACGCTAAGGTGGCTATTTAAAAATATAAGCTCAAGAGAAGAGATAGAGATTTATGATCATTGTAGTTATATCAACAAATTGACTTTTAATTATACTTAAAGAATTAAATTTAGACATAAATAATTAATTATCAATGGGATATTGATGATTCATCCTTCTCTAAAGATTTGCATATCTCTTCAAAGTTATCTGCTAGCTATTCAAAAGTCGTTAAATAATTTTTTTTCATGAATCGAAGGATTTATTTTTGATCTTTTAGATTTGGCAAAAGACCAAAATGGGCTGATGATTTATCAAACGAAGAATGATAGATGGACTGAGTTAATGTCGGTTTGACTTTCTATGAGATGATTTCATTCATATTAGTTTGTTATAAGTTTAAATTACTTAGTTTTTCATCTTTTTTTAGCCTTCGTAATTTTTAAATTTTTTCATCAGCCTCATAATAGATGATTTTATCCATTTTCTAGCTTTTCTGAGGCTAATGTTGTTTAAACTCAACAACCTTCTTTTATACCTTTTTTTCAGGTATAATCTGATAAAAATCATCTTCAATTCTTAGATCATTTTTTTTGATTTCTCCGAGCATGAAATCTAATTAATGTTCAAGGCTTTCTATAAATCTCCTATCTTTAACAGCTAAGATATGATTTAAAAACTACTATTTTAACTCATGATGAAAGAGAGGATTAAAAGTATTGATCAATATCTCTATTTTATTTCGATCTTCAACAAAATGTTATACATTAAGATGGCTATAGATAACCAGCGCTTTTTCATTGTCACTGAGATCACGTCTTTCCACTTCCCCTATCATTTTTCTAAAAGTATTCTTTGTGCAGAATGGTTCATACTTAATTTGCAAATATTTTTCATCTAATTATGGTTCAGCATTAATTTTTGGAAATTATACTTTTTTATGCTTAGTTTTTTTTAGTTTCTTGCTAAATTTATGATCCTTTTCGTTTTAATTTACAATCCCAAGATCAGACATTCTAACACTTCTCCCCATCTATGAAGTAATCTGGCTTTTTTGAGTTTTGTGTTGACTCTTTCTCTTTCTTTATGACTAATTAATTTTATCACTAGTTTTTTATCTTTACTGGCTGTTTAAAAAAGTTAATTTATTTTATAACGCTAGATTTAATGGCTCTGTTAGATGTTTCACTGATTTTCTAATGTCTAATCCTTTTTATAAGAAAGAGGTCATCAAATTTTATTTATAACCTTATTCACATTCATTGATTTCTGGTTTATTATAAACTAAGTTAGCAATAGAAACCATTTTAGGAAGATCTCGCTCGCCTGAGATACTATTAGTACTTTTATTGGTCTCATTTTTTTGCTATTCATTTTAATCCAATTTTATTAAAGCGTTAGTCCCGATTTAATTTTATATCTTTTAATTTCTATCACTAAGATTAACTATATTATTAGTTTTAGAATTGTCGGAGAAGTTTTTATTTTCAATATTCTCCTGTTATATTCGCTGTTTCTTTAACTGTTACAGCAATGTCAGCATTTAGCGAACAACTTTCTTTAAATCTCTCAGAATTATAGGAGTTTTGCCAGAATGGCATTTAATAATAGAAGTAATCTTTTAAAGATCTTCCTCCCTAAGTTGCTAATATTGTATTAACTTATCCATTTTAAAGTGATTTAATAAGATATTCAAATTATTTATGATGTAAGCTCTAGATTGCCAAATGTACTGCTTATCAATATTTGCCTTCACTCGAATAAATCCAAACAAATTCTTTAGATACTTATCTTTGTATTCATTATTCTATAATCTTTTGTTAATCAAACAAATATATTCTTCATTTATCGCATCTAAAAAGTTTATTGTGTTTGACACAGTTTTTTTATGCTTCAAAGCCAATTTTTATATCTAAGTTATTTCATTTTATTATTCACCCATTTTTAACATATTTTAAGTTGTAATAATTTCGGATCTTCTCGTATTGTTATTTGAAACTGCATGCTTATCTTTATCAAATCGGGTGTGTTTAATAATACGATCATTTAGTGGCATTAAAAATCTTGCAGTAGATTACATACTTCTTTGCTGTTTCTTGTATATATTCTCATAGTGTTTAATTTCACTTTATTATTCATCTTTTTAATGTCTAACTCTTTCTTGGCATTAATCAATTTAAGCCTTGTGGCTTGGATGAGTCTTACTTTGCTAAAATGATCTTTTAAATCGATGATATTGACACTCGCATTTCTACTTCCGCTTACTCTGCCTGGGATAGAAAGGTGATAGTATTTTAAGGTCTTTCAGCTGTGATTTATGATAAATCATTTCCTTTTCGTTTGTCTTGTGCAACCCTTTTTTAGGACTCTAACTCTGTCCTCGTATTTTTTATTCGAGCTCTCTTAGAGTAATTCTGGGTAGTCGCTCATTCTTTTCTAATAATTTCATTTAGAAGAAATAACATATAATTTTCGAAGCTTATTTGTTATAATAACAGCAATGCCTTTCTATCAAAATTTCATTTTCTTTTGAATGACTCCTCTATTAACAAAACTCTTGTATTTTATTATAAATCATAAAGCCAATACAATAAGACTTAAATCATTTAATTTCAGTAAGGCACTTTGATTGGGTGCATTGAGTCTTTATATTATCTTTCCCATTAAAGAACCACGGGAGTTAAATCAATTGTTCTAAGCTATTCATCTGTATAATAGTCCTTTAAAAATGTGCATTCGTTTTTGTTGGTCAGCATCAGCCATATAATTACTCCTTCCCAAAAATATAGGATAAGAACTGAGGAATAATCAGCGGAGAACATCATAGTGATTCCAAGTAAAAATATAACTGAGATCATAATCATTTAAATATAATTGCATGCCCTTTAGAACATTCTTAAATTAGAGCATGTTTCTTCATATTTGTGAAAGACAACAAGCGTATAGCCATACATATAAAATTTAGCGAAGTAGTAAAGGAAACCAAAAAAGTGAATGAGTGGAGACGAGGCAGAATACATAAATATCATCGCAAATATAATGATGTCCAATGAATAGTAATACCCATACCTAAAAGGATCATTAGTGCCATACTTACTCTTGTGACGTACCTCAGTATTCTTTTCATATGTGATGTTCGAGTGAAAAACTTAAATAAAAATATCTCCCATTTTAAATAGGCAGGCAAAAGCTGTAAAAGCTATATCATTGATGATATACCCATAGTAAAAAAATCCATCGGGTCTTTTATAAATAATGCCGAACAGTTCCAGCCATCCCCAGCCTGTTGTAAGAATATCAATTAAATTAAGAGTATCTCGAACCAATGAACCAATAAGTACGTTAACTATAAAAAATATTGTAAGAACTTTCATTTCTTTCATTTGCAATTCATACTGAAAATGGATATTTTACCATTGTGATGATTTTGAAATTAGCCATCTCAGAGTTGTGTTTATAATACTCAGTATCATCGGCAGGAATATTTTTGGGACATTGATAACATCTTGGCTCCTAGAAAGTACAGTAATAAGGATACCTACTATAATGAGTAAAACTGATAAACTATTAAACATAATATATTTGATTAGTTTTATCTTTTCGGAAGCTCCGATATTTATCCATATCATATCGGCAGGTTACTGCGCCCAATTAACTATTATTTTACTCCCTTTATCACTAAAATGCGTTTAGACTTCACTCTCATATTCTCCTTCCGAAAAGATATCAAAAAAACTGCGAGATGCTTCGAACTCATCAACTAACGTTTCAGCCGTGATAATATTTTCAAAGACAATGAGAAAACTATTAATAAAGGGTTCTCTTTAATTTGACGAATATGCCAAATTAATTTTTTACATGATTTTAGTCTACATTTATTAGGATTCAACAGATTTGAAGAATCTCCAAATCGGATGAAAATTTTATAAACCTATCTCCTTGACAATTCTATAAATTTTGTATTCATACTCTATCTCTATCTTTCGAGAATTGTTTTAAATTTCAATGCAGGCTAGGATTGTATCTTCCACTTTAAGCTGCTCAACTAATTTTGTTCTCAGAGATAACGCACTCATTTGTTATCTTTCACCTAGAAAGTGGATTAGCACTGTTTTTGTTTTCAGGTTATTTATCAGTCGATATTCACCGCGCAGTAATCTGTGTTTTAACCTGATCCTTAAATATGTTTTTGTTTCCTTTATAGTGTAGAGAACAGCTATACTAACCCATAAGGTGTAGAAAGTTCTGAATAGTTGATTACCTTAGCTGTTCATATAGGCCAAACTAAAATTGGCTATATCGTTGAAATAAAACTGATAAGGTACCCAGATGCAGAAGTCAGTGATGGTAAGAATAGCCATGAGGTGAGTAAACCTTCTCAGAAAAAACAGATATGTATAGGCCTAGAAGCCGCATTGTTCAATAATGTAGTTGTTTTTTAAACTACTGATGTTTTTCAAAATTCGATAGAGGCTTTTAATGACTCTAATTAAGGAGGAATCCTTACCAATAGTTGCATTTTCTCCTCTTTTGAGATCCCATATCTTCAATTTGTTTAGCGAATACCAAAAGAATCTCCACAATACTAATGAAACAGCAATTAATCCTAGATCTAGAAAGATGTTGCCTATAAACTCGCCTATACTTATTATATTTTCCTCCATTGTGAGGGTGGCTTTGGAAGTGGTAAAGGATTGACTGCCACCTGACATTTTGAACTTATAATCGCATTGAATGGATTAAAAAATTAAAATTCCAGGCCACATTCTCGAAAAGAGAAATGAACTATAACAGAAAATGATCGAGTCAGGATAAATGGAAAGGTAACAGTCATCCTATGTAGACTAGAAGAATATTTAAGAAAGAAATTAATAGCAAGTGGATGGAAGGAAAATCTAAAAAGCTACTGCAAAGGTACCAGTCTCACTATTGAGATTTAATCAGGGAAAAAGGAATTTAAAAGGTTACCGTTCAAAGTTTAATGGGAGAACTCGAATAAAGAGGAAAGCATACAGTGCCAGTTACAATACGCGAGGACATGCTCAGCAGAGTTAGAAAATTCTTAGAACAAAATAAGTCCTGATTTTCGTTGGAGTTTAAAGCATAAAGCCATTCAATTTCAGTTAATATATCAATCCACCATTACACTTCTTGGGTTCTATAATTAATCATTAAAATTCAAAAGCAATCATTTGTCGAGTTTTGCCTTCTATACTTTTTTCAATCTATAACTATTGACATATTTGAGTCTTTTTATCTCTTCTGTTTTGGCTTATAGATACTATCGATCTCTGATAAATGATCTCCATAAGTTATTAACTTATCTTTTAACGGGCTTCAGTGTCAGTTCAGAGGGAAAGTGAAAAGCCAAAGAATTTCTAAATATATCTTCTGCCGCCTCAAATACTTATCCTAGCTCTTAAATACGCAATTAAGATGGTTTTTTGATTGGCTTATATGACTTTTGATACTGTTCGCTTCTACTCTTGACTTTTCGTAACTGATATGCCTTAATTTGTCTTTATGTTCGACTCAGTTCGAGAAATTTAATGTTTTTATCAAGGCTCCTGGGTCTCATAACTGCTATCTACATATTTATTGGACAATATAATTATGAATACAACAAATAGTAAATCACAATCCCTTCAGTTGAGCATACTGCTCGTTGAGGCTTATTAGCTGTTCTTCTGCCTGCTTGACTCTAAATATATAAATATTTTACTTTGCTGCCAAACTGCCTCCTTTTTTATTCTGTTCTCGAACCATTTAATAAATATTTTTTAATCCCTCCTGTTTCGCTTATCGTAGCTGTTGTAATTTATTTCCTTGTTCTTTGAGGACCTCATTGATTCGCTTATCAATTTATTTTTGTTCAAATCTCTTTTAAAGCTCGCCAATTATGATTCTTTGTTTAGCCAGGGAATTTTCCATTAATTTCATTTTGGACATTTTTTATTGCAATTGTAGTAATTTGGTCGCGTTTGACACTATTTACTCATCAAGACTCTACTGATTTTCCTATATCTCTGTGAGGCAGTTCATTCTAAGAGCCAACTCTGCATTCATATTTTTTTTTCCCTCGAGTGTAGTTTGGTTATCTATGAGAGCTGTTACTAAATTATTTGTATCAATTTCCTTCCCATTATATCTAATTTTATTTTTTTTAACCACTGCCATTAATTTCTATTTTATTGTTAGTGAACTATTTACCAGTTTTACTTATTTTAATATTTTTTTCAGCTAAACTAACTGCTTTCCCTGAATACTAAGCGAAGTACTTTTGTTTAGATTTATTCTTTTAATTTTTAGACGTGCTATGATGACTTATTTACAAGCTTATTCCTCAGTAAATAATTGTTTGTCATTATTTTCCAACGATCTGCAGCCGATTGTTATTTCTCTGGTATTGCAAGCTCATGAATTGGGTTAAAAATCTACAGATATTTTTTTAAAGTAAAGCTCTATCCGTTGCTTTATAAGGCATAAAATACTAATAGACCTTTCGAAGAGATGATTAAAAATCATTTTTTCTTTCCAGTAATTTACACGAGGACCAATTCGACTGATAAAAACATTTCTTGATGTCTTATACGCAAAAAACAAAAAGATAGAGCTTTTTATTGAGATATGATTTCAGAATTGAAAATGTTTTTTCTGTTGATAAATTAGACATACCAATTAAATCAATCCTCTATTACTCGCCTGCTGTTTTGCTTGTTAAATATTTATTGACTTGTTAAAGAGTTATGTAGAGGTTTCTATCGATTGGAATAAAATTTGGAAGTTTAGGTTATTTCGAAAGAGAGACCATCAGAAATAGACCAGATTTAAGAGGTTATCCTAAATTTTTAAGGTAAAATTTAACAGGCAGTTCCATAATAGAATACTTTGGATGAGACTCTCGAATAATGGAAATAAATATTTCAGGAATTGCTCCCATAAATTCCTCCTTAAAGATGAGTCTGATATGATATGGGAA
>Ga0302186_10002316_pt1 | contig 14766 bp, 12 predicted proteins | sample II_Bog_E1_2_FD_198782 | JGI IMG/M metagenome (GOLD analysis project Ga0302186, IMG submission 198782) | Peat permafrost microbial communities from Stordalen Mire near Abisko, Sweden - II_Bog_E1_1 | ecosystem: Environmental > Terrestrial > Soil > Wetlands > Peat | place: Sweden: Abisko... | reverse complement strand
TTATTTCGTCATTTGGCGTTTCTTCTTCTGTTTTGTTTATTATTGTTATTTTCCCTTTTGAATATTCTTTTATTATCCATTCTATCATTTCGTATCCAAATCTCGCCAATCTATCTTTGTATGCTATTACTAGTTCTCCTATATTTCCTTCTATTCCGTTAAAATTATAAAAAAATTGAATCATTAATTCAATAAACAATTCATATTATTTTACATTTGTATTTATTCACACCACACAAATGGGTGCTAACTTAGACAAAAGTAATCAGATCGAATTTGAAACCATAAACACAACTGCAGCCGATAAAGATGTTATTATTGGGTTGCCAATAGTGATGGAAAATCCAACTGCTTTTGATATTGACAAAACACATGCACAAATTATGGAAATATTAGATTTTTTAAATAGTACTGAAGGGTTAAAATTGCGAGATCAACACTCGCGTGTTGATTTCGAAAAAATTATTAAACAAAAATTTTTGGCTTTTGCAACAAGTCATGCATCAATCTTTAAATTAATGATCTCAAATGCAGATATTGCGTTGTTGCTCGATTTATTGGATAAATTATATGATGTTAAAACAAAAAAACTTACTTTTGATGAAGCATTGGCTCAAATTCAAGAAGAAATTGATGCGGACAATATTAAATCACAGTTTAATAATGAAAACATAAATATATCTAATCTCGCATCTATGTCATCAACGATGTTACAAATGCATTATGAAGAATGTGCACAAATAAAGTGTTCAAATAATCTTAAAGACATAATGAATGCTAAAAATAAAAATGAAAATGAAAATGCAATCAGCAATCATGTTAGTAACACGATCGTTGCAAACTAAATGTTCTAAAACTTTTAGGCTTTTTTAGTTTTTAAAACTTAATACAGTCACCACATTTTTGAGTACTAAATGGAACCATTCCTTTTATTTTATTAGAAATATTGTCAATAACAAGTTTAATAAATTCATCTGGTATGACGGCCGGTGCTATAGTTTTAGCAGTCATTGCCGCAGTATATGCTGTTTTAATATTTGCAATCACATCAGCTTCTGCCCCGTATTCACATAAAAATATAAAATCGATAAATAAACTTAATTTTTGTGATCTATTTGTTAATAACGAACTTGAATCTGCGATACATTTTGCATTACCATACAAACAGTTAGAAATATGCTGTACAACACAATTTTGTTTATTTGCTGCATCATCCGCCAAAAATTGTAGAACAATTCTGTACAATTTTTCACCATCGGTTGAACTTGATGTGCTAATTAATGCACTTGATCCAAATTGAGTGCAAATTGTGTCTAAAGTTGCTTTTCTCTTTTTATCTAATTCATTAATAACTAAATTGATAAATTCTTGTTTTTGAATACTTAATTTTTTAAATTCTGCATTTTCGTCTAATTTCCAATTTGATGCATCTTTCACAGAAGTACAGTGTAATAAATTTATTGTTTGATTAATACAACTAATACAATTTGATGAAATTTGATCTAAACTTTGATTTTGAACAGGTTGTGCTGCTGCATTATATATTTTTGCTAAAATTCCATTTCGAGTTATAGGGACAAACATTTTAGCAAGTTGTTGTGATGCTGGACTATAAATATATCCAGTTGTACCGTATTGTGGAGAAATAATTGGATTTAATAATGCTCGTGGTGTGTTTGGTAATGGTGGTAATATAATTTTATTCGATAATCCTGCTAATGCAGATAATTCCGACATTGCTGACAATGATGCTATTGACACTGGTGATAATGGTGATAATGGTGCTAAAGAAGTTTGTCTAAATATTCTCGGACTTCTTGGACCTAATAAAATATCGACTGCTGGATCCGATAATTCAACTAATGATGGATGCCCATAAGGTATATTTAATCCCAATGGTAATGGAAAGGATGTCGATATAGAATTACTTATATTTAATGGTGGAACAGTGTGATGATTTTTATACCTCTTATAGCTGGAACCGCCAGTTGGGTACTGAATTTTTGCTTGTCTACTATCACTTGAAGATGACATTATTATATTATACTTTGGCAAAAAAAATAAAAAAAGTTTGAAAATCACAATTTTTGTATAATCCCTATACTAATTTCATATATTATACTACAACCACCCACTTTTTATTATATCCTTATAATTAAAACATGTTTGACGCATTAATGAATAATCCCATTCAAACTCATGTGTCTTATCGTATTATTAAAGAAAATCAGGAAAATACAATTGTTGTGTTTGAATCCAACGATATAAAGAAAAAATGGAAATCATTCTTTTCAACTTTAATAATTCCAGCATTTTTACTCTTTTTGGGATATCTGTCTGATATCCCAAATAAATCATATTTCGAAATTATTGTTTACACTTTCAATCTAGTCTATTTTGTTTGTGGATTAATCTTGTTCTGGGCAAATTCAAATCATTATTTTTATGATAAATGTCAGGTTTCCGAATTGCAAAATTGTAAAGAACTTGCAAAATCACCTTTAGAAAATATTGCTATTCTTTTTGGCTTAGGTGATGCACATTATGAAATTGATTCAATTAGTCAAAATTCGTACAATACTCCTAAACAAAAAATGTCATTGTCAAATTTAAACAGTGTCTAACATAACTTATCACATGCTTGGAAGTTGAATCGGAGCTAGAGTTGGTTTAAGTTGAGTCAATCCTTTTTTTGTTATAAAAATAGTCGAACCAAAACTTCCCATTATTGGTCTTTCTTTTATATATTCATCATTCAATAATTGTTGGCCTAAATTTTTCCACCACTCTAAAGGTTGTTTTGAACCTTTACCATAAAATGGAGATTCTTTCATGTAATCCGTAATATCCTTTGCTTTTGAACCACGAATGATATTGATTAGTTTATTTAAACCAACTCTATCATCAAATTCCTTAACAACATTCAAAAACATCTTGACATCTCCAGCAGATTGTTTCATTACATCCAAATTGACTTTTGGCTTTGCAACTGCGCCTGTGCCGGTCTCAGCTTCTGCATCGTCCTTATCATCTTTTGTTTTGTTCAAACAATTGTCACAACACCTATCGTTTTTACCAGTGTATTTTTCACCAAAATATGCTAACATCTCTTGTCGTCTACATCCTTTTGTGTATAAGTATTTTTCCATTTGTTGAAGCATAGTTTGATGGTGATTTCTAATACGTTGATTAGTTATTTCCTGCAAAAAAAATCGGTTTGTTGCAAAATCACTTCGACTATAAAATACAACACAATCGCCAGGTTTTCCATTTCTAGATGCTCTGCCTATTTCTTGTGTGTATGACTCCATATCTTTTGGAGCACCGTAATGTATCACAGTTTGAATATCTTCTTTGTCTATACCCATACCAAAACTAACTGTTGCAACAATCACTGTTATTTTATTATCCATAAAATTGTGATGAATTTCTTTACGCTTGTCATTGGGTAAACCAGCATGATAAGCCGAACATGGAATTTTATTTGATGTTAAAAACTGTGCAACTTTTTCTGTTTCTTTTCGTGTTTTACAATAAATTATAGTAGATTTATTATGCAGCTTCTTTTTATCATCAAAAAATAATGGTAATAAATCTTGTATAATATGTGTTTTAGTATTTACTTTTAAACATAAATTTGGTCTATCAAAACTAGCAGTCACATTGGCTGGATTAATTAAACCTAATGATTTACAAATATCGTGTTGCACAACAGATGTGGCAGTTCCAGTTAGTGCTACAAATGGCACATCAGGCAACCATTCTTTTAAACAATCTAATTGTGTGTATGAATCGCGAAATGTCTGTCCCCACATACTAATACAATGAGCTTCGTCAATCGCAACAACAGATATACCATGTTCTTCTTGTAATGCTTCAAATAATATTTTGCATTTTGTCGCATATTCAGGTGTCATGTATATAACCTTGTATTCATTTCGTAAAATATCGATTTTAGTTTGCTGTCTGTTTTCCATTGTTGAATTATAACAACAAGCTGGAATACCTCGTTCTTCTAAAGAAAGGCGTTGATCTTCCATTAATGAAATTAATGGAGATATCACAATCGCAGGTTTATCGGTGTATACTGCTGGAAACTGGTAACATAGTGATTTTCCATATCCAGTCGGTAAAACGCAACATACGTCCCGTTTATTAAGTAAAATATAGTTTATAATTTCAAGTTGTTTGTCTTTTAATTTTGGTATATTAAAACATTTTAATGTTGTGGAAAATAATATAGGATCAATCTTAGTGGGTTCTGTACTCATTATATAATTAATTGTATATTCTATATTGAGCTTATTAAACGTACGTTTTTATACATCAATTTTTTTATTTAAAAATTGATATTTATATTCTTTATAATTTTCTTAATTAATATTTAAATTATCTTTGACTATTGGTATGACAGAACTTGTAGCATTAAACTCATCAATAGAAGAACTAGTCATACTTAGTAAAAATTTTGCTAAAGATAATTTAAATTATTGTTTGCAAAATCAAAAAGATAGTCAGGCTAAAGAAACTATAATTATTGATACAAAACTTGAAAAATATAATTCGGTCAGAAACAATAGTTTACAAAAATTATTGCACGATGATCTAATCAATGATTCTGAAAATATGTGTGTTCCATCCATATTTAAATCATGTGTTGAAAAATTACGTGAATTAAATTTTGATATTTATGAATATGTACAACATTTTGAAAATAAAAAACCAGATATTATGAAATATTTTTCATATTCTCCAGTTTATGAATTTTTATGTAAATATAAAAGTTGGGTATTTACAACATATTTAACATTTGATATCGATATTCCAGAAGGAATTTTTGGTTTAAGAAATCCATATTGTTTAGAATCAAATTCAGAATTAGAATTTTATTGTGATTTAAATTGTAAAAACACATCACCCACACGCATGTATTTAATGTTAATAATATTAAATGATACATTGGATAATTTTTATAACAACCGTACAAAATTTATTACTGAAATACCAAATATCATAGAAGCAAATTCTAATTCAAAATATGAAATCCAGACACACTTTGGTGAAAATTCTAAATTCCCCAATTTAGAAATTTTAGTGTGGGAAAATATTGGTATAAAAAAGTCAATAACTCTAAACGTTTCACTACATGGTTTTGATCTGATCGACACACAAAATGACAAGTTTGATGAACCAGAATGTAAAATCAGTGTTGAAGATCTTAAAATATGCTTTTATTATAAAGAAAAATATGGACCAACATCACTCATAGACTTTTTAGATTATGTGTATAAAATCAAATCTGGCAAATTTGGTTATTATGATGAAAATTTAGAAAAATGGTTTAATCAATTACACATATCCTCTTATGTTGATGCGTGCTTTTACGAAGCTCGAGATAATTATCCTGAATGTCATTCTAATTGGTTAGGTCTTATTTCACACCACCAAAATGATATTATGGATTTGAATTTAGATTTTGATTACGAAAAAAAATTGTTTAATGTTTGGACAAATTGTAAATTTGATTTGTTATTGGGCCAACATGTTCATTACAATGACAAAACACAATCTGTAATAAAAAATTCAAGTGGTAGATATGAACAATACAAATTTCATTTTGTGCATCATGAAAACAAAAAACATTGTGAATTATCTATAAAAAGATCGTACATGAACAAAAATAAATGTGAAAACACAAATTACACAACTTTGTCTGGAGATTTTTTTGAATTAGTGTCCGAGTTACGTAATTTTCTAATTCAAATTTATAAAAATTATAATATGGATTTAGAATTTGGGTATGAGTTTTTTAATATTCAGTTCGAATCTGAATATTTATTTAAAAATTGATTTATTTATTTGTTCATATTCGAATATTATAATAATTACAAATATCACAATATAATAATGCTTGGTTCATCACAAAACCAACCATCATTCCATAATTTACGGATATTGAATGAAGTAAAAGAATTAGAGAAGCATAATCCATTCAACATAAAAATTACACCAGATAATTTGGTTTTTTCTGCATCAATTGATGTACCTATTAAAAATAATAAAAATGACATTCCTCAAACATATCATATTCAAATAAAATTGCCTAAAAATTATCCCTTCGATCCACCACATATTAAATTTTTAAATTATATAAACCATCCCAACATACACAACAATGTTTTATGTTATGGTTTAATGAAAGAATATTGGCTCCCAACCACAACAATGTGTTCTTTTTTAGATAATATTACAAAAATATTAGAAAGTGCGGACAGTTATTGTGGTAAAGAAATGATATCCTTACCTGACGATAATTTTAAATTCGATTTTGATGATTTGTTTGGATTTAGTTTTTCTGATCTTGATCTTGATCTTGATCTTGATCTCGATCCAAATCAAGAAGATTCTTTCATACAAGATATACATGAGTCAACAAGTCCAGATATTAGTGATATGGAGGCAAGTATATATGTTTCATAAATTTGGACAAATTTTATTTAATGCTGCAAACTCACCAAAAAATTCTTTTGCTAAAATATTATATGTTTCAGCAGCCTCAATTTCTGTTTTTATGTTTTTTATTTCATGTTTTACACCATTATGTGTCAAAGAAGCACTATAGTTTGTTGCCGATATTTTTTTAACACCTTTGTATTTGTTTTTTTTATTAGTTGAATTAATAGATCTGTTCCAACTATTTTCTTGAAATGTTGCAAGTCTCAAATTCGTGCTCCGATTATCTAATCTATCATGATTAATATGATCTACACAATGGTTAGGTGGTTTTGGATTTTGTAAACACCCAACATAAATATAATCATGCAATTGCAATCGCCCTACCAAATTCGAAATTTGATAAGTAAAAGCATACCCAGTTTTACCTAAATACCAATCTCCTTGTATCACTTTATTTAAATGTTGTAAATCAACAACTGCATAAATTGAATCATCGTGTAAAATTTTAGCAGCTTTTCCTTTTAATTTAATATATACGACTTGTCCTTCAACTAAATATTCATTTGGCATTGTTTCTATTTAAATTTATAAATTTATAAGTTTATAACTATATGATAAAAAAACTTAGCTTAAAAACTTTATTCAACATCAACAAATAATGTTAATTTATTTTGAACAGTGCTTGGTGATATTTCTATTTTGATTTTTGTTTCTAATATAATGTGATTAAGTAACCCAATAAAAGTTTTTTTTTTGTGTTCATCTGATAAGCTTTTCCTTTCTTTATTTTCAAAAAACCCCCAGCCTATATCAATTTCTATTTTATTACTGCCTAAATCAATCTCATCTACTTGTCTAACAACATTCTCCATTCCAGATGACAAATAATATATATACCCTATTTTAGAGGGTGTATTGTATTCTTCTAACAACTGTTGTAAACAATTATCACAACATATGTTTTCTTTAACAATCAACCCGTTTGATATGCATTTTGCTATAAAAATATTAATTATTTTTATGAAATTTTTATATTCTGGTAATTCCATCACACCATTTTCTTGTTCTAACTCCATATCATTATCAATTGTTGGAAAACTTGTGTTTGGTGCAAGTTCAAAATTTGGAACCGCGATTCTTGTGTATGAGGCGCCTTGGTTTTTTATATTGGTAGAGTCTGCAATTTTATAAGAGCTATCAAATACTGATGCATAGATGGATTTTGTTGAAGGCATCTATATTTATCTATTTATTTGTTTAAGTATTATTAAACTAAATAATTGTTATCTATAATAATTTTGGATTTCAATTTTTTAAAAATAACTGTTTGTTTTAGAAAATTTGAAAATAGAAGCATCTATTAATACTATATAAATATGTTGTATGACAAAACAATAATTTGTCTATTTAATAAAGAAAAATATGTCTACCTCCACTAAAATGCATACTATAATGGAAAAAGTAATTAAGACAAATAGAATTAATACGAATCCATATTTAACAAATATGGATTCTTTAACACTTGAAGAATTTATTTTGTCTCAAGAAAAATTCTTGGGAGCGGTTGATAATTGGAGCAAAGTGTTTGGAACAATGGTAACAGATGCTAAAACATTGGATGAACGATTTGTCTTCATACATAATTTGTGGGACGAGCACGGAAACGGAGATTTAACAAACTCACATGTCAATACATTTAAACAATTCATATCAGAATTAAAAAAATGTGTACCTCTATTGGATGAAAATAAAAATCACGACACAAAAAAATTATGTGAAATATCTGTGAATAAATTTAACACTAATTTAAATAAAAAAATGAACTCAGGTTATGAAGACTGGTCGCATCGTATTGCAATATTGGCTATGATTGAACATACTTACATTGATGTCAGCAAAAAAATAAATTCTTTTGTATCAAAATATATACCATCTGAAGAAATACCACATTATTCAAATCATGAAGTAATGGATGTTTCGCACTCAACAGAATTATTTAAATTATTAGAAATACATTTTAAAACAGTGCCTGGGTATGAAATTGAAACTGGCATTGAGTATGGTTATGAATTATTAAATAATTTATATTCTGAATTGTATGCAAATGTAAAAAGTGTTACACTATAATAAAAAGATTATTTTTTTCTACCAATCACAATTTCTTTATAAAAATATGACCTATCTTCTGGAACATCTGGCATTATTTCAAAAAATTCAGATATTGAACTTGTTAAATTATGATCACCGTTCAATTTTCTAACAATTACCAATCCACCAGAATTTAAAGAACGATATGTATACGATAATAATTTTTGAACTTTTTCAACACTCATCCAGTCCGCAATATTTGATAAGTGTACACAATCATATTTTGCTGATTTAGTATTGTGTAAAAAAGTCATACCATCTAAATTATGATATTCTATATCGCCATTATATATAATGGTTTTTTCTATGTTTGTTAAATATGGGGGCAAATCTGATCTGGTTTTAGAATAAGAATCACACACAAATTGATGGTGAAAATAATTTGATTCCAAAGTTGATTTTGTTTTGTACCTTGTTAAAATATTGGCAAAATGTTCGGAAAATTCTGTATTAAGTGAATATGCTACTGCGTCTTTACCAAATATTTTCTCTAAATATTTTCTATCAAATACTTTCACAAAATCATAATTCGTTTTATTCATTTCACAAAATAGTTTTTCAAATTTACCACATTGATTGATCCCACAATATATTAGGTCAACATTTGTTTGCCAATATTTAGCACAATCATCTGATAGTTGATCTCTAATCACAATCATTAAATTATCACACTGCTCTTTGTCAAATTTACCTTCAAAAAATTGTACTACGGCTTCAGTATTTTTTAATGTTTTTAATACAACATGTTTTAATTGTATTAAATATAACTGTTCCACATTTGAATCTACGACATCAATATTTGTTATATTGCGATTTGAAAGTAGGGAAAATAATGTACATCCACCAGATCCAATTAACATTATGTTTAAATTTGGTTTTTCTAAATAGGTGGATAATGCGTAAATTTCAATTTGCGGGTCTTCTCTAACTTGTGAAAACATTATGTTTGGAGTGTTTGTAGTTGGTGGTGTTAGAAATTTATCGTCATTACTACTATCATTACAAACCTCTTTTTCTTTTTCTTTGCAATCACTTGGTTCATTTAATGGTGCCAAATCAATAATATCATCGAGATTTGCTTCTTTTAAATGACTCATACTTGGTATAACAATTAGAATTGTATGTTGTTAATAATATTTTTTGTATTTAGACAACTATTCAGTTTATGTTATCAATTTTTTTAAAAATTGAAAATATTAATTGATTCGTAACTATATTTATATTTATTATATCAATCATTTAACAAAAACAATGTATTTATTGTTATCAGCATTCTTATTAACGACATTTATTTTTCTCATAATAAAATTCTATTTTCAAAAAACATATAATGGACCTTATTATGTTGGATCAAATATGCCAGCTAGACAATTATTATATCATGATAAATTATTAGAATTCGAACACAAACTTTCCAATTTTTATCCACTAGGAGATGACTTTTTTAAAATAGATCATGGGAAAAACTATTTTGCCTTTTTTGAAAGAATGGGTGAACTGAATATGCAAGTATATTTTGATAATGCGTCAAACATTATTGCAAGTGGAGCTGGAGTTTTAAAAAATATTCGCACAAATTTTAATAATTCTGATACAAATATTAAAGCATGGTACATTTGTGATCTAAAAGTTGATCCAAAATTTAGACAAAATAGATTTCCAATAAAGATGCTACTTAAAACATTTTTATTGTCCTACATAAAATCAAATAAGTGTTATGCAATAACAATGAATCAATCATCATTTGATAAAAATAATGTTTACGCTACAAATAAAATTGTTAGATTGGCAAATAGAATTAAAATTGTAAACTTTGCTTTTAAATTTTCTGGTCTGTTGTATATTTATTCTGTAGATTATGACAAAATGAAAACATTACATGATGTAATAAAAGAAAAACGTGGTAGTATATCATATTTGTCTTTGTACGGAATAAAAGATTTAATTTTGCAATCAACAAATAAACCACTGAACATATTGCATGTCCAATACAACACTCTCAAAAATAATAACAATACTAAAAAAGAAAAAAATCTTGACAGTTATACTTATTTAAAACCACAAAAATATTGCACACATATGTTTTGTTGTCATGAAAATGATGAACTTAAGACAATACTTGATAAATTAAATATACACACAAATGTTACTGCAAGTATTTTGCAACATGGATTAAATAATTGTGATTGGAAATTTGTACAAACCTCTGAAATTTAGAAATTTCTAAATTTAGAAAATTTAGGCCATTTGTGTGTGCATGTTGTTTTCTTGTGCGATATCTTGATTGGTGACAGAGTTACAAAATAATCTATACAAATACTCTGTTTTTTTATCTGATTCTAATGGTTCAGATGGTCGGGGAATGTCAAGCTGACCATTGCATGTATGAGAATAACAAGCTGGTATATTATTGTTTCCAATGATATATACAACAGGATGTGGATTTAGTTTATGAAATCCGTTAAAGGCGGGTGTTCCAAACCAATAACCCATAAATTTTTTAAACATTACTAAATCTGTTGTATATAAAGTGTTTATTGCTTCTAAAAAACTCGCTCGCCAAGTATCATCTATCACAATTGTTGATTCTAAACTAGACTCTTGTTTACCATATATTTCATATGTGTCGGACTCGATTAAATATTTACTAATTTGATCAACTGGCATATATTTTAAAATATGTCGCGTGTCATATTGTAAAATTCCTTCTATCATCACATCTAAATAAGGCTGGTTCTCTGTATCAAGCATTTCCATCATTTGTTTTATAGTTGTTTTTGTTCGAAATTCTGTTTTTTCATTTTTTGTTTCGGATTCAGATTCAGATTCAATATCTGCATCTATTTCACACTCATTAGTTGATGTATTTTTTTTATTAATTGGAATATCCTCATAATCCGAACCTATTTCTATTTCAGAGTCTGAATTCGAATCCAAATCAGAATCATTGTTTGGAAAAAATTTTTCTACAACTTTTTTTGCACCAACATAAAATGTATCTTTAGAAAGATACTCTTTTTTAGCCTCATCATATATATTATCATCAATATTATCATCAATATCATCATCATTATCATCAATATCATTCTCAATATCATCCACATCTACTTCTTTTGGCTCGTCATCAATATATTTAGAATATTCATCAAATTCGTAATCAGACATTTTGATCAATGATTTATACGAATTTAAATTTCTTAATTCACCATATTTATTTTTATCCTGATCTGTGAATGCATTTTTAAAAAATTTTCCAGGATTATTTTTAAATAATTCGTAATTTTTCAATTTATACAATATGTACGGATGTAAATTAATACTTGGTATTCTTTTGTCAACAAAGATTGATTTTCCAACAAATTTACCAATATTTTTGTATATCTTTTTATATTCATTGACTGACTTGCATTTTAATACATCAATCATTGAATACCCATCTATAGATTTCATGTATTGTGCATCAATGTTTTTCCCTAAAAGATAAAATATTTCTTTAGTTATACCACCTGCATTAAAACCAGGTTGTCCTTGAAAATCAACATTCCACACAGATGTCCATTTGTATTCTGGAACTGTTTGTGCAATGTCCACTATATTTGTTTTTGATGATATAATATTAAATGTATAAATGTTTTCATTATTTGTATAAAATTTTCTAATTGGATCGTCCATCATGCCAACAATATAAGATATATTTTCTTCCGAAATTCCGTCATTTATTTTCATATCAACTGTAATTCCTAAAATATGGTCTCTGTTTAATTGTACAAACATTGATTTCAAATAACTATTAAAGCTTATGCACATTTTAGTTTTCATGAATTTTGGTTTATATTTTAATTTATTATACTGGTATTGAATTGTTAACATTAAATATTCATACAAAGCACGTTTTTTATTATTAAGTTGCTTGTTTTCATTGTCTAAAACATAAAACTTATATTTATTAGTGATTTGATCAATAGTCATTGTTGAAAAATGTGTATTAGTCATATCATAATACAAATCACTTTGTAAACACCAATTTAACATGTTATATCCTAAATTTGCGCAAAAATAATCATACCATTTTTTATTTGATTTTGACAAACATTGTTTAATAAAATTTATGTATTTTAAATGAACAGGAAAAATTTCTGTCTCAAAATTTTTCTCCATGATGTTGTTAGAAATAAAATTAGTAAAATTATTTATAAAAGTATGTATATGTGCTTCATCAGTGTCCTCTGAAAAAACAGTGTTTATCACGTTTTGAATACTTTCAGATTCTTTCTCAAAATCATAGTTTATTTGCACAATCAACATACATATTTGTGCAAAATGTTTTATTTTATTTTCTAATGTTGATGTCATACTTTTTATGATTTGTTCTATAAGATCGTTTTGTTTATCACGAGCAGTTAGCACGGTTGGATATATTTTAACTAAATAGTCATGTAAATCTATATCAGATGTGTGTGACACTAGAGCATCTAAAATAGTTTGGTCAAAATGATCTGGTTTCAATAAAATCATGTCTACAAGAGCTAAAAAATCGGTATTATTTAACTGATTTTGTAATTTTCCAATCAATGACATGAATAATTTTTGATCATTATATTTTTCACAATATTTTACAAGTGTTATATATTGAACAAATTGGGTCTTATCTGCAAGCACATTTATTTTGTCAACATGCACATTGCTATTTATAAATATGTTTAACATAACATCTTCGGTCAATATAAAATTACCAATTTTATTAATAATTTTATCAACTAGAACATCATCAACTTTTATTTGTGAATTTGTTTTAAAAACATTCATGAAATCAATAAAACTTGCACCAGTATATGTTAGATTTAAAGCAATATGTAAAGAATTTTGAATTAAATTGCTTTTTGGAGAGTGTTTTTTTATTAATTTTATTAAATGGTTAAATTTGGTATGTGTCCATTTATAACTATCAAACTGTTCTAAAATATTTTCTAAAATTTTTAAAGAAAATGTCGCATTGTCCGTTAGATTATCAAAAATATTTTTATGCACAGCATTTTCAACCACAGGTTTATGTAAAATCGTCATGTCCAATTTATACAAAATCTCAAATGGGTGTATTTTAAACACACCTGCTATTCTATGGACTAAAGTATCAAAATAAACAATATCCATAAATTGTAAATCATCATTATTATTTTTTTTATTTAATAAAAGATTTGGTACTTCTTTAATAACATAATCACCCATCCAAGTATTATCTCCAACATAGATATTATCAAACATTTTATCATTTAGAATCATTTGAAGTATGGCTTTTTTTCTGCCATTAATATATGTTTTTACAAATGAACTATTTTTAAATGTTGAATCTTTTGATATCAGTTGTAAATTTTCATTTTTGCAACTAATTCCGTATCCAGATATCAAATTCCAAATTTTTTCTAAATCCGGATGTTTCGACAAAAATAATATGTCTACAACGCTTTCACCAAGCTCATTTACATTATGCATGTAAGGAAATTTTTGCAAATATACAATTTTCTTAATTATACTAAAATCTGTTTTCGTTTGAATAGCCATTATGAGGGGTGTTATTTTATTTGTATTTGAATAATTCACTGTATCGACACGTAATATCTTTTCTATTAGCGAGTTACTAAGTTTTCCCTCTAATGCATAAAACAAAGGAGTATTCCCATACATATCGTAAATCGGTTTTGTCGTTCTAGCTACTAATTTTTCTATTTTAAAAGTGTCTTGCCCATTTTTAATTGCTATTGACAAAACTGAATTACGTTGAGCACCTTGTCTAGTAAAAGTATTTTGCATAAACTCTAAATTCGTAATTAGTATGTATTGATAAAAATATTTATTCAATCTTAACCAATTAAATAACTATTCAATTTTTTATATTATTGTTATTCGTCTCTTATGTTTTTATAAAAACATCTAGTTGCTAGAACATTCATTTATAAGGTTATACTGAAAAATCTTGGTGGTTTTAGTTATTTCGACGGCCGACATTCTTTTATAACATCATTGGTAGTTATTGGTAGTTTTGGTAGTTTTGGTTTATTGTGAATCTTATATACATTTATATTTTTGGTATATATACCTTTTTTGGTCCACTTATAGGATTAGCTCCAACGCACGCAATAATATATTACGTGCTCCATTAACATC
>Ga0302186_10002315_pt1 | contig 14768 bp, 21 predicted proteins | sample II_Bog_E1_2_FD_198782 | JGI IMG/M metagenome (GOLD analysis project Ga0302186, IMG submission 198782) | Peat permafrost microbial communities from Stordalen Mire near Abisko, Sweden - II_Bog_E1_1 | ecosystem: Environmental > Terrestrial > Soil > Wetlands > Peat | place: Sweden: Abisko... | reverse complement strand
AATTTACGAAATTAGTTTTTTAAAAAAAAAAAAAAAAAAAAATATAATGATTTATTTACAAGACAAAAGCATATATCAGATTTAAAAAACAAAGTTAATTTCAAAAGAAAAAAAAAAATTAATTTTTTTTTTTAACCAAACTTAAACGACAATCCTTAAAGATTTTTTATCTTCAATTTTCATTGATTCCTTTATATGTGTCCAGAACTTTTCTTTCACAAACTCTATAGTTTTATTATGTATGATAACATCTTCAAAGAAGAACTCCAACAATTTCAAATTGAACTCTAACTGTTCTCCAACATCTCCTTTTCTATCAATGACTTTGATTAGTTTCAAAAGTCTTGGAGCCAAACAGACAAGATCTCCTTGTTGAAAATGACTTGAATTTTGTAAGTAACAAAGCATGCTTTTATCTTTCGATTTATTTTTCTTGTACAAATTTTCAATCTTTTCATGATTTTTAAAATGCACAAGAGCTTGATTAAATCTTTCAGTGCATATAGATAAAGTTGGGATAGACCACTCCAAATTTAAAAGTTGGTCACTGATCAAAACAACAAAAGGATCTAATGCTAAAACACCCCCTGTGATTCTTTTTTCAAAAATCGCAGAATAAAGAGCCGTGCCTCCTCCCATCGAATGGCCTGCCACTGAAACTTTTTCATAATTTATCTTAATTGGAGCTTCAAATAGTTCCTCTACTTTATTAGGATCATAAATAAAATCCAAAACTGCCTTAACAACTTCATATCTTTTTTGTAAATCAGGTTTTTTTCCATCATTGTGTTCAGTACAAAATACAATGGCTCCTTGACTCGCAAGCCATTTTGTGAAAATTGAATAACAATGTCTAGAGCCACCATAACCATGACTAAAAATGATCACAGGATAAGTTTCTTTGTTTGGAAAATCAGTTTTTGACAAATCCGAAATTTTGCTGTTAAGGTTGACTCCTAAAGTTAAAGTATGCAGGAAAGAAAGGGAAAAATCCGCCAAACTTCTGAAATAATTGAAAAATGTGTTAAATTGGTAAGAACTAAATAAAATATGTTCTTCAGGCAACCAGACAACATCTTGAGTAGTTTCTTCTGTTGGATACAAAACGGCCACATGTTTTGAAATATCTTGAAATTGATCCAAAACAAACTTTCTATATCCAACTTTGTATGGGGAATTTTTGGAGGGCACTTCATAACGCTGAAATATGTACAAACTAAGCAAGAAAATTACATAAAATAAACTTGGCAAAAAGTAAAGGAATGGGGGTAGAATATGATAAATCAACAAAATATAGTTGATTTCAATGAGAATAGAAACAAAAACTGGGAAACTGGCTCCTTCTTTTTTAATTTTTTGCCCAAGGATCAATAAATAAAATCCGATGAGAAATTCACTTCTAGGATTAATCGAGCATTGCAATTGAAAATGATTACAAATGAAGATTAATAAAAAGTGACCATATAATTGAAAGGAAAAATGAATAGCAAGAAATAAATCAAATGATGATCTAATTGGTTTGAGTTTCATTCCAAAGTTTTTTATTTCAAATAAAAGTTTTGTATTCCAAATTTAGAATGTTTTATATTATAACTGAAATTTAAAATATTTTAAATTATTGTGAAAATCAAAGTATGGAATCAAAAGAAAGCGAACAAGAAAAAAAAGTCACAGAAATTTATATTTTTGGCGGTAAATGCATTAAAATTTCAACTTTTAACAATCTATCTCGTCAAAAGGAAAATCTAATTTATTTGATAGCCTAACAAATTCAAAACAACCACTTCTCTCTTTTTATCCGAAAAGTTGTTTTCTTCCTGAACCTATTAGACTTATTTCATGTGGCCAAGATTACCTAGCCTTTCTTTCTAGTAATCTTTAAAATATGTATTTATTTGTAGAGTAAACAATAGTGAAAGGGTCAATTTATACCCTTGGAAGTAATCAAAATGGGAGATTAGGAATTGGGTACAAATCGACAAAGTTTGTCAACTCACCAGTATTAGTGTCATCATTATCCAAAATGACATGTCTTTTGTTATCAACTGGTTTTGAACACACAGTTGCAATTATGGGTAATATTATTTCTGAAATTAAATTCAAGAAGAAACAAACATATTTTTAGAAAATGGAGAAATTTACAGTTGGGGAGATGGAAAATTTGGAAAACTCGGATTGGGATCGGTGGAATGTAAATGGGAGCCAACTTTGGTTCCTATTAATGAAGGAAACCAAGTTTCCAAAATTGGTTTGTCTTGTGGGTCAAATCATACAGTCATTTTGAAAGGTTAGCTGCATGTTATTATAAAAATCTGATGTTTTCTTAAAGAGAATAAATCAATTTTGTGTTGGGGGAGAGGAGAAAATGGTGAATTGGGTTCAAACAATATAAATAATGAATATACTCCAATTTTTATTCAAACACCTGAACAATTCGTTCAATGTGCAACTGGGGTTGCTTATACTTTATTTCTCTCTGGTTCATTTGTTATAACTATCTAAAATAATTAAAAAAAAATATAGATAAAGGAGAAGTTTTCAGCACAGGACTCAATAATCAAGGACAGTTGGGGCTCGGAAATAAATCAAATGCATATTCTCCTCAAAAGAGTGTATTTTTATCAAAATCATCTTTCATAAAAGTTTCTGCTGGCAGCTTTTCCGGGTCTTTGACAGCAGATGGCCAAATTTATGTTTGGGGCAAAGGGGTCTTCGGTGAATTCTTAAAACCTACATTATTAACAAAAAAAGATCAATATTTTATTGACATACAAATAAACGATGGATTTGGATTGGGCTTGGATAGTCAAAGCAATATTTACTCATGGGGTGAAAACCAAAATGGACAATTGGGAATTGGGAATTTGGAAAATAAATCAGAAATGACATTGGTTAAAAAAATTAAAGGGAAAAATATCAATAAATTTGCATGTGGACTATCAGATTTTTGTATTGGAATAGGAGATTTTATCACAAGACAACCTGTAATAGAAGGTATTAAGAAATAATGAATTTTATAATTTAATAAATTTTATGACCTAGGGGACATTTTGAAAAATAAAAATCCAAAATTGAATTTCTCAGAAAACATGAAACAGCAAGTTGAGAAAGAATTTCAAAGGGAAATCACTGAATTTCAATATGAGAAAAATATGAAAAAGGATAAAGTTGAGATTTATTCGAAATTTAACGTTTATGTAATGTGAAAAAATTTTAATTTTTGAGCTTATCTCTAACTTAAATTCATTTTCAAGGATATGTTGAAATTAACAGAAACAAATGAAAAACTCAAAGAAGACATTCAAAGACTAAATGAGGAAATGTTTATAAAAGATTCTAAATATGCTGAATTGGAGAAAAAATTGAAAATGTCTGAAAAATTCCTAATTTTATTATAATTTTTTATTTGTTTAGAATGGAAAATGAACAATTGAAAAATGCTAATGAAAGGTTTTTTGACGAAGTCAATCACAACAAAAGACTTACTGAGGAATTCGAAAATTTAAAAATAAGTTTCAAGGTTTCTCAAAATCTTGTCATTGAGAAAAAAGGAGAAATCGAAAATTTAAATGAAAAAATTAAATTAAAAGATGAATTCATCCAAAAGTACAATTTTTTACATTTTTTAAATAGTTATTTTAAAACTATCATCAAGGTCAAATAAAGACATCCAAGATTTGGAAATTCATATAAAACATTCAGAAGCTGAAGCAAACAAGCTGCATTTTGATTTGATTAATTACAAAGAATTTAATAAATCCCAAGGATTCAAAGTGGTTTCAGATTTGTCTCAAATTCAAAATGAATTAAAATTCGAGATTGAAAAAAATGATGAACATACAAAAAAACTAAAAATTCTAGAAGAAAACAATTCCAAACTCCAAAAATCCATTAAACTTCTCGAAGAAGAAAAACTTTTGCTTGATTCTTCATTGAAAGCTCATAAAAATCAAAATGAAAAAACCAAAGCTGCTTTAGCAAATCAAATAAAATTTTCCAATGACCTGGAAACGAAAGTTGACAGCCATTTTAAAAAAATGATGGAAAAGTAATAACAATCATTCATTATTCAATAATTTAATTGATTTATAATAGAGAAAGACAGCTTATGAAAGAAAATCAAGACCTTAATAAGGAAAACGAAAATCTGAGGGAACAACACGACATTTTGACAAAAGAAAATTTGGCATTAATTCAAAAAAATCATCAGACATTAGACTCAGAAATATATGTTCTCAAAATCAAAGATTTGGAAAAACAAAATCAATACCTTTTTACAAAACTACAGGAAAAAAATAAAGAATTGATGGAAATGACTGAAAAAGCATATAACATAAACAAAAAAAATAGTCGTGTTCATAAAGAACTCGAGGAAAATGTGCCTTTAACAGAGAAAAAAATTGTAAAATAGTTAGTTTAAAAAGTTATCATATTTTGTTAACAATAGGAAAAATTCGGGGATTTGAAAAAAAAAATAGCAGACATTATGAACGATAAAGAAAATCTGGAGTCAAAATTAAGGTCTTGCGAAGAAAAATTGAAATTTAAATGATTAAAATTTTGATTTGATGTATTTTTCATATTGGAAATTTATAAAATTTATTCTTTCTTTTACCAAAAAAAAATTTGAAATTTTCGATGTTTTTTTTGTCATCAAATTTTGTTTTTTTTTATTTTATATTGATCTTGGCATGTATTTCCCAATTAGATATAAATTAAACAAAAATAAGAATGAATTTAATTTTTGTTTTGCCTATTTCTTGATAATTTTCTTAATAGGAAAATTGGAAATATTTAAATTCTTAAGCGCATTTTTAAATCAAATTATTCAATAATTTGGATAAATATTAAAAAGAATTGTTGGAATGGGAGTGATTTGCCATATAAACAACCATAAAGGAGAGTTAATTCATAGTGACAACGAAGGTTCGAGCTAAAGACAACTTTTGAATAACGATTGATTAGAAATTTTTACTTTGGCTAAAAAAATTGAGAGAAACCCGAAAAACTTCATTCTCGTGGAAAAGTTAGGATGTGTTCTTTTCGAAAAAGTTAATTTGTTTTTGGATATATGATAATCCTTAAAATTTTTAGGGAAATTATGAGGAAGCTGAAATACTTTTAATCAAGGCCTACAACAATAATTACAAAAATTATGAGTCTTTGTTTATTTTAGGTCTATATAATTGATGATTTGTGAAAGATTTTTATTGTTTAGGAAATATCATGGAGCTCAAAGGAGATCTTAAAAAGGCCATTGAATTTTATCAAGAGAGTTTGTTAATGAACAACAAATATTTGGGTTGTTTAAAAAAGTTGATCGAAGTCAACTTGACAATGAAAAAATTTGAGGAATCCATAAAATTTTGCATGATTCATCTCAATATTAATGACAAATCAGCCGAGGTGCATGCATTGCTAGCACTTAATTTAGTAAATAAGGTAAGAATACAAAAAATTATATAATAAATGTAGCAAATTTCCCAGAAAAAAATTTCCAAAGCCTATGAACATATTAAAATTTCATTGGGCTTGGATCAAAATAACCCTCGGGCATTGAACTGTTGTGCCAATATTTTTAAGAAATTGGAGCAATGTGAAGAAGCAGTTAAGTTTTACATCAAAGCAATAGAAAATTCACAGATAATGGGTTGATTTTATTAAAAAAAATCAAACGATTCATTATTATTAATTATTTAGGAAATGAATACAAAGCAATTCTTCATTTTAACTTGGGAACAACTTTGTTTCTTCTTGATAAAATTTTTTTCGGCTTGAAAGAATTAGATAGAGCACTTATAATTGAAGTCAAAATAGGAGATATTATGATTAAAAAAGGGTAATCAATTTATTGTTTAAGATTTGTCTAATAAAATTTGTTAGATTTCACTTATTTTTGAAGGATCGTAATATTTTCAAAGCGGTGCTTTCCTTTTTTGAAAAAAATTATCAAAGTAGCAAAGATATGCTGGAAAAAGCTTTGGAATATGATAGAAAGAATTTCATCACATACTTTTATTTAGGAGAAATTGAGGAACATTTCTCGAACATTAGAACCGCTGTGCAATATTTTCAAAAGGCTCAAAGGTAAACACCAGAATTTTTTGAGAGAAAAATATATATTTCATTTTCAGGAAAATTTCCAAATCACAATTCGGCACCTCCTTTGTAGCAAAACTCTACTTCAAAAAATTAAAGGAAAAAATATCAATAGAAAAAAATTGAAGATTTCTTTGTATTTATTACTTATATAGCCTTGCATTTTTTCGAATATCTATTTTGTATCCAATAAAAAAACCAACATTTTTTTTTACTACTAAAACAACAAAGAACATATTAATTAAAAAAAGAAATTAACACATGAGAAAAATTCACTAATTAAAAATTCAATTTTTTTAATAAAGGATTTTTATAATATTGATATAAAAACATGTCGAATCGAAAGTTTAAATTTGACCCTAAAACACATGATTTTTCTAGAGATGATCTTGGGAAAATTCGGAGAGCTGCCAGAACAAAAGATAATTCAGTTATAAGAATAAAATTCTTGGAGGGAATTTATCGATTTTGGAGGTCAAGATCTTTGGATACAAGGTTTTTTGCATAGTTCACTTATTTTAAAGCCAAAATTAATGGTTTTAGGTTCAGCATAATTCCCATTGGCTTTGCATTATTGGCAACTTTTATAATTTACAATTCATCTGTTTGGGTTTATGAAAGACAAGAAAGAGTTGATTTTATTTTAAGGAAAAAAACTTTTCTTTTTTAATAGGCTGTTTTGAGAGCTCAAATTCCAGAAGAGTATTCAAATAAACGAGAATTTGAAAAATACAAAGCAGATAAAGGCAAATTAGATGAATTTCGTAGAAAAAAAGCAAATTATAATGAAAATAATGATGAGAAATAAATTTTTCATAATAAATTATCTAAAATAACAAAAAACTTAGAAAAAAAAATCGATTTGTGTGAATAGATAATTTTAGGATTTCAAACATTTTTTGTGTTTAATATTTAAATCAACAAAGTTTCTTCTTTATTTTTAAAATTGGAAATGAGCCAAAATTGTTCATATAGAATTAATCACTATTAGTTGCGAATTTTAAAAAATTTTCTAGCATAGTTTTTAGAGGTAAAATAAATAAAATCTTCAAATCATTATAAACTTTAAAATTCTGAATTCCAAAATCTTAAAAATCCTTCCCCATGAATATCGCCGAGATCATAAAGCAAGCAATTTTCGCACAAAATAATGATTCCCGTTTGGCACATGAAAAAATCCTATTTGAAACTCTCAACAACGATCCAAACGGTTTTTTGAAGCAGGTTTTGGACGAATTGTTAAAAGAATCAAATGAGCCTGGTTTGCGACAAGCTTCTGCCACAATAATTAGAAGGGCCATCCTACTCAACGTATGAAAAAAAAAGAAATTAAATAAATTAATTATGAAATTTGTAGCCTCCAAACGAAGGTATTCTTTGGTTGCGGTTGAACGACGAGACAAAAAAACACATAAAAACCGCATTGTTGGGGAATCTAATTACAAAAGATTATAATGCGATGAAAGGAACTGCAGATGTAATTTTATTGTTATATATTTTCCATTTAATATTAAATATTTTCAGGTAATTTCGTCCATCGCCTCTTTGGAAATTCCAAGAAACGAATGGAATGAGCTGATCCCCTTATTAATCCAAAACGTGAGCCATCAAACAATTGATATTAAAAAGGCTGCGATTATCACATTGGGCTATATCTGTGATCAATTGGTAACTAATTTATCATAAAATTGTTTAATTCTGTCTTCAGAAATCTTCCAATCATGCCAATTCAATTGATGCAAACTCGAAAGAACTCATTCTCAAAGGGATCTTGCTTGGTTTGAGCCAAACTGAAACCAATCGAGACATCATTTTAGCTTCAATAAAGGCCCTCCATGACTCATTGAATATGATGGACACTTTATTCGAGAAAAAAGTAAAAATAATCTATTATTTTTTTCAAATTTGGATTTTTAGGAAATTTTCAATTATTTTATGAAATTGATTCTTGATAACTGTGTGCATAATGACATCCAAATCAAAGTGCCAAGTTTGCAATGTCTGATTGATTTCTCCAAAACCAACATTTTAAAGTTGCCTGAAATCATAGACTCCATGCTCCAAGTGCTCACCAACGTGATCTTGGATAACGACGTCGAAGTGGCAGTGCCTGCAATTGAGCTTTTCACCACCATTGCTGACGAAGAAAAAGACAATTTTGCAATCAAAAGTCTGCCGAACTTTCAAATGACTGCCAAGATAGCTCCCGCATTAATAAATTTGCTTTTGCAAAATTTGATGAAAGGCACCAAAGATGAGGAAGATGATGATGAGGCTGAAGGGGGTCTCAATATTCAACATACCTCCTATCGTTGTTTATGTTCAGTGGTTGAATTGTTGGGAGACTCTTGCATCGAGCCGATAGCGCTTTTTGTTTCAAGTGAGAGTTAATTAAAGAAAGTTTTTTTATTTTTTATTTTTAGATTTGATTGCCTCTGATAACTTGACTCATAAAAAGGCGAGCCTGTTAGCTTTTAGTGCCTTGATGGATGGACCATCCAAAGAAAAAGCTCATGTTTTGGTGGATTCGGCATTTGTGCCGATTTTGGAGCTTCTTTTCCATAACGATTTCAGAGTGAAAAAAACAAGCGCTTTCACAATCAGCAAAATTGCTGAATTCCATTCGTTGTCAATTTTGCAACACGCAAAATTTAATGACATTTTACCTAAATTGATGGAGGCCCTCAATGATAGTCCAGCGGTAAGTTAAAAAATTATTAATTTTTCTAACCCTTTTGTAGATTTCCAAAAAAATCTGCTTAACATTGGGTTTCATTTCGGATTCCCTCAGGAAATTAAACGGAGAAAGTTATAAATAATGTAAAATTGATGTTTCACTGTAATCTTTTAATACAGATTTTTTTGTAAACCACGTGGAGAACATCATAAATACTCTGATAAAAAATTCAATAAGAGATGATTTGGCCACTAAGGATCTGAACTTGATTGAGTCGACCTTTTCCGCCGTCATGAACATCATCCATAATCTCCAAAATCCTAATATTATTGAAAAATACCTCAAACTTTTCGTCAACGAAGCCAAATTATCCGAAACCTTACCTCCACAGAAGAAGGAAAATTTGATGAATGGTATATTATCAACAATTCAAGTAACTCTTTTAAAACAAAAAATAATTTTTATAAAAAAAAAAATAATAAAAAAATAACAATTTAAATAAAAAATAAGGCATGCGTTCTGGGCCTGCAAGGGAAGATTGATAGTAATTTGGCTCAAGAGATTTATCAATTGGTCATCCAAATTTTCCAAAACGACACAAAAATAAATTCACAGGGATTACATATTATTTCTGCCTTGGCAATATGTAAATATTGACAATTTATTAGTTCTCTAGTTTTAGGATTTACCAAAATTTGTTCAGCTATTGGTCCTGAATTCAAAAAGTTCCTTCCAAGCTTTTCTCCCTATTTGATTTTAGCTTTGAATAACATTAATGAGCCCGATATTTTAAAGGCAGCTATAGGAAACATTTCAGATATATGTAGAGTGTGTGAACATGAATTTGAAGGATTTTTAACGCAGATTTTGCCCAGTCTTTTGACTTCTTTAAGCGTATAATTTCTCATTTTAAACCTTTTTAATAAATATTTTTAAAGAATCACAATTTTGACAAACATATTAAATTGAATATTTTTTCCTGCATTGGAGACATTTCATTGGGGTCCCCTAAAGTGTTGATTCCTTATTTTGAGAATGTCCTTAGTATTTATGATTCAGCCTTCCAAGCAGCAATTTCCATTTCCAAGAGTGTATGAAACTTTTTTATTTTAAAATTATATTGTTTCCAGAATAATAATGAGGCATTGGATTATGTTGAAGAACTTAAAGAGAAACTTATTGAATCATATACTTGTTTCGTTCATACTTTCGCAACTATCCCTCCCCAATCTGATATCTTGATGTCTCATTTTTTTAAATTGATGGAATTCATTCAACATACTTGTGATTCAAGAGTCAATCCTACAATAGTATTTTTTAAGTTTTTTCTCCCTATTTAATTTTATATAGGAATATATCAGAAATTGTCTGAATTTAATTGCTGACATTGGGAAATATTATAGAAGCAAAGCTAGTAATGTGGTTAAAGCCACTACGACGCACAATTTATTGAACATTCTCAAGAAATATATAAACGACGAAGAAAATAAGTTCACAGTGACTTATGTGACTCAGGTATACATTAAGAAATTGAGTTGTTTTTGATTGATAGTATTGTTTTAAAAGGTTATTCAAGCGATTTAAAAAGAAAAAGTAGGAGTTGATAGAGGGAGAAGTTCATTTTTTTAATATAACACCATTATAAGTGAAATATAAAATATATTAATTGTAAAAAAAAATTTAACCATATAATTTTCATTTTTTATATGAATTCCCTTTAATTTAACTCATTGAAGAAATCTATGACTAACAATATTTTTTTAAAAATATTTTCAGAATGATGGAAAAAATATTAAAAATTTTGAAAAAAATATAAATAAAAAAAATCCAATGAAAAAAAGAATTCTCATATCTAGGTTGAAATCCTTCGTTTTATTTCCTCGATCAAATGTCCTTTCCTCCCACTTTTCGCTCTTTCAAAAAATGCCGACATATTCTTTTTCAGAATCAAACTTTACTAGTACCATTCCTTCCCAAGAAAGCGAAAACACATCGTTTTCAGATTCAATTCTTAAAATGACAAATGTTAGAGATGTTTTGAATCATTACAATGAAAAGCAAACCTCATTGAAAAGATCAGATGTTTTTCTAGTTCTTAAATTCGTGGCACGAATGTTGAAAGCCGATTCCGTTGATTTAAATCTGAAGAATGATCCGATATTTTTGAGCATCAACGAATATATACTACAGAATCTTGATTTTATGACTCCGACAGGTTTTTTTTTCCTTTTATATTTGTAAACATTTTTAACAGAAACCCTGGATTTGATGTTTTCTCTTCGAAAACTTAGAGGGTTGAAGGTTGGATTTAACATAACGACAATGGATATGAAAAGAATTATGGATAAAGTCAATAATTTCATCACGAACAAAACTTTTGGCTTTAAAAGTCTTGTCAATCTTCATTATGATATTTCGTTTTTAGGGGCAAATGTAGATAATCTCATCCAAAGCATTTCTGAAGAATTCACATTAAATAAGTCACTATTAACTGCCCCAATAATTATACAAATGTTGCAAGCCTCATCACAAAAAACTGGAGTCGGATTATCCTTTAGAGAGTATATGACGATCACAAGACTACTCGTTTTTTTGGAGGAACAATATAATGAATTAAAAATCGATCAAAAATGCAACATCTTTAAATATATCGCCAAATTGGAACTCCAATATCATCCAATGAAATATGAATTTCCAAACTTTTTCATGAGATTAAAAAATGACATCAAAGGAAATCTAGAACATGTTAATGAAAACTTATTGATGTCAATTATTCAAGCCTACTCGTTTTTACCCTCGAATTTCCCAAATGATCTTTTGAACGAAATAAAGGAAGTTTTTGTCATGACATTAAAGGAGAATGGGAAAAGCGTCAATTCAAATTTCCTCATTGAATTCTTAGAAAATTTCCAACAAATCATGCTCTCGAAAAAGAAAAGAACGTTTACCCCTGATCAATTCAAAGTGCTCATTGATTTAATTATTGGAAGATTGAAGTCGAGGGATGAAAGCATGATCTCAACCAAATCCATTAATAAAATGATGACTACATTCGAATCAGAGGAAACTGTTTTGGCCCAATTGTTGAATCCTATTTATGAATCCTGCCTTCAAAGCATCAAGCAAAATACCTTCATTTTAGGCTCAACAGTGCTTGAGATATTTTATAAGCATAAGATGGATGTCATTCCATTTTTAGAACATGTGACTTTTCTCATTTTTTTTTTAAACTAATATATTTTTCTCTAAAATAGATTTTTTCAGTTGGCAAAACAGAAGATTTAACTTTCATTTATTCCATCAGAATTTATTTGATTTTAACTCAAATAGAAAGAAACCCGATGTTGGAAGGTTTTTACCAGGAATTTAAAACAAAATTTTCAATTGCTCTGTCAAAAGAACCTTTTCGCTTCATTGCAGCTATGAAAAACAGCAGGATAAACTCTCAAGAAAAGGAGAACTTATTTTTCCAGGTTCATTTTAATTTTTTACAAATTACTTTGTTTCCTTAAAATATTTATTCTTTTTAATAAAAAGTCCATAGAAAATTTAGGAAAAGTCAAACCACAGGACAATTATTTGACGAATTCCTTTTTGAATTCCATTTTCGAAAGCTGTTGCACTGAACATTTGGAAAAATTCTGGATTGATTATTTTAATAAAAACGCTCATTTAATCAATGAATCCACGATAATAAGAATTATTGATGTTTTTCTTACCAACAAAAGTGAATATCTTCAATATCAAATCAGTCTTTTGTTGAGAATATTGAGTTTCCCTGAATTTTCAGTTGAATGTTTAAAGAAATTGTTCCTCGCATTAAAAAAAAATTCTTTTTTTGTTCGTGATTTATGCAAAAACGAGATCAATTTTAATGTGTTTTGTAAAAAAACCTTTTCGCTTTTTAAAATGCATCCAACTGATAAACTAAAACCATCAATGATGTATTCTTTTATCAAGAAATTTGAAGACTTGGAATTCGAAAATGTGGAATTTTACTCTATTTTGTACAAAATATCACTCCAGGCAATGAAGGAAGGGTCAGATAAATTCCTACACAGGTCACTTCTTGATTTCTTTTTGGAAAAACAATTTTCAATTTCGAATTTTTGCAAGGAACTTTACCCAACAGTTAAAAGTAATTAGAATAAATTTTTTTTTAAAATACTTTATTCGTAAAATTAAAAAAAAAAAAAATATTTTCAGGTGATCCACAATATTTTCCAATGGAAATCAAAATAACCTTATTGACAAAACATATCGCAAATAATGCAAATTTGATAGCCGAAAACCATTCTTTGTTGAGAAAATATTTTAATATTCTCAAACAATTCCTGCAATCAATTCACTCTCAAAAAGCAAATAATGCAATTAAATTAATGATGGGATTTCCGGCGCAGACGTTTCGGCAGGAACGAGAGAACATTTTGAATGTTTTGAGGAAAAACATTAAAGGAATGTCTTTGAAAGAATATGTGGATATAATACGACATTTGAATCCTGATTTAATCAATGAGAATTATGACATATATGCAGATTTTTTGCTGGAATTAACTGAGAATTTTGAAATCTTCGAAAAAAAGGTCCATCTTGAGTATTTGTTGATAATGTTGAGAGTTTTTTTGAGAATAAATCGTACTGAACAAATTGAAAAAATTACAAACCGAATTTTACAAGTATTTATTATTTTATTCGATAGAAAAATAACCAATTATATTTAGAGAATTCCGATGGAAATTAATAATAATACATCATATTTCCTTATAATAGACATCATCAAAATTCTTGCCAAGGGACACATTTCCCATCAAAAATTGATCATCAAAATATCGGAAATTTTATGCAAAAATTCCAAAAAATTTTCCTATTGCCTTTCAGAAATCTTTGATAATTATTATGAGTTGGGGGCCAATACAAAACTTTTAGAAGAGTTATTCACCAATGTTAATGATCTCCCCATAAGGAACAACCCAGAGACCCTATTTAAAATGTTGATATATTGGGCTTCTAATGAGAAATTTGTTGTTAATGAAGAATTCGAACAAGCTTTCAATTCTATGATTTCTTCAACAAAACCTTTCAAAATCCACAGAACATCAGATTTAAATCTATTTTATTATTTCTTGACACAGCTCAAAATTACAGAAAAAATCAATCACGCAGAAAACTTTCGAGGGTTTTTGAAAAAACATCAGTACATTCTAGAAAACTCGTTGGCAAGCACGAAATTGATTGCAAATAGTTTGCAGGTTCGATTTTATTCATTCAATAATTATTTATAATTATATAATTATAATTTTGATTTATAATTTCTAACAATTTTTTATGTTTTTGTATAATGATTGCAATGAATTCCTACTTTTATTAGATAATTGAAGAGTGCTTTAAGTCAATGAAACTTGAATTTACCCAGAATTTCTCTCTAGGAAAATTGAAGTTTGAATTCATGATCCCAAACCAGTCAGATTTTATTTTTTTGATATAAATGCATTTTTTTTTTAAGGAAAATTCTAATAAAAATCTTGGAAGAGGAAAGTTTTAATATAGATAATTCTGAAAGAGGAGAAGCTAAAATAATGAAAAAAATTTTCGCAAGCGTTCCAGACTTCAAAGTTATATTCATTCCGATGAACGACTTAATATCCAAAATAAAAAATGAAGAAAAAATCGAATTTTTAAACAATTTAGGTTTCTTAAATGATAAAATAAATATTAAACCTTTTTCAGGAATACAGATGAATATTGAAAAGGAAAAAATCGATTTTTTGAAAATGAAGAGTTTTGGTAGAATACCAAAAACTCATTTTTATGAAGAGGAGGATCTGGAACAAATAATGGAGTGGACAAATTATAACATTGGAGATTTTTGAATTTTTTAGTTAAAATTTTCAAAAATTTGAATTCTTTTTTCTAATGGATTAATTTTTTTAAGAGATATTTCAAATTACAAATAAATTAAATTTAGGAATTTTTTCCTACTATTATGTAGATT
>Ga0302186_10002313_pt1 | contig 14770 bp, 13 predicted proteins | sample II_Bog_E1_2_FD_198782 | JGI IMG/M metagenome (GOLD analysis project Ga0302186, IMG submission 198782) | Peat permafrost microbial communities from Stordalen Mire near Abisko, Sweden - II_Bog_E1_1 | ecosystem: Environmental > Terrestrial > Soil > Wetlands > Peat | place: Sweden: Abisko... | reverse complement strand
CCCCCAAAAAAAAAAAAAAAAAAAAAGAGTACTTTAGCAGTTTCCAATAATTTTTCATTGAACTTTTTGATGTTGTCCCCTTTCTGGATGTACTCCTCACTAAATTCGCTTTCGGCCAATTTCCCTATCAAGAATTCCAGATTCGTCTTCTGTTCGTTGTACCAAAAATCAATATTATGAGGCAATTTGCCCTCATCAGTCAGTTTTTGCACGAATTCGAGCATCAGCGAGAAGGTCAACACAGCACTATTAAGGAATTTCACCTGGCTCTTCAATTGTTGCTGATTTGAACTCACTTCTTTGCCCATAATGGTCTGTTTTTTCATCGTGGGAGAGCCCATATTAATTTTTGGTGAAGATAAATACTCCTCTTCATTTTTGACATCATCTAAATTTGGATGTTTCAACTCCTTGATGGTTTTCTTCATTTGAATATTAATTAGTTTCCCTGCCAGATTTGATTTCGTCTTATTGTCGAAATTCCCGGTTCGGCTTCTTGTTCTTATGTCTTCCTTGTTTTCCTCCGTAAATTTGAACATGGAGACATCAACTTTAGGGATTTTTATGAAAAGATCACGTGTTTCCATTTCTTTTTTCTCGCTATTCTCAGGAATAATCCCCTTAAATTTATCTTCAATGGAATTTTTCATTTCATCGGTGTTTAGGTAATTCATGGTTGAAACTGTCATTAGAACATTGGGATTGGAGGTCTCTGCTATGAATTGATTGTCTTCTAAAATCGGTTCGGTCATTTTTTTCAACTTATATGTGGACAATTCCTCATGATTGGACTCATGTTTAGGGCTTCGCCCAAATCTGGATTTGGCAATTGTTTTTTTCCTTGAGTCACCTTCGAGGGAGTTTGAGGGAGAAACTTCAGAGGGGTCGTCTTTCTTTAAAATTTGAAAACTTCTTCGACTCATTTTATCGAGCAAATTGCTATTTTTAATAAAATCATAAATATATATATATAATATTTTTATATGGACTAATTAGATTATTGATAGTATTTAAATAAGTATAAAATAAATATCACTTGTTTAATAAATAATAAATAATAATACTTGACTAGATAAATTTTGATGTTGAGATGTTTCTTCGTTTTTTCGGATTTAGTGTATAATTTGAAGAGCTCCTCATCAATGGCCTTGAACTCTTTTTTAATTTCCTCCTTCTCACGACATAAATCCGAATGCTTTTCCAACAAAGGCATTTTCGTTTCTTTTCCGCAAATTCTGCAAATGACGATTTTCCTAAAAAAACAAACATTTTTACAAACCATCTTAATATTTTTTTCTCACTGTGATTGGATTTTTTCTTGGTCTTCCTTTTTCCATTTTTTTATTTTTGTTCTTAGAAATCCGAGTAAATCCTTCATTTTTTTCGCCTGGTTTTGGTCTTCCTTGGGAAATGACCTTTTTCTTAAAATGTATTGAATGGAAGTGGAATCAAAGGCGTCCAATAGCAGGCGATTTTGCTTCGCAATTAGATCCTCTGCTTTCAAATCGACTATAAACCAATTAAATCTATGTTTTTTTATTAATTTTCTTTTTTAAACCTAATGAAGAATAATGAATGACTCTGCCAATGACCGCAATGAGATATTTCAAAAAAGAAATGGATTTTTTGATGACTCTTCAATATTTTTAGTTTTTTTAGAATTAAGAACTGTTGTTACTTGTTATTCAACAGGTCTTTTGAAGCAACCTCCTCAATGATTTCATAAAAACGTTCATCCAGATTTTCAATGTTCTGATTTAAAATTTCGCATCTTTTGTTTTTCAAGGAATAAATGGAATAATTCAAATAATCTCTACAAAGACCCTTCAGATCCTTCATCCATTCCGACTTTAAGAATATTAAATTTGCTGTTTCTTAAAAAAACTACCATTTTTTCTGCTTGTGTCTTTTTTATCATCATTTCCAAATTAAAAATTAGGAAATTCACGATGATGTGACCCTAAAAATATGCAAAAAATTACCAAAACAGAGAAAAAAATAATAAAATCATATAACTCACATCTTTTTTCCGTTTTTTCATCATCTTGTCTAATTCGTAGGTGTTTGAGATCTTTTCGAAATCTTCACAACTGAGCACTTTCATCAGAAATTTCAATTTAAGATGTTTCTCCAAAATATTTTTGGTGTGTTTCATTGGTTTTTCTTCATCGCTTAATAGCGGATCGGCCTGTTTTTTGGATTGTTCGATTATAGTGGCATCAGAATCACTGAGAGACAGATAGTCAAAATGTCGAATTTGCTTCATTTTATGATGTTAATATATTATTAATAAAAAAAAGAAATTAGACTACATTAAATTGTGAATTTTCTTCTATTCATTTATTTTCAAAACAACTCACTCAACGTTAGAAAAAAATTAAAAGACTTTAAAATTTTAAATATAAATTCCATCTTATAAAATTAGTGTTCTTTCTCACTTCCTCATTTTTTTTTTAGATGAAACCTAAATAAATTAAAAGAAAAGAAAGTTGCTCTCAGAATATCTGTGATAAAAAACCAAAAAAAAAACAACCTAGTTTGATTTCTTTTAAAAAGAAAGCAAAGCAAAAAAAATTTTAAAAAGACATTTATAAAATGAAAATGATTCAATTATTATTTCCATCAATTCAAGAAAGTAGCTAGAGTAAAAAAAAGCCTTCTTTACCCCCAAAATAAAAATTTGTTTATAACTTTAATATAAATAGGAACAGTATGATGTTGATAATATATAAAAAAAACGAATTATAATCATTCAAGTTTGATATTCAAATGAATTCATAAAAATTATAAAACAAAACTAAAAAAATCAAAGCTGATAAACAAATACATATTTTCTTTATCATTTTTTTTCAAAAATACTTCTTAAACGGCATTTGTTTCGCAAGAATCGAAGCAGGTTCCTGCTAATCGCACAAAGATCCATGGAATCCTATCAATGAGGTTGACATTTCGCACAATGATTCATAAAAGAAAATGAAAAAGAAAAAGAAAAAAAACAAGAAATGAAATAAGAAGCAAGGTCTATTTGTAATCGTTTCATTTTAAACGAAAAAATCGAAAATTTAAATTTTTCCATGAAGAAAGACTCCATTAAAAAATTGGAGTTTTATAATTAATTTCAGTTTTTTTTTTTTCGATTTTTTAAAATTAAATTTTTTTAGATTTTTTAAAATTTTTAAAAAGACAGGAAAATTTTTAAATTTCCTTCTAAGAAAAGAAAAATTACTCGATACTTTCGTTTAAAATCAAAATTACAATAGCCTTTAGATGATTTCATTTCAAGTTTTATATTTTGTATACAAATTTTTTTAAATTCTTAAGAAAAATTTATTTTTTTTAAAAATTTACTTTGTTCATGATTTTCTTTTCCAAGCACAAGTCCTCTGGAGGAAATAGCTCAGCAGAAAGGTAATATAAACACTTCTAATGTCATTTACCTCTCATCATTGGATCCAAGGAGAAAGTAGTGAACATTTTTTTTTAAATTGTTATAATAATTTTTCAGAAAAATTTTATTAATTTCTGAGATATGGGCCTCCAATGTTTAAATTTTATCATTGTTTAGCAAGCAAATTATTGAATTCTTTCATAATTAGAATGTTCTAATAAATTTTTTGTAATTTCACAGCATTTTGGCCCTCTTTCTCGTGTATTTTTTTAAAGGCAGGTTTTTTGGAGTTTTTTTGATGTTATTGTCCTCTAACTACTTTGCATATAAAAATGAAAACTTAATGATCGAAAAATAAAGCGAGTCAAAGCTAACTGTGACCATTGTTGTCCTGTTGTCAAATTCTATTTGATCGAATAAACTAACATGAGGAGAGGAGCCCTGCTGTTTTTTCTAGCAGATCAATAGAATACTGCAAATTGTACTCTATAGTTTGTCTTTTTTTTAACTAGCAGGTGAACTTTGAGGTGAACTTTATTCCATTTAAATGGAACATCAATGAACAAGAAGACTCATTAGAAACTATGTCACTTAAAGAGTAATGATTTTTTAGATTTTTATTTTTGTTCTGAAGAAAAAGTTTCTAAAGGTTTATTTTTTAAAAATAGTTGACTCCATCAATTTTTGGTTTAAGAATGGAGCAAAACAAAAAAAGAGAACCGACAAATTATTTGTGAATTTAGAACATTATTGTGAATTCAAATAACATAAGAGAAATATGAAATTTTATAATTTTATTTGTTTTTTTTAATCAATCCCATTTAAAATTTAATTTGAGAATCATTCGGTAAGATGATCTTCTTTGATTCTTTCTGAAAGTCCATTTTTTCAAATAATTGATCGAAAGTCAAAGCCCCATCATAATCCAAAAGAAATTGTCCTTTGAACATAAATTGACTAAAAAATCTTTCCTTAATAAAAATAAAAAATTAAAATTAAAACTTCTCAAAATTCATTTGATTAGATATGCCTTTGCAAAGCTCACATAGTTTTAATATACCAGTGAGAGAGAGAGAATTGCTAAAGCAATTTAAGATAATTTTATTAACATAATTTATACTATTCGAGGTTGAGGAAGAGCTCTGTGAGATATTTGAGTTTAGGGAGAAATTTGAAGAAGTCTACAGCGATTTGATCGGTCATAGCCTCCCAAGATATTCTTCAGTTTTGAAGAAAATTTAATTAAAGGAGAAATTATATGAGTATTATTATTAAAGGATAAATGTACATTCTCGAAAAAGATTAAATGGTGGTAAAATTTGGATTTACTTGTGAATTCTTGTCATTTTTTTTTTATATATTTATATTAAAATTTAAAAAATGGGGGCAAAAATAAAATAGGAAGGGGATAAAATGTAGTGACTTGTGTTTCTGGCTGACATAAGTGCTTAAATCTCTCCATCTAAAATTAGATGTTTTTGTTTATAGAGAAAAATAATAATTTACGTGTTTCTGAAATATTTTTAATTTTTTAATTTTTTAAAAATATACCCCCATCTAAAAATTTAACTTAAGATGTTTTCTGTAGTTTTAAAGAAAAACCCGAAGCTTTTTGTTGATTCATCGCAAATGTTCATCAAGCGTGAAATCACAAATTATGAGCAAGAATTAAATGATTAATGAAAAGAAAATCGTACTCTAAACTAAATATAAATTTTTCAAAATATCACAAAAACAAAATAAGTTCAACCTCCAACTTGAAATGCATTTAATATTTAAAACACTTATTTAAAATCATACAATCTAGTAATAAAGGCAAGGTCATCAGAACATAAAATATATATAAAATATTTTTATTACGCTCTATTAATTTTTTCAAATTTTTTCAAGTTCAATTTTTTAGGTTACGTTTTGCTGAGAAATCATAGAAAAAAATTTCAGTAGAATCATAATGTCCATATCAGGAGAATACAATTATAAATGTAAGGAAAAAATTCAAAGTTAAATAGAAATTCATACTTCAAACTTTTATGGAAAAAAAAAAAGGTTAAAAAAAAAAAAAAATTTAGATCAATATTTTAATATTTTACATTTTTTTGTTGTTCAAAGTCAAATCTAATTTCTCCAGAAGAACCAAATTGCTAAGTACTTCAGAAAGACATTGCAGATCGGAAAGATTTCTTGAAATTCTACAAAATTTGATATAACTAATTTTAATGTAAGTATACCTTTCTTTGGCTTCGAGTTTTAAACTTCTCAAATTCTCAAAATTCACCAATGTTGCAATGTCTTCAGGTGTTTCATAGAACCCAACTTTCTCTGGTCTATTTAATCTCATAAAAAGTTATCTATTGAATAAGTAACTTTTCCCAGAGACCAAAAGGCTGTTGAAGCACAATTAACTCCTCAATATTTTTTGATTCCGACAAAAACTGTTTCAAATCTCTCATATTATGAATCTGGAGACATATATAATGTTTTAAATGAATATTCAACAATTATGAACAATTTTGATTTTCCTGAGAGTGCTAATTTGAGAAACAGCTGATAAATTTTGACTTTTTTTTTGGTATTGAGACGAAACCAAAGTCTTTTCACTAAAAAAAAAACACATTAAAAATCAAGCAAATTAATCAAAATGACCTTTCTTCCTTTGTTTCTTCTTTTGGGTCGTTTTTCTTGATCTCCTTGATATTTTCCAATAAAATCTGATTTTCCAACTTAATCTTCTCATATTTCCTTTTGAATTTCTGTTCATTTTCTTCCTTTTGACTCAAAGCTTCCTTCAAATCATCCAAATTTTTTACGAGTCCATCCTTTTCATCATATAGTTTCTCAACTTCCTGCTTAAGTTCCTCCACGTTCTCCCCTCCTTCTTTCATATTTTCCAACAACCTCACTTTCCTATCTAAATCTTTCTTCTCAACTTCTAAAATTTTCCTAATCCTCAATTCAATTTCTACAAAACTTGGTCTCTTATTATAATTGTATTTAAGCATTTCTCCAATCAACTCAATGAAATCATTTATGCCTGCTTCTCCTTGATATTGTCCTTTGATTTCCTCAATCAACTCCCCTATGAAATTATCATATGGACCCATTTCCACTGATCTTGGGTCATGGATTTTCTCATCAAATCTCTCCTCTCCTTTTTGATTCTTTGGGAATTTTATCTTCCTCTTTAAAATCGTCTCTATTATCGTTAACCCCATTGAATATGCATCGGATTTATATGTGTTGATCGCGTTGGTGGTGTCAGTTCCATTGAAATAGGCGAAATTTATTTCCGGAGAAAAGTAATGCGGGGTCCCTGCTATGGTTATTCCTTTGGCAAGGGTGCCTATGGATTTAATGAATAAGGTCTCTCCATAGTCAATTAATTTAAATTTTGGTAGGTCATCCTTTTCTATTGGTTTTTGGAAAACGATGTTGCTGGGCTTTATGTCTAAATGAGAACATTGGAAGTTCTGCTGCAAAATCAAAAGCCCATCATTAATGCATTTGACGATATTCAAGAGCTCATCGAAAGATAATATTGGTTTTTTCGCCAGGTATTTCGTTAAAGTTCCATCAGCCTTTTCAAAGAGAAGACCCAATTTATCCTCACTGAGATCTGGACCTTCAAAATCTGAAAAAATTAATTCTCCGTAACAAAAAACGAAATAATCGTGGCTGTTTTTGAGAGTTGACAGTTTTTTATTTAAATCAACCTCCTTTTCAATTTTTTCGGGCTCGCAGTTTTCACGGAAAACCTTTAACGCGTATTCTTTTGATGATTTCTCATCAATCAAGAACCAAACCTCACCAAAACTCCCATGATTGAGAATTTTGACCTTTCGAATGAAGTCTAAATCAACAAGTGGATCGGTTTTATTAGCGCGTATGACTATTTTGTTTAGATTGTCCATTATTAGGCTTAGAAAGACTAATGGAAATGCAAAATCAATTGAATTTTATCAAATTTAAGCAGAAAAATTGTATTCCTGAAAATAAAATACAAAATAATGAATAATTTCTTCCAGACTCTCATCAAATTTTCCTCCAAACCTTTACAACGTCCCTTTCTTCTTAGATGCCAAATCCACCCATTCGCGACCTTCAAAGAAAAAATGGAGCAAAGAAATATGAAAAAATCTGTTGAGGAATTTAAGAAAGAAATTGAGTTCATGGCCAACAAGCCCAGTTATACTTTGGCCGATTATCGACAAAGAGTCATTGATGGGCTCAATAAGTTGCAAAAGGGTTTGAGAGCCAAATTGTTGACAGGAACTGAGCAAAACGAAGCCCATTTGATTGGTCAAAGGAAAATTCTGAATGCCTTTACAGATGAAGAGCTTTTGAATGAAAAAAGTGTTACAAGCGACTCAAAGAAAGAAATTGCAGTTGTGAGCACAACTAGTGTGGCTGATGTGAATATGTTATTGAAGAATTTCGAATATATGAAGGGGATTCATACATGGTTGAAGGCTTTGAAGGAAAGGAATGAACCTTTACCTGAGAATGAAGAAGATTTGAGTTATATGTTTAGGAGAGATAGACCCATTAAAAAAAGTGATTTGCTCAAAGGATATAGGGAACCGACTTGGAGCAAGAAGAAATTGAGACAAAGGATTAAATGGGGACCAAGGAAAAGACTTTAGATGAGAACAGGATGATTTTTAATTAAATTCAATAAAGGGAGATTTTTTTCGAAATGAAATATTTTGAAATTATGCTTTGTTTTGATTTTTTTTTTTTGGAAAAATTAATAATTTTTTTGTTCTTTTCTGAAAATTTTCATTTTGGAAAGAATTGAATATAAGGGTTTTTTTTTTAATACTAAAAGAGACAAAATGATTTTTTATTGTTTCAAAAGAAGAGGAAAAAAAAATTTAGCTTTATTTTTCAAACAAAATACAAATTTTTTGGTTTTCTAACATAAAAAATGGTCACAAATGAATAACAAAAATGAAGAAGCATTGCTCTTAAACTCAAAAATTAAAAAAAAATCAGTTTCCTTTTGTTTTTTTAAAAGAATCATTCATTTTTTCTTGAGTCTTAAATTTTTAAAGATGCTTGACTTTCGCCCAACGGTAATATTTTCTGAAATCTACAAGTCCAATCCTTGTGAAAATCCACCCAGCCATACCTAGAAAGGCCACATAATGGAATTGTGCAAGATGCTGATTTCTGATTTTATAAGCCATGTGTTCTTTGAGTTGTGCTTTTTTGAAATTTTTATTTTTTATGAAAATTAATTATTTTGATCTAAGTTTTTGACTTAGATGGATTAATTTTGTAATATATATTCTTAAAATTTATTAATATTAGGCAAAACAAGGAAAATTATGATGTTGACTGAAAACAAGTCAAAACAATTTGTCACCTATTCTTTCTTTGTCTTGTCTCTGGGATCGATCTACACTTTAGGTTATATAAATAATTAATAAAGACATAGAATTTTATTATTTATAGCAAGAAAATATCAAAATATCCAACAATCACCAGGTCCTGATGGCATTATTTCCTATTTTCATCAGCCTATGTATTTTATAATTTTATTGATGATTTTGTAAAAAATACCGTATTTTTTTCTAAGTTATCAGGTGTTTTGGCTGTTTTTTGGAATGTCTTTGTGTTTGCCGATTAAAAGATGCATTGACACTTGCACCTTGAAAAATATGAGGAAAAATGAAGAAACGGGACTGATTCAGAAAAAAAAATATCACCCTTTTTTGATTATTTTCCCCAGCTTTTGTGATGTTTTCGCAACAATTTTAGATAGCACTGGACTGATATATGTAATATTTTTATTTTTTAATGGTGAAAATGATTTTTGTTTGTAGACTCATGTTTCTGTCCATCAAATGCTGAAGGGCTTCATTGTGGTTTTCACATGTAAAATTAGTGGGAAATTCAATCGATTTAAAATCTCAAGTTATTATAAGTATCATTGTTTTCAAGAGGCAATATAAAAGTTATCATTACATTTCAATAATATTCATTTTTTTGGGTATTGCTTTTCTTAAAAAATTAGTAATGATGAATTTTTTAAAGGGTGCGTTCAAGTGGGAAGATCCAATCTCGAAAGTTTTGAAAACATCTCTGCTCCAAATCCAGTCCTAGGCAACACTTTATGCGTTTTAGGACAACTTCTCCTCGCTTTTATGTTTATTTATGAAGAGTACATTTTGAAAGATTTTGAAGTAAATTTTTTTTCATTATGAAATTAAAACCCCTAACACACTAGATCCATATTTTTGAAATGGTCGGATGGGAAGGCATTTGGGGGACCTGCTTGTCTTTTTTAATATTAACATTCACCTTTTATTTTCCCAGTAACATTAAGATTTTTATTTATTTATAATATTCATGTTAAGACGTAATTGTTGGCTGTTCTGATAACTTTGTCTATGCCTCAGGCCAAATTTTAAATAATTATAGATTGTTCTTTGCGATTATCATCAGCAGCGCAGTAATTGGTCCGTTCAATTATTTCGGGTCAGGACTCACAAAAATCGCAAGCGCCTCGCATCGATCCACGATTGATTCAATGAGGATGTGTGTGGTTTGGTCGGTTTGTGTCGTGGGAGGGTTTGAGGAATTCCGGTTCCAACAAATGTACGGATATGCAATGATGTGTTTTGGTTCAATTTTATATAATGAGGTTTATTTTTTTCGTAGATCTTTATTTAAACACAAATATGATGATTTTTATTTCTTAGACATTTGCGTGTGAAGGTTTGAAGAATCAATTGAGCTTGATTTTTATGAAAAGTAAAAAAAAACTGAAAAAATTCGCTGGGGTTTTCCATTGGAGGAAAAAAGAAGAACCAAATGAAATTAATCCGCAAAATAATTTGGAATATGTGCATTTGGATAAATCTTCCCCAGTGGAGGATAAGCCTCAGCCAGTGGATGAAATTTTTGACAAATAACATAAAACTATAATTTATATTAATTAAAAATGGAATGTCGAGTAAAATAAATTTTGCGAATTTAATTGGAATTTGGAAATAAACTTATTAAATTCTTAACCATAATAAAAATTCTTAAATTTTACTTTTATTTTTCTAAATGGGAAATGATCAACTCAAAAAGGGCCTGAGCAAACCCAAGGCTAAGAGTTTTGCAAGTAGCCCTTTTTTATTTAATGCAAATTTATACCTCAAAATCACAGATATGGACAAAAATTATGATTTTAACACCGAAGATGAAATTGAAGAACAATCAAATCAACCCTTAAAAAAAAAATCTCAGAGTAAAATAAAAAAATTAACATGCAGGTCATCTTTTTCTTATAAAAAAGCTATCGCGCATAAAAAAAATAACTCGGGAGGCGATTTAGAAAGGGAATATCGTATATCTAAGCCGGAGAATTGCATAAAGCATCTATCAATAGTAAAAGAAAATAGTTTTAATTTTTAATCTCTTAATAAATAAAGCGCATAAATCCTGAAACCAAGAAACTCGAGGGAGTTCCTAAAGAATGGATCCAAAGTCAGAAACAAGAAAAACTTATTCTTTATTTGTTTTTTAGATGGACTCCAAGGTAATATTGATACCACCAAGACTGTGATTACAAGAAATTTCCCCAACGCTGTGAGTGTGAGTCAAATCCCTGCAGAACTTATTGGTTTTTATTAAAAAATCTAAAATTTATTAAAAATTCATGAAAAAAAATTAAAAATAGATGAAATCAACAAGATCCCCATATACATCAGCAAACCAATGAATGTTAAAAGAGAAGTCCATATAGAACTAGATGAAACTTATCCCTTTGGATTGAAAGTTTTTTAAAAAGCCATATTCGACCCATATAAAGTCTTATAAAAGGGTTTGCCATTTGAATGGGAGAAGATTTTGATGGAAAGTGGGTTCCAAAAGAATGATATCCTAATGAACCTCAACAATATGGTTGATATGTTGCATGTTTATGAAAATGGCATAGAGTTTTTGGAATTGCCCACTTCCAAAGAGGTATGAAACTGATAAATCGTTGGATTTCTTTAAGATGGTTTAAATTAGATTGAAAAACTCATTGAAAATATGACTATTTATAAAGAAGAAGACCCTTCAAAATGTATTTTCGCATGGTTTTTCAATAAATTTATTTTATTAGATTATAAATTTTATGATAAATTGGGCAAAGGATCGAGTGGATTAGTATATAAAGCGGAAAAACTCATAAAAAATGAAATGGTCACGAGTGCAACGATTTTAAAACAAAGCAATGATTTTAGTTCTCCGAAAGGGACAAGTTCAGCCTATTTAAAGCAAAGCACAAGCCAGGAATTTTCCCCAACTGATGTGGCGAAATCTGATCCAGGGTATAAATCCTTCCCCCAAAAAAGAGAATCATCATATTTTGTGGATTGCGCGATAAAAATCATCAAATTAGATAAAGAGAAGATGTTTGATAGGTTAAAATGCGAGATTGCCATCATGAAAATGTGCAGACATGACAACATTGTGATGTATTATGAGACTTTCAAACATATGCAGTAAAGAAAAATTAATTAAATTTCTAAAAATTCTAAAATTATGATAAAAGGTGTCTTTTCATGATCATTGAATATATGAATGGTGGATCCTTGACTGATTTCATTTATTATTACTTCAAAAAAATTCCTGAAAATGTTATAATGTATTTATGTCGAGAAATGCTCAGGTAAAAGATAAAAGAAAATACTTGTTCTCATCATAATAAATAAATTAATAGAGGGTTGACCTATATACATCAAAATAAAAGAATGCATAGAGATTTGAAATCTGATAACATTTTGTTGAACATCAACGTTTTTTTAAATTTTTTTAACTAAAGAAACAAAAAAAATAGGCTGATTTAAAAATTGCTGATTTTGGTTTTGCAGCGCAATTCACCAAAGACCGAGATTTTAGAACCACTGTCGTGGGAACCCCAGCCTGGATGGCTCCTGAGCTGATTACGGTTTAATAAATTTTCATAAAAACGAAAAAATTGATTTGCTTTTTAAAAAAGAGGAAACCCTATAATGAAAAAGCAGACATTTGGAGTCTTGGTATGATAGCTTATGAATTGGCTGAGGGCGAGCCTCCTTATTTAAGACAGCCGCAATTGAGAATCATGTATTTAATTAGCACGAAGGAGTCGCCACAGCCCGACCCATCTAGATTTTCTAAGAAAGTTTATTGATTTATTTGTTTATTGAAATAATATGATTTTGGTGGTGAAAGTTCTTAGATTTTATGAGCAAATGTTTGACGAAAGACCCCGAGAAAAGACCTACTGCTTTTGAATTGATGGAACATCCGTTCATTCAAGGAGGTTCTGAGGGGAAAGAGGGTAAAGAAGTATTCAGAACTATGTTGAATACGATGTTGGAGAAAAAGAGAGCCGCGAAAAATAATAAATAAACATTTATATTGTTTTATTTTTTTCTTTCTTCGTTTAAAAAAAAATTTGTTTTTTCATGGTGCAATTTAAAAAATTTTGCACTTTTTCAAACTAGAAAATTAGAGGAAATCTATTAACTAAATAAATTCATAGAAATTCTTTAAATTATCATTTTCCTTTTTTTTAAAATTCAAAGGTGATTTATATAAATTTTTTTTCAATTTCCATCCTACATGATTCAACATTTTCATCAGTTATTATCAACGAATCCAATAATTCTGTTCTGCGGTCCGATTTTCTGCTTTTCTTCAAAAGAATGTCTCTCAACCCTGTTTTATGGAAATTTTCCAATATCTTTGATTTGGTTATTTTGCATTTTTGTTTTGCAATTTTTTTGGAATTTGGAGTGATTTTGTTTTTATCATCTTTTTGATCTTCGTCCCATTTTTTTTTCAAAGTTTTTTTTTTGTCTTTATAAGATTTTCTCCAATAATTATCTTCCATTATCTCATCAGAAATTTTTTTGGAAATATTTTGACGAATGACAAAATTTGGAAATAGTTGGCTATCGCAAAATGCACCAGCTTCTCCAAAATCATTTACATTTTGGGTTGTTTCTTCATCAAAAGCCGAAATTGGCAGATTTTTTGCTTTATTTCTTTTTATTTGACGAGAAAAGTATTTCAAGTCCTGTGGAGTGTACTCTAAACAATTGCTAGAATTCAATATTCTTTTCCAATGCCCCAGTTCATGCAATAGAATTGCTAAAATAAATGCGGATTCCTTCACTAAGAGGGCTTTATGAAAAACTAATTTATGTTTTTCGACTCTTAGAAATCTAAATTGGTAAATGTCATTCACAAAAACATGCTGTTTAAAGGTTGTAAGAGCTAAAACTTCCCTATCAATTACCAAATCAGTAAAATAAATCGAATTGCAAAAGCCATTCAAGATGTCTTTAACTTCTTCTTTATAATTTTCCTCGCTAAGTTGATTGGTATTCAAGTCATTAATGATTTTATAACAGTCATTTGAATTTTTTTCGAGCATTATCTTCTCAATGAGATTTTTGATTAAAATATCTATTTCCATTTTTTCAAAAGAAATTGCTTTTTTCTCGAAAAATTGTCTTAGAATGGATAGATTCAGATCGATATCATCCTGATGTTCACTCAACAAAAATGTAATGAATGAATCGGTTATTAGGGAAAAAAGTAGCGGATCTGATTGAAGTTTTGCCATGTAATACTGAAAACCAAAACAGATTATTGATTCTGGTTCATTCATTTGGTTTAAGTTCAATTTGACCTTTTGCAAAACCTCTAAAAGCCTAAAAAACTTATCTTTTATTGTTTCATTGTCATCGACTATTAATTGACAATCATGGGTCAGAAGCTTCAAAAAAACATCAAGGAATTCCAATACATCATAGTTCTTTGAAAGTTCTATTTTAGACATATCAAAATCTAAGAAATTGCGCAATATTTCAAGTTCATTGATTAGTTTTTCCCATCTGGATTAAAAAAAATAAGTTGGTTTATTTTTAAAATATATACTCATCTTTAAATTTCATCAAATTGTTGCAATCAAAAAAAGAAAGTGATCTAAAAATTTGATCTATGGCCGAAACATAATCCCCTATATTTTATTATATCTATATAAAAATTCATAATAAAATCAACCTTCTTGAAAAGATCGAAGATTCTCTGGTTCATCTTTTTCCTTGAAAAATAAATATTTATTTTAAAAACTATAAATAATAATGGAAAATACGAAAAGGATTCCTTGGTTTTGAGCCATGCCTCCTGAAATTTCTTCATTTGTGATTTGTTCCTTTTCTTAGAAATTTAATTAATTGAATTTCTGATTAAAGTATTTTAAAAAAATTAGCTAATATAGATCATTGAAAATCTGGTGAAGATTTTTTAAAAAAACCAAAATTTTTTTTTTTTTTTTTTGAGTTTATTTATTTCAAAATTTATTTCTTAATTTTAAAATTTTAAATTAAGCAAAATGAAATGTACTTC
>Ga0302186_10002312_pt1 | contig 14772 bp, 12 predicted proteins | sample II_Bog_E1_2_FD_198782 | JGI IMG/M metagenome (GOLD analysis project Ga0302186, IMG submission 198782) | Peat permafrost microbial communities from Stordalen Mire near Abisko, Sweden - II_Bog_E1_1 | ecosystem: Environmental > Terrestrial > Soil > Wetlands > Peat | place: Sweden: Abisko... | reverse complement strand
ATTATAGTTTTAGATTCTATAGTATAAAATACATCGTTTAATTTAAATAACCATAAATAAGCTAAAATTATATTTACACGTTGTTGTTTAAATAAATTGCGAATAAAATTGCGATCTTTATCTATCTCGTTTACATAATCAAAAAATAATTTATTAATGATACTATTAAAAGACATTATATTATCTTGTAATTCTGCGTGAATATATAAAAATACATGCGATTCTGGTATTTGAATTAATTCAATATATTTATTGAATAAATATTCTCTATATTCTTGATAATTTGTTAATAAAAATTGACGAGAATATGGTTTCATTGAATCGTCGATTATATCTTTATTAGAAAATGTATCTATAATATTCGATATACAATTGTTAAATACCATTTTACTATTTGGAAGATTTTTATCAATGAATTCTTTTAATTCATTCATTTTTTATATATTTATTTTATTTTAATTATATTTTAATTAATTAATTAAATAATTAAATAAATAAATTAATTAATTATGATTTATAATAATGATGAAGAAGAAGAATGGAATGAAAATAATAATCCTAATGAATGGTCGGATGAAGATTTAGATATAATAGATACAATTACTAATATTGAATCAAAATCTAAATTTAAAAAATCTACTTTTTTAGAATTCATTGAATTAGAAGAACAAAAAGAAAGACAAAATCAAAAACCTGATCAACGATTAGAATTACAGATACAAGAATCTATGATATCGAAAAATGAACAATATAAGTATTTAGATTATACGTTTAGACAATTATGCTATATTCAAATAGCTATAGGTTCATACTTTAAAAATAAGCAACAAATTATTATAGGTGATATAATCGCTAGTTATTTAGTAACTACTACTACTACTATGATCACTTTTGATGAACATCAATATTTAAAAAGTTTATGGACTCATTGTAATGTTCCAGATATAGATATTTGGTATACTAACAAATATGAAGAAGAATTACTTTATTTAATACAACGATATGCTAAAGAAAGAAAACAAATTGAAAAGATATTAAACGATGGATTTGAAATAATACATGGTATTGAAGTATACTTTACCGAAACCGAAATTTCGCGTTATAAACAAAGATTACATGATATTCGATCTACTACAATGATACAAGAATTATCTATTTTAGAATGGGGTATATTTATGATAGAAAAACGTCGTATGTGGGGCGTAGATCCTTATTTTTATTAAGCAGTTCATAAGACCAAAAAATAATTATCCAAACCAAATATCTAAAACTAAACCAAGCCGTATGACAAACCGTGTGATAAATACACATAAAAAATATAATACAATATATTGTTCATATGTAAAATTTGTAAATAGCGTTCCTATTATATAAGCTAATGTTAGATACCAAAAAAATAATTTTAATCCATAATATTCCCATTTCTCTCGTAATGAATATGTAATAGAACAAGATTCAATATCATTACCAGATAATTTACATGTTACATTATAATCTGAAATATAAATATTTAAACTTGTAATATCTTTCGAATTACATTGCCAATAATGTTCTTTACCATCAAATCCTGAACTGATACATACTATTTTATTTAGAGTTTCTAATTCACATCCATCTTTACATATCATTGTTTGTTTATCTTTATAAAATGATAATGCTGTTAATTCCTTATCATTCATGGAATAGTATGCTGTTTGTTCACTACCAATTTTATCTTTGATAATATTTGATTGATGATATAAAAACTGATAATCATTTATACAATGAGAAGATAAATCTGAATCCTGATTACAATGAATTTGTTCTTCAATATTTGGTGGACTATTTGATACAGTTGCTGAAGTTGCTGATAATATCACTCCATTTTCATCAACACATTTAACCGATAAATCTATATCTTGTGTACATTGAAGAATTTCTTCTTCTTGACTAAACGAAATAGATAATAATAATAAAAATATTATTATTTTAATTAAATACATAATATTATTTAATTTAATTAAAATATAATTAAATAATTAAACAGAATTAAATATTTTTTAATATTAATGATTCAAAATATTAATCTTAAAAATCGTATAGTAATAGATGGAAAACAATATGATGGTACATTACCATCTCGTCAAGCAATGCCATTAAAAGATGTTTATATTGATTATATTAAAAAAGAGAAAATATCTGTTCAAGTCATAGAAGAAAAAACTGATTTGATATATCTTAAATTTGAAGGATTAAGTTTTATTGAATTAAATCATATTAAAGTAGCTTTAGCTCATTTATGTATTATGGCTATTAAAGAAGTTGAAGTAATAACCAAAGATATATTAGAAGAAGCTCAAGTTATTATTCAAAATTTAAAAGATATTCCTTTAGATATAGATTCTAATTTATATGCATTACCTAATGAAAAAAACTGTCAGGTTAATAATAATAAATATAATAAAAATAATAATAATAATAATAAACAAGAAAAAGAAACTGAAATGTGTCTAGTATTTGCTGCACAAGGTAATCGTAATCATCCTGGTATTATAAAAATTAATAAAACACCATATGTAAATGTAACTAGTCAATGTTTACATTTAATTGATTCTAAAAAATATAAAAAATATAAAAATAATAAGGGTAATAATAATACAAACGAAGATGAAAAATGGGAAATGAGTACAGATGGTAATGATGCAGATTTATTAAATAATCATAAACCTATTGCATATAAAATACCAGGACAAGATGGTTATCCTACTTTATTTACTATGAGAACACCAGATGATTTAATACAAACAGTTCCTAGAAATAATCCAATGAAAGATCCAAAAAATCGACCTGGATTATTTGTATTAGCTAAAGCTATAAAAGGTAGTTATGTAAGTACAAATTCACCGCAATTTAGGATTTGGACTAAATGTTCTTTTAATTATTTATTAGATTTTAATATTTTAAATCAATTTCAAAGAGAATTAATGTTTAAATATAATAATTCTATTCAAGCTATAAATACTCCTAAAGAATTTCAAACTTTTTTAAATCAAAATAGAGAATTAACATATGGAAATAATATTCATATTATGAATTTTCAAAATACTAACAATACTAAAATACAAATAAAACATTTAGAATTATTAAAAGCTTCTATTTTAACTGCTAAAAAACATTTTATACCTTATTATTATACAGCAGAGAATCGAAAGAAACATATTGAAATTACTATAGATGATGATACATTATCATTAGGATCCAATAAAGAACATGAAATAGATATCCATAAAAGAACAGTAGCTCAATCGGATTGTATGAATTGTAAACCAGATGCCGAATCTATTGCGTCTAAATGTCATAATAAAGTATTTGATATTGAAGAAGCCAAAATCAATAAAAGATTAGTCATTACAAAACCTCATTTATGTGATATGAATGGAATGTGTACAAGAGCAGATTTATCACAGACTTTATATTTTAAACCTAACCCAGATGTATATAAAAATCCCATGTGGTTTATGTTACAAACATCTGGTATTTATTCTGCTGCTTGTGTTTTTATTCGTGCCCTTGAATGGATTGATGCTCAGGGATATGATGCATGGAGTGCAATTACATTAAGTAATCCTGGACCTATGACGACTCAACAACAGGATGAGTATCCTAATACAGATAAAAATTTTAATCATTTAATAGGTCCTGATCCAAATAGAATGTCTTATAATGCTATATGTTATTTATATCAACAAATATTAAAACAAGATCCAAAATGGATGGCAGTTAAACACAATAAAGATGCATTATATACAGAACAAACAAATACCAATCCTTATTATTAAAAAACCTATTAGTTATTCTTCTTCTTCTTCAATATTTTTTATTCTTTTTTTTTGTTTTATTTCTTTTTTATAAATATTCATAAATTCATCAATTTTAAATCCTACTGCATAAATAGCTAATGTTATAAATAAATCACCATGAGTTACAAGTGTACTTGTTGATTTGAAACTAGAATATAGGAAAGTAATTACAAATAAAATAGACAAAAATAATGACATATTATTATTTTATTTAATAATTTAAATTAAATAAATATATATTGTATATACAAAGTTTATAAAATATATAGAATATACCATAATATTTATTTTATTTAAATATTAATTTAATAATTATACAAAAAATGAATAATAATAATAATATTTTATATAATTTATTTTTGCTTTCCTTTTTGATATGTATCACAAAATTCATATAATACAATAACTACTGCACAAACAATTAAAGCTATTAATAAATAATTAATTATCATTACACCATAATTTTTATTATCGAATTTATCAGAAGTTATATATAATATATATACAGATATAATAAATTGTACTAGATATAGAGTAAATACCATGTATTATTATTATATAATACTATATTTTTTATTTAAATATTAATTTATTATTATTATTATTATTAGAACAATGAATAATAATAAGCGTCGTAATATTACTAGAACAAAATCAAATAATGATTATAAAAAGATAAAAGAAGATAATAATAATAATTATATAATAGAAGAAGATGAATTAAAAGAAAATAATGATATGATCAATGATAATAATAATAATAATAATAATAATAATTATTTTATGAATCAATTTATTACACAAGACCAGATACAAAATGAATTACAAGAAATGAAAATGAATGATTTTTCTAAATTTACAGATTTTAAAATAGTTTTTAAACATTCAGCATCAGATTCTATTGTATTATATGCTAATTATAATAATAAAATGAAAGTTGCTATGAAATTATCATTCGATTTAAAAAAATGGTATAAAAATGATTTATTTGTTGAAATTGAAATTTTACGTCAAAGTAAACTAATTTTACAACGTCATACACCATCTTTAATATTATATATTAAAGATGGGATTGTACAATATAATGATTTCAATGATTTATTATCACCTGAAGTTAAAACAGAATTTGATCGTCAATATACTATGTACACTGGAAATAAGAATAAGAATGATAATATTTATATAGTAATGATGGAATATATACAAGGAATGACTTTACATACTTTATTAACAAAAGATACTAAAATACCATTATTTTCAGAACAAGATTTATTAGCTATTTTAATTCAAATTTATTGGTTTTTAGCATGTGCAGAATTAGTAGGATTGAAACATAATGATTTACACGCTAATAATATATTAATATATAAAAGTTTAAAGATAGAAACTTTCTCCTTTATTTTAGATGAAGTAAAATATTCGATTCAATCTAGTTATATTGTTAAAATATTTGATTTTGATCGTGCTACTATTTATTTTCCAGGTGTTGAACGAACAACTTCAAATGACGAACAATATTGTTTACGGTATGGTCAATGTAATGGACGAATTGGAAATACTGATATAGCTGGATTTAATTTAGTATTTTTAAGCATGTTACAATTAGACGTAGATTTAACTATATATGATTCAATTGTGGAAAGAATATCCGATTTTATATTTGTTAAATGTTTAAATCAAGATATATATGATAAGTATGAAGAATATGGTGTTATGTGGATGAAAGAAGCTGAAAAACAAAATGATTTAAAAAATATTCAATATATGAACAATAAAAGTGCAAAATTAATTTTATTATTACTTCTTCAAGAATTTCATATATTACCTGACGATAATAATAATAAAACATATTTTACATTACCAAATGCAGTATATATTAAAACTGCATATCCATTAAAAAGTATGATGTTGTATAATGAAGAAAATGTTGAAGAAAAAGAAGTTGACTGGACTCATAATTTGAATAATATTAATAAAATTCAAAAAATTCCAGATAATTTTGATAAAATTATAAATGTATCATCAACAAATTATGTTGACGCATGGAATATTATTTTTACTGAAATATGGTATACTGAATTAGATCAACAATTATTTATTTGGTCTAAAACATCGATCCAATTATATAAATTATTTGGTGAAAAAACGGGTTATTATCCATTAGAAGAACATTTTTGGATAGCATGTATATTTTTATCTTGTCCTATGTATTATAGTTTAAATAAATTAGCTAAATATACATTATTATCTTCAAGATTTAAATATAAACAACAAGAAAATGCTGAATACAATGTAAAACAAATTTTCTTTTGGGAACGTATTATATGGAAAGTATTTAATAATCAATTACCTATTATATTACCTATATTATATAATTTTAATAATTCTGATAATCAAACTATTATTATTCAACATCTTTCAAATCAATCTCATATCTCTCAACATAATAAAGATATATGTTTAACAGATATTACTATAAATAAAAAGAATATACATAAATGGCTTTTATATTTCAATAATACATAGATTGTATATAATATTTATAAAATTAATATTAAATAATATTTAAATAATAATAATAATATTTTTTATTTATTTTATTTTGTAATAAATGGAAGACGATAATAATAATAATAATAATAATAATAACAATAATAATAACAATAATAATAATGATAATAATAACAATAATAATAACAATAATAATAAACAAATTTCTACAGATGAAATAAAAGAAGAAAAAATGAATAAGAAATTAAATTATAATGGTTTATATTTTAAAACACAACGAGAATGGCAAAATAAAATAATTGATAAATTAAAAGATTTAAAATTAAATGATTTAAGTCGCTTTAGTGGGTTTCAAATTCATGAAAAAGATTCCGAGTCTTTATCAATTATAGTTTTAGCAGATTATAAAGATATGTCTATATTTAATCAAATAGAATTGGATGAGCATTTAGATTGTGTAGCTTTTAAATTTTCATTTCAAAATAACGATTTTAGAAAGAATGAATTAACAGTTGAACAACAAATTTTACATGCATCTAAACATTTATTAAGTCATCATACTCCCAATATGATATCTTATTTGTATGATGGAGCGATATTTAATCATGAAAAAATTAATTTTATGGATGAGAGCGGCGATGATACGATCACAAATCGATTTTATAATGAATATAATACTAAATTAAAAAATAAAGTGAATGATTCACAAGTTTCTGCTGTAGCTATGGAAGTATGTTTTGAAGGAACATTAGGAGGTTATATATACGAAACTATGTTTCACGTTCCATTAGAAGACACAATTGCTATTTTAGCTCAATGTTATTGGTTTTTAATCTGTAGTGAACGTATCAATTTAAAACACAGAGATTTGCATACTGATAATATATTAATTCATAAAACTCTTATACCTGAACAATTTGATTTTATATTAAATGGAAGTTTTTATCGTGTTTCAACACAATATATTGTAAAGTTTTTTGATTACGATCGAGGTTCTCTTTATTATCCTGGTGTTCAAAGACCCTTCATTTGGGATTGGGATTATTCTTCTGTTTATTTATATGGGATGGGAAATGGTAATAATTTAGGAAATAGAGATATTAGTGGTTTTAATATGACATTCTTAGATACAGCATTTAAAGCACGAATTGAAAAATATGATAATCAAATTACCTATTTAGATGATGTATTAAATTTTATTGCAAATAAATGTTTTGATCCAGATACATATGCGAAATATGGTTATAAAAAGAAGTTTAATCAGACTTGGTATCATAGAGCTCAATCTGTACTCGATAAAAAAATAATGTATCGAGTTAAAAGTCCTGAATGGTGTTTAACAGAATTATGTAAAGATTTTAAAATTCAAACAATAGAATATTCTAATAATGCATTTCAATTACCAAAACAAATTTATGTAGGAATTATTACTCCATATCAAAATATGCTCCAAGAACATTATCCATCGAATACGAAATGGAAATTATCAATTGATAATAATTCTAAACAAACCGAGACACCAATTTATTTCACGTTTGAACAATTTGTTCAAATTTTATCAGGTGGTAATTTTTTCAGCAACTGGCATCATACATTACAAATATGGGACCGTGAAATTAATGGTGGAAATAATGAACGTACACCTTTGTATAATCCGTGGTATAATTATGCAGCATCGTTATATAATCAATTTTGTAAAAAAGTAGGTTATTATCCTATTCATATTAATTTTTTGATAGCTTGTGTATTATTATCATGTCCTATCTTTTATGGATTACAAGAATCTGTACGATTAGATTTATATGAATATTTTAATCGTAATAATGTAAATTCGAAATTACTTCAATATGATATTATGTGTTATGAAATGATTATTTGGACTACATTTTCTTCTATTTTACCTATTTCAATTCCTGCTTTATATAATTTACATCCTAATATTAATATTAATGATATTAATAATAATAATGATAATAATAATGATAATAATAATGATAATAATAATAATAATAATAATAATAATAATAATAATAATAATATAGAGATTATTCAACGTAATACAAATCAATCTAATTTAAAAAATACAATGGGTAAAACTATTTTAACTAGTTTGTTATTATCATCATCCACATATTTGACGGATAATCAAAAACAAAATATTACTAAAATCATACAATTTTGGGATAGTTTATCAAATGAAACAAAACATACGTTTATACATGATATTCAAAAAAATAAATTACAAATACCAAAATGGATCTTATATCTTAGTAATCGTTAAAGATTACAAAACATTCCTAATAATAGTATCTATATTAGACATACGAATAGAAGAATGAGGAATTTGATATTGTATTATTTTCAATTTCATATCATTCCAAGATGATAATAAATCAGGATGAATAGTCTTACTACCTAATCCCAATATAGATTCAAATAAAGCAATTCTATCTTTACTCCAAGCATGAATCCTAGGACTTAGAATAGCATACCATTTTATAGCTGAAACTTTTGATTGATCCAATTTCTCAATAATTCCCCATTCTTCTTCATAATCTATACAATATACTTTAAAATCTTTTAATCGAATTAAACAATTCCAAAGACCCGAATCTCCTATAGGAGGATCGAACACATAACGAAGAAATATAATAATAAGAGCAGATATCATAGCCTTAGGATTAGCTTTCCATTCTTGATCAGTAATATTACTCCCCGTTTCTACTCCAAAACTTCTTCTATCTAAAATAGAACCTTTATATCCATTTACCATTTCATCTATATATTCTTTTACTTTCCAGGTTGATTGATCTTTATTACTACCAATTTGCTCCATTTTCTGCCATAAAATTGATCCTATTTTACCTTCCTCCCAAACAAAATTAAGCTGTGGAACATTTATATCCAATTTCTGAAAATAATCATATCGATTTATAGTTTGAACAATTCTCTTACAAGTTTCACCTTCTTTAATATCATAAGGACCTTTATAAACATACATTGGAGTGATTAAAACAACTTGTTTATACGAACTTGTTACTTTCTGACCTACAAAATTAGAATCTTTTGCAGCATTTAATTCGTTTTTAGGTAATACTTGAGTAATTTTAGATTTAATTTCATTTAAATAATTATAAACATTGAGTTGAAATTTTATTTGATTCATTTTCTTCTTTTTCTTTTTCATTTCTTTAATCTCATCTTCTTTTTCTTCAAAATCAATATTCATATTATCACTATGATGATTTGAACTTTTTGTTTCTTCTTCTTCTTCTTCTTCTTCTTCTTCTTGATCACTTTCAGCCTTTCTTTTTTTATTTTTCTTTTCAACTTTATTTTTTTCAGGGTTTGCTTTTTTCAAAGCTATATATTTATTTCTCCATTCTACAACTAAAAATTGTTTATCTTCTGGAATTACTTTCATTCCTTCTTCTATAAAATCAATACCATTTTTACCTAGTTTTCTACCAGCTTTAGTATGCATATCTATAACATATTCTTCTAGAATATGAACTGGATTGGATTTATGTTGATCAAGTACAACTTTCCATTCTTTTTCATCAGTAATAAAAGGTAAAGGTTTTAAATTATTATTAGGCATATCAAATTCAATTTCATTAGGATAATAAAGACTATAAATAGCATGGACTGGATATAGAAATCTTTCTTGACGAGTACGATCTGTAAAAAATAAAGATTCTAAATATTCAATTTGCTTTTTATGTTTATATTTACTTTTAGATGTTTGCATTTGAGGAATATAATTAAGTAAGAATGCAAATACTTTCCTCATCATTTTAGTATCATCTATTAACATAAATAAAGCTTTAAATACTAAATTATCCTTCTTTTGGAAATTCTTTTTGAATGCAATTAAATTTTCAGATAATAGAGGTTGCTTCTCTTCAGCGCTAAGTCCATTTCCATACATAGCCCTTACATCACTACCAAATCTACATTTTCTCCCCCAGTAACACATTTTGAGTGCTGCATTATATATTTCCATACCAGCAGTATATGGATCTCTATTTTTCTTTTCCCAAATTTGGAAATGATTTTTGACAGCCTCTACTAACCACCATTGAGAAAATCCTAATATATCTTCATATAAAAAGATTTCCAGCATTCTATTTTTAAGATTACTTAATACAGCTTTAGCTTGCTTTTCACTTTGAGAATCTAACTCTTTCATTAGTAACCATTCTTTAATATACCATTGACCATTTTTCCAATCAGATCTACGAATAGGAACTTTCTGAGCACCACTTTTTATTTCATCCATTTGAATACCATGATAACTTTTAACAGAAGATAACATAACTGCAGTTTTCATTAAACTCATTTCTCTATATATATATTTTTATTTATTTAATTAATTAATTAAATATACATTTGAAATATGACAATATATGTTTGGGTGAAAAAAAAATAGTACACAGTTATCGGACTTTGTAAGTGAGGGTGATTTGAAATTTCCGGACTTTGTAAGTGAGGGTGGTTTGAAATTTCCGGAAATGGTAAGACGGAAATGTCGTAAAATTTTTATTTCTTTTGGATGTTATCATTATTCACCAATACCAAATCAGACACATGATTAGCAATATAGTTTTAAAAAGTTTTTACATGAAACAACACACTTTATGTTTTTTAAACCTATATAATAATATCTTATATTATTATTAAATAAAAAATGAAAAAATATATTATATTTATTATTATTATCTTTATTTTTTGTATATATAGAATCAATTGTGATTATGAACTTTGTATTGATATTTTAGATTATTATTTAAACCTACATTGTATGTTAACATATTATTCACATTTTGATTCTAATTTACTTAAGTATGGTCGTAAAGTATTAGTAGCAAGTTCTAATAATTATATGGTTGGAGGTAATTATACAGCTGCGTTACTATATGATTTTTATCATAATTAGTATTTCTATATTTCCGCAAATTATTAATAAAATTCGGAAACAATAATCGTTCAAATTTCTGGAAATATATGTGTACATTATTTGTTATTGTAATTTAAAATTTTGAACTTGCTATACTTTATAATTTAAATAACTGTATTTATTTTCCTAATCCATCAAATTCTTGATATTCGTTATTAATATAATTATTATTATTACCAATATCACATGAATCATTCATAATAGTATTATTAGTTTCATTATCAATATTCATTATTTCTGTCATAAATATAGTTGAAAATGTAGAATCTGTTAATAAATTGGATTGGTTGGAAACAATTTTAGTAATTTTATCAATTAATTGTATTTTTTGAGATTGATCAAAATGAATCAATTTATAAATAGTTAATTCTAATGAGGGTTTGTTTGTTACATTGCTATTATATTCCTCACTAAGACGTTTACTATTTTCACACTTCATTTTCCATTCATGATAAGAACAGTTATCATTACATTTTATATGGAATGAATTTAAATGTCGAAACCATGAAGATTTGTGTTGATATGATTTCGAAGAACAACAATTATGTGGACATATTATTTTATCTATTGTTTTTGCAATTAAAAAATGTGTATTTTCTGTAGTCATTATTTATCATTAATTAATTAATTAATTAATTATTTATTTATTTATTTAAAAAAAATAATTATATATAATAATAAATGGTATACTCTTCTGTTAGTGTCATTTATGGTATTAAAGTAAATAAAACAATATTAAAAAATATTTTATCAAATCATAATATTGATACTAAATATGATGATGATATTTATGATTTAATAAACAGAATTGATAATTCATTATTACTAAAAAAAGAGAATGGGGTGCAATTATTTTTTCAAACTTGTTGTAGAGAAGATGACCCTTGTTTAATAATTGGATATAAATTAGCAGAATATAAACGTAAAGAAGTTTATTGTGGTAACATCATTGCTGATTTTGATTATGAATGTTGTCGAGATTTTAATTGTGATATATGTCTAGGTACAACCATAAATGGTGTTTATGATGTTAGAAAAATACATGAAGAATATGTAGAATGTAACACATTTTGTATGCAATGTAAAAAAGATAGATGTAATAATAATAATTGTTCAACAGAACATAAACAAATTTTAAAAGAATATCAGAGTAAAATAATATCATCCATGAATGGATATTCTGTCTCTAAAATTAAAGAAGTAGAACGAGTATTAAATACATCAGTTATATATACAACATTATCTGATATTATTATAGAATATTATAATGATTATTCGCAATTGTCTTGTAAATTTTATTATTTTATTGATGATTGTATATCATGTTCATAAATATTAATAATAATTAAATAATTAAATAATTAAATAATTAAATAATTAAATAAAAATATTATTATTAGACTCAAAAAATGGATAATGTGAATATGGTAGATGATAATGATAATATAAATCAACAAAAACAAAAGAAAGACCAACAATATAATCAATGGTTAAATAGCATTGGAGATACTAAAGATGAATATGATGATATTCATTTATTAAATAGTATGTTTCGATTTAATACTGCTATGTCAACTACTAAAATTTTAAATAATATGAAAGACCAACATCGTGTACTATTTGATCAATTTAGTTTATTTATGAAAACAGAAGGAGGTAAACATATTTATACAGAATTACAATTGAATAAAAGATATTGGCAATTTGAAATGATTAATGATTTAATATGTAAAGCTTTTAATTATAATACAATGAAAGAAAAATTATGTATATTAGTAAGTGTATGTCAATATTGGAAAAGATGTGTATTTAAACCTGGTAGTTGGAAATATATTAAAATAAAAAACAATAATTATACTTTGTATCCAATTATGGATAAACTTATTTCAGTAAATAATGTCATTTCTTTAACATATGATCAGTATTATGTTAACACTAAAACAGTTAATTCTGCATTTGATTTTTATAATAAATTACAAAGTTTAGTTCTTGATTTTAGTGGAGTATTATATTCGACTTTATTCGATGGAAAGGTATGGCGTAATTTAAACCATTTAACTATTAAACGTCCATTAAAAGAAGATGAAACTAACGAAAATGGATTTATTATTTCATTTCCTGAATTAGTGTTTTTAGAATTTGGATATTCTTTTGGAAGTTATTCAAAATATGAAATAAATAAAAAAATTAATATATTCGATAGTCATACACCTAAATTAAAAACTCTTATTGTCAAAGATATACCTAAAAATATAGATAATTATATATTTTTTGCGAAGGTTGAAAATTTATCTTTCAATGAAAGTACAAATAATTCAAATGTATTGGTTGATCTATTTAAACATGATGATCTATGTAATATTAAACATTTAACATGTGGTGATTATAAATATATTGCTAATTTAAATAATTATTATAATGAAAATACTTATCGTTTAAAACATAAATGTATTTATTTAGAAAGTTTAACTGTTAATATGAAAAGTGAAAAAACAGAATATTGTTCGTATTTAAATAATAATAATAATAATAATAATAATAATAAGGTGTTATATAATCACATAAATATAACTATGTTAAGTGAACATTACCGCCTTACAGTTTTCCCTGTTATTTTAATTTTTGAAAATCAATTAAATCAACTTTATAAATTAAATTTACATTATTTAAAAATACAATTTTGTACAATTGAATATATGTATACAATTATGAAAAGTCATTTAGTGATTGATATTTTAGAGTTAGATGTTGTGTTTAATTTATCAGATATATCTAATATGAATAAGAAAAGTGTCAATTGTAAAATTCATACATTAAAATTAGATTCCGATAAAGTTACTTTAGAATTAGATCATTTATTACATATTAGAAAGCATATTTGTGAAAATGTATTTTATACTAAAAGAATGAGTAATCGAAATCTTTCATTATTATCTCCTAATGCAATTGTTATTTATGAATATATTCGTGATAATCCTATGTGTGGAGAATCAGCTATTTATAATAGTTTTAGAGATCAATTATTAACTACAATAATATCGGCTTTAGATATTTTAACTGTCAACAAATTCATTTTTTATATTGAATCTGGTAAATATTACAATGTTACTACTACTAACCCATACAAAAAAGAAGAAGTGGATAGTGATATTGCAATTGAAGACGAAATAACTCAACCTAACAAGAAATCACGTAAATTTTATGATAGCGATGAAGAAGATTTATAATAATAATAATAATAATAATAATAATAATAATAATAATAATAATTAAATTAATTAATAATTAAAATAAATTAAAAATAAATTAAATAATAATACAATAAAAACAAAAAATGAGTACCTATACAGTTATTAAACAACCTGTTAATGGATGGAATAAAAAAGATTTAAAACAATTATATGAAACAAAACAATTTGATATTAAAGATAATTTTGATCAAGTTTATAAACGTTTTAAATA